>Ga0307510_10003066_pt1 | contig 19292 bp, 3 predicted proteins | sample 12_EM_MG_FD_207224 | JGI IMG/M metagenome (GOLD analysis project Ga0307510, IMG submission 207224) | Populus trichocarpa ectomycorrhiza microbial communities from riparian zone in the Pacific Northwest, United States - 12_EM | ecosystem: Host-associated > Plants > Roots > Unclassified | place...
TGTTAAATGCATGATAAAACCCTCGACCTAGGACACCAAAAAATTAACATGCATGTGTCCAAACTCCTGCATGTTGACTACCTTGAAAATGCAGAATTAACCGAGTGCAGAACATGTAGGTATGCTCGTTATAAACCCAGATCTGGTAGGAGAAGGACTCTTGTCACACATACAAAACTTGGATACTTCTCAACCAAACATGGATTGATTGTATTTGAACTTATATATTAATTGTTATAAATGAAGACCCGCCTCCTTCTCCTCTTCCAACGCCTCTATTATAGATTAATTGTACTTGAACTTAAAAATATTTAATTTTGTAGTAAATATTTGATTTTTATATTATTATTTTTTTAACAGATTTTTTTATTATTATTATTACTGACGAGGTTAACGACAGACGAAGTCCGTTGGTATATTTCAGAGAGTTAAAAAAATATTGCAAATGCCACTGTCACTATTTATTCATTGATGAAATAACAAACGGTTTGTTTATTAATGGTTATATGTCAAATTCATCAAAGGAAATATCTACGGACAAAACAAAAATCATTTATGAAATGATATATGATTTTCTATTGGTGATATATTATATTCAATGATATAAATACCGATAAAATAAAGTGAGTAAATTTTTTTGTGGCATGTTTTTTTTGTTAGTAAATTTATCTATAAAATTACTACTGATAGACTCACCAACAAACCACAAATAACGAACAAGATTTTTTCCTACCGATGATTTCAGTCCATGAACCTGTTAATAAAATTCATGTCGACAAATATAAATATTGACAGAAAATTTGATCTGTAAATTCAAAATTATGATAGTGAGATTGAATAAACACCAAGCTAGCAAATACAATCAAAGTCAAGTGACATGATTGATAAAAATTCTCTCACTTCTCAAATTATTAGAGGCTCGACTATGCTTCATTTTATATATGTGGAAAGCGATTATACTCTGGTGTATGAAAGTTTAAAATAACTGTGATAAAGAATGATAGACGTACATGTTCTAGCAGAAGAACAGTACGCAGAGCTTTGAGAAGTTTTAAATTTAAGCCTTTTTTTTTAATAGAAGAAACATCATCTGCCTCCCTAAGAATTGCTCATCAAGCCATCATCCCCACGACCAACACTAGCATAATCTAGTTTACTCGATCTCAATGATCCTAATATTCTTTCATGTTAATTTCCCATCTAATTTCTAAAAACTTATTTCTGTCGACTGTTAACTTGGAAAAGACTGATCAAAATGAGAAATCCAAAGGTGTTTCTTCTCCATTAACAGTCACTGATTGAACTTATTGTGTCTCATGCACCCTAAGCAGAAAAGATTCAAATCTCCCACGAGAACTTCACGTGTACAAGCAGGTTCGGAAGGCTTATAAGCCACAATCTGCTGGTCCCATTTTCAGAAAGACACCATTTGAAGTGATTGCAATGAGGATTTGTCATACTTCAGATTTCGGGTATCCAAGTTTCTGACTAGATTCAATAATGTATCCAGCCACGTGGGTAGTCGGTGGATGTTATTAACCAGCGTAATCATAGATTACTCTCAAGTCCCCTTCAGTTAATTAATTAATTAATTTCATGTCCCCTCCAAATTGTCTCATCAAGAAAATAAAATACCATAAAAAGCTATTGCAAATATTTTGAATATAATAATATTACATGCTAATTTCAAATATATTTAATTCAAAACCTTTTATTACAACTTACTTATATATAAGTGATAATGCTGATCCAGGTTCGTCATGTGGTTGTCTTCTTAAAAAGTATTGTTTTGTGTTAAAGTTCATAACCTTTAGTGCGTTTAATTTGCTCTAAGAATCATTTTTTAAATAAATAGGTAGTACCTAAAGTTTACAAGCTTTACAGGTTCTTGTTTCTTAGCTGATGTAGTCGAGGAGCTTGAAAGCTAAGAGCACATATCTCTTATTTTCACTAACAGCGTTAATCATGACACTGATCAAACTCCACCATATGACTAACTCTTCAAGAAATACTATTTCATGTTCAGGTTTATAGTTTTGCGGTGGGGTTTTGTCCTGGAAAGATGAGCGTCTTCTTGTAAGTTGTTTAAACCCTCGTTCCCATTAATCCATATATAATATTGGAATCATTAATAAGGAATGAAAAATAGAAATAATTCTGATTTTCTGGATTTGGGAGCACAAATTCATTTGGAAATTAGATGGTACCTACGCTGTACGTAGACCTAAAGGCATTAATTTCTCAAGCATATATATATATATAGACACGCAAACGCTTATTTGCCAAGGCAAGCAAAATCCCAGCATACTAAACGGCCGAGAACTGTAATTTCAAATAGACCTTTAAAAATCCAGATTAAGCAATATAATGAGCTGCGACGAGGGACGTGTGTTGAGCGCGCGCAAAGGAAGAAGAACCTCGCTCACTAAATTAATGTAAGGAGAGATTAAAAGCTGACTGTAGGGTATTAATTTGGTGTTTCTGATTAGACCAAGTGCTGATAATTTTCAAGGCGTCAAAACCTTTATGAATTAAGTTCGGTATAACTGGGTCCATGGTGCTGATATTTTGTGTAATAGACAAAAATAATATGCAAATCCTTGCGTAATCTCACTTCTTATAATGTCCAGCCAATCGTAACAAAAATCAAGGAACAGGAAACTCTGGCCACAACTTACTTAATTCTATGGTCTAATGACCATATACGGCAGCTTACGAATTGACGGAGCTATCAAACAATCCTATGTACTTAGATAGGAATCCTCGATCCTGGCATGTCATATCACCGAGCAAATGGGATTTTTCTGGCATCACGAATTCTTCAGAATTATCGAATTAGGTTTTCTTACCTTCCTCGAGTTTTACACCATTTTGATTTATTTTTTTCTTACAATCCTATTCATTTCATTTTTATAAAAAAAAAATACCACAATCAGAAAAAAAAAAAAAAAAAAAACGAATATTACACACCCATGCACCAAAATAAAGGATTCGACTCAAGTATCTTTGATATTTGATGCGACATCTCGTCCAGATATATCTCTCTCTCTGCACGTGTGAAGCATTGAAGCGGGTCCCACATTCACGGAATTTCCTGTCATTTCCTTTTAGGTGTTGCATTGAGACTATACTCTATATATCGTTATTATAGTGCTCACCGAAAGGATTAGACATGAGGTGGCAGTACAGTGTGCAGGCACCCCATGAATATGAAAGCAGAAAAAAAAGAGCAATAATTCCTTTTTTTTTCTTTTTTTTTGCTTTTCTGTCAAATATTTGCTCACTCAGACGTTAAAATCAATCATTCATATAACCCAAAAAGAAAGAAGGAAGGATGAAGAAACGTTGACTGTATGCTGTCAGTTCCATCGATGTTTAGAATTCTTTTGGTGGAACTTTGAAGCTCGATACTTCGAAGGTACTGTGAAACAAATCTACATGGTTAGGTGCCAAATTGCATATTTTTAAACTACAAGTATTTGATTGAACTTTTCTGCAAAAGTTTCCAACCCTCAAGCTTTAGTGTTTTATAGTCAATTAACCAATCCGTCGCTGAAAAAAAAATGGTGGAACAGAACAGAAATTAGATAAAAAATAATTATTTAGGCAAATTTGGTGGAGCCCAGTTTAGAAAATGGGAAAGGTGACAAGAGAGAGGGTCACACGAGGGGAAAGGGGGGTTTTGAAGTTACCACATGCGTTGCCGTTGCCTTTATTTATTATGTGGTTACTAATTCAATATATAATATTTTTAAAAATATTTTTTAGATTTTTTTAAATATTAATACATTAAAATTATCTAAAAAAACATAAATTAGATACATTTGAGACAAAAAAAAATAAAATTCAAAAAACACCTAGTAGTACAAAAACAAGAATTTTATCCTAAATCAATTTTTTTATGTCAAAACAAATTAATTTAAAATTTTAATTAAATAATATGCAGGATTCATCTAGACCCTCAAATTAAATCTTGTAACTATATTTGAACTAGCCCATCCCTCCCTCTTTCCATTTACCGGGAGAAACCATGGAATCTTGTTTCCAAAACTTCATTAATTTGTCGCCTTCGAATTGGAGTAGTCAGCACAATTATAGAAAGCGACGACGAGTAGTAGCTAGTTTGGTTACCAGCATGTATAAGAATCTAAGATTCGTTGCTGACATGATAGCGGGTATCTTGTTATCATATTTACAAAACGCACCGCATCACCATGATGTACAATATTGATGATTAGTACACGTTGCAGATCAAACTCATTTCAAACTATAAATCATGTTCTTTGACAATACAGACACGAATAAACCAAACGAGAAGGAAAAACAAAATTCACTGTTTTTCTTAGTGAAATTGAAAATCTACTTACTTCTCATTACAACACGTCAGATCATGGTACACGGGAGAACCTGTATCCAACCATATCCTATCTTTAACAGATATCGAATTAATTAGCACACCTAACTAAAGTGTATTATATCCAATGATTATCAGAAATAAGACGAATTAATTAAGATTAAAAAAAAAACTTATTTAGGCTTCTTACAAATCAATCTCTGTACATTGATTAGCACGTGTGCTTTGGATAAGATCGAAGAAAGATTAAAAAAAGAAAAATTCACCGCGAAGAACTTGAGAGAAGCAAGTGACTAGACAAAATTATTAGCTAATTATTAAAACTAATACAGAGATCTAAACAAGATGAATTAAGCACTGTAAAATATGAACTCTCTTTCCAACATGAACATGATATAAGATAAACCTTCTTTCACCTAAAAAACAAAAGCTGCTATCTTCTCTTGTAAAAAAGAAAAAGAAAATAGAATCCCGAAACTTCCCCTTGTGTATACTGGCATATATATAGCATGTAATACACTACATAACCTCCTTAAAATAGATGTTTTATGAACAAAAATTATTACGATCGATCACTAACTCCTGATTTACACTAATTAAGGTTCACCATAATCATGCCAGCAAACTAACATAGTTACACATCGCCGGAGAATGTAGAACCTTGCCCTCTGCTCCTTTACTAGGCTACTGCATCTCCGGCCAAAAGATCTGCAAGGGTCACGAACATGCTTGCTGCAGAAACCTGTGTTCTCTTGCTTCATGATCTTTAATTTTCCTGCGAGCTGGCAATATTGAGCTTCTTGTTCTTAGTGGTGATTACGGTGCTTGAAAGATTATTTTGATACTTAGTGGAAAAAGAAGTACAATTCTGAGAGATAAAGGGTGGGAGACCGAGAAAAAGGAGAGTTTGTTGTGATTAATTTGCTGGTAGAGAATGAAGGGGGTTTAGCCTTTATATAAGTTTGATTTTGATCAAGGGATTTGTATAATAATTGAATGCATTACCAAATTTAAAAGACGGTGCTGCCCATTTTATATCATAATCTTGGTATTGCATAATTCAAGGGGCACATGGTAATTTCAGTGTTCTTGATGGCCTGGCATCGACCCAACTAGAGTCCAATTTTTGGGTTTTTTTTAGTTGTACTATTTAGTATTATTTTATTGTAAGTGATGACAGATTTAGAGGTGTTTAATAATGTGGTAAGATTGTGGTTTAAAGTATTTTTTATTTAAAAATATATTAAAATAATATATTTTTTTATTTTTTAAAAATTATTTTTGATATTAATACATCAAAACGATCTGAAAACACAAAAAATTAATTTTAAATAAAAAAATTAAATTTTTGAAAAACATGATTTCAATCACGTTCCCCAACATTACTTTAGGAACTGTTTGGATTTGGATTTTGAAAGCTGTTGGCTCAAAATTTATCTTTTTGTGTTTTTAAATTGTTTTAATGTGTTAATATCAAAAATAAATTTTAAAAATTTTATTTTAATATATTTTCAAGTGAAATTTTTTTAAAAAATCCAATGTCCTGTACCAATAAAAAAAAATAACGTGGTTAGAATTAAAAACGAAATTATTGGTGGCTATTATGTCTGTTTTTCTTCCCAGTAATTAAAGGATGATTTTTAAGATTTTGATAAGTTTTTTATTTTTTAATCTGGTCATTGGCCAATGATTTTATCTAATTAAAAAAAACAAAAAATTTACACAATATATTAATAGCAGAGAAGGGTTGATGGAAAAGGACTTAAGCAAAAGCTATAGTACTAACAAATTTGATATTAATATTATGATTTTATGCTCACATGTTCCCAAAATGTGTTTTGACCAACAAACACCAACCTTAAACTTGTTCTAATAGTAAATCCATGATTATTCTAGAAGGGCAGAACCGAAATAATTAGTGTCTTTTTTTTTGGTTAAAGGGACCATTGTGCTAACCCATTTTTTTAAATCCTAGTTGGAGGGTTATTTTACCAGAAAAGTCTCGCCTCTTGATTTGTTTAATGAGTGTAGAATTAACAAATAGATTGCATGATAGCAGGATCTTTCGACATCCTAGCAGATACTGACGAAAGTCATTTGATGGCCAAAAATTGAAAAACAAAGGCATAGGCTTATTTTGGGAGCCCAATTGTGATCCAGGCTTCTTTCTGTCACTAAATTCACAGCCCAATTGGGGGCATACGCTTTTGTTTCAATGTTTTAGAAACGAGCAGGTACAGCACTCGCCCCTGACATGGATGGGAACGGCCTTCCGGCTTACCTGTAACAACACACTCGGTTGAGGCTGCCACCGTTTTGGTGGTTCTTCAAACCCAATTTTTTATACTCCTCCCATTGAAATAACAAGGATACAGAGAAGTGGATTGAAGCATATATATACACTATCAAAGCTTGTGTACTTCAAGCATGATGTAAATAATAATGTGGAACGAGAATGGACTTTTCGATCATGCATGCATAGGAGAAACATATATAATTGAATATATTGATTTCATGTTCACCCATGGCATGGTAGACTTCTATACATCACACCATTCCTTCCCTCCCTCGTCCTTACAATCTTATACATGCAATTACACTGATCATTACATTACTCAATTCATTTTTTTCTTCATGGTGCATCAACATGTTTGCTTGGAGTACATCTTGTTGACCCAAGAGTATGATAATTTATATATCGGCTAGGGGCAGAAGTAGGGTGGAATCCTTTTGGCAAGCAATTCTCCACTTCTCTACCATGGAACTCTTGCTGCCCATGATTAGTTTTCGGCTTCAATGTCTCGTAACGCGAAGATTTAGATTCCAATGGCCGCGTCGCCACCGCAACTCTAGCCATGGAATTTGTACCAATCAGCATTGGTGGTGGAGATAGGAGGAGGATAAGATAGAAGAAAGCCATGGAGAAAAGAGTAGGGCTAGACATTTTGGACTCTGTTGTTTAGAGTCGAGGGAGAGTGAGGGGTTTATAAAGGGTTTCTTTGCATGGCTGAAGAGGAACGGTGAGGATGCTTTACATAAGATAGCTCGTGAAGATATAGATGACCAACTCAAAGCTAGCCAGCTAAGCAAATATTGCTTGCCCTGATCATAGCACTACTACTTGATCGGTGTAGAAGCACTTTTTGACCGTGCAAGGGAGGATGCCCGTGCTCTTCGTTACTCTATCTTCCTAGTTCCTTTTGTCTAAGTCAAATTCTTTTGCATTTCTACGCGTGACATTAATTATCAACTATATCAAGATTATGCAAATCTCCACATACTATATTATCCATACATAAATTCAAATGCTGTTTGTAAATTTGCAGTTCTGTTACTTAAATATTAGGAATAAATTTGCAGTTCTGTTACTTAAATATTTGTTACAGTTTAACGTTTTTGACTTTCTTTACTATTTCCCTCAAAATCCAGACAAAGAAGATTAAGGTGTTATAATATGAGAACTAATGAAGATTAAGGTGTTATGAACCCTCCATATTTTATTTCGATCGACTATTAACCAAAAAAATGAAGATTATTTTGTCTGGAAATAGGAATTTAGTACTAAAACCTGCTAAGGCCCAGCAGGAGTACTAGGAACGTGAATTTGTGAGGTTGTCCGAATCTTGCAGTAGCTAACAACTGATAATTTAAGAGGGATGCAAATCAATGAAGTATTTGAATCAACCCGGGAGGGTGTTCCACGTCACACATGGGAGCATTCCATTGGGCCACGTTGGACTAGTAGCTAAGCTTCTTGGACAATTTATTTAGCGCTACTCTTTACACATCATCTCCTGACCTGTCTAGCTTGATCAGTCGCCACGTAGAGCATTTCAACTAGCAAATCTATCAGTAAAAACACTTTATGGTTTACATATCTCAACCGCCACTAAATCTGTATAAACTGCATGTTTGTTTTTGCCGCGTGTCCCGTGTTTTTAAAAATCTTGAACTTTTTTTGTTTGATTTTATTTAAAATTTTTGGATCATTTTAATGATGTCAAAAATATTATTTTAAAAATAAAAAAATATTATTTTGATTTAAATTCTAATGTTTTGTTTTTTTTTTAAAAAAGAAAGCAGCTATCTTGCAAATTTGGGAGGCACGATTAAACGAAAGGCCCAATCCAGCCAATGTCATAGGCCCAAAAACTATTTTCAAACGGAGCTCGATAGAGCCCACTCTAAAAACCTAAAAGCCCAAGTTACATAAGGATAAAAGAGATGTCTAGTCCAGCCCAAGGAGATGTGAAGAATTAAAGATGGAGAGATTTAAGGATTCTATACGTAAAGAAAATGGAGTAAGAGTAAAGGGTAGAAAAAGATATTTTAGTAAATGTGATTATATTTCCGTCATCTTTAATCCTCCGACGTACCCAATATTATTTTAATATCCCGTGATTATATTTTCTTTCAGACCTAATTATTTCCTCATCAAAATCTGGTTGATTTTAACTGGAAGAATTTCCTCCAATTTCTCTCTATACCAGACAAATACGGTAAATTAAATATGCGAAATAAATTTAAGTCTTTTTTTTTTCCATGCCTGTCTAATTTAAATGGGCTAGCGGGATCTACCTGGCTAAAACAGCAAGGATTTAGTCTTACAATATTTGGCTCTAAATTAGCATGATGTTAAAACAGCAATGGTGCAGAATAAGTTCTAACCAAGTTATTCACAAAGAACAGGTAAAAAAAAGTTTACCCATTTAAATACTGTGTTCATAATCCAATGTTCTTAGTTCACTCGTTAGGGTTAACAGCAACGGTCAATTTTCACAGAAGGTGACCGAATTCTCCCTCGCTGTGCCTCACGGTTTTTTTTTGTTTTTTTATTTATTATTATTATTATGTGAGTCTTCCAACTTCCCCTATCTGCCAGCATTAAATGTTCCCTGTCTCCATTCTCCATGGTGCCAGGATAGAACAAAAATAAAATTAAGGAATCCATCCAAAGAATCTGACGGTGATCAGTTGGTGACAAATGAAGTAGTAATTGAGTGCTTGTTTCGCTCGCTGTATCGAAGTACTAAACCACCATTAGCCACTTACACCCCCCACAAGGCATGAGATTAACAATTGGTCCTCAATTTCGAAAAGGCTAAGGTTAATTAATCAATTAAAAGTACTTAACTAAAGTGATTACTTTAAAATTAAGATGTCTCGATCAACTTTCAAAAGTTTGAGTTAATGAATATACGATATAGTATCATTTAATAGATCAATTATTTGTACTCATTTTAATTATTTAAATCATAACCGACAAGATAAAAAGTATAGTCATCAGATTAGATCGCAAAAGATAAAAAGTCGATGATCATGTGATTAAATTATAGTCATTCATATGAGTCATGCTCATCGATGATTAAACTTGATCTGTAATTGATTTAGTTATCATTTATTGCTATGCAAGTTGCTTTATATATTTTATCTTTTAAAAATCTGATTTTAACCAAAGTGAGATTTTAATAAATAGTGCCGAAAAAGAAATTATGATTTCTTATTTCCCACAACAAACGCTCGAGAGAGATCCGGAAAGATTGAAAATCTCATGATCTTGCAAGATTCTTAGCTTAGAATAGAAAATGGAGTTTGGTTGGTGCCATCAATCACTTGCTCATGTTCTCTTTGAACAATATCTAACTACAGAATTCATGAAAACATTCCTGTTGAAACACTACGGGGCCTTAATGTATCTTTCAAGATTTACAATGCGCAGTGGTTCTACAATTCTGCTGACGATCAAGCCACCTTCCAAATAGATTTGTGTGTTAGCAGATATCTTCTTTCTGCAGAAGAAACCAAGTAAGTATAATCCAAAAGAACTTTAAATGACAACTAACTGATTGAAATGCCAGCCACCAACAAAACCGTTAATCAAAAGAAAAGATGTGGGCATCTAAAGAAAGTGATAAAAAAAATAAAATAAAGAAAAGAAAAGGAAGCAGTGATTGGTTATGGAGGCGAAAGTAGTACTAGGTTGTTGGCCATGAATAAGGCACGCACAGTGCAATTAAAGACATCATGGTTAGTTGGTCACACGGGCTTAATAATTATAGCCATTTAATGAGGTTTTTATGTGGACATGTGGCACCCATGTATGGGCTCGAACAACGAGGTTGCTCAATTAAAAATAAGAAATCAATATCCCTATAAGTTGTACTGTATCACAGTGTATCCAAATTAGCTACGTCTTATATACGTACATAAGGGTTTTTTTTTTAGTTTTTTTTTTGATTTACTAGTATCAAAAATAATTTTTTAAAAATAAAAAAAATATTATTTTAATATATTTTTGAGCTAAAAAGTACTTTGAAAACACCGCCGTTGTTACATTCTCAAACACCCTCTAATCTAATATTGTAAATACATTGTTTCATTGGGTGTGTTAATTAATGATTTATTGAAACTTAATTAAAATAAAAATTACTTTTATTAAGAAAAACTATTTTCTTGAGAAAAAAAAAATTAATCATCATATATTCATCTTTATAATCTAAGTCAAGAGAATGCGGTGCATCCGTGTTTTTTTTAAATATTATTTAATTAATTAAAAATATATTAAAATAATTAATTAATGTTTTATAATTTTTATTTATTTTTGATATTAGCTCGTTAAAATCTTTAAAAATAAAATAAAATATCAATTTAATATATTTTTTAAAGAAAAATAGATTTCAAAAAAAAAAAACACTCTCTTTAAACACCCGAGTGTCACTACACGGATAGTAGTTTAGGTTGCTGTCTAGCAGCTGTAGTTTTAACAACCATTGATAGCACGTAGCCACAAAGAGTCGAGGTTGGTTGTACCGAACCTCATCTCCATTGGTGGACAGTAATTTATTACTCTTTGATGGTTAATCACCATTTTTCATGAGTGTAGATAAGTTGCAGGTTTGCCTAACCTATCACCATCCATGTAACTTTAGTTCTATTTAACCCTGCTGCAGTTACCTTGCCCAGTACCCTTTGTCTTGGACAAAATGATTCAATTATTATAGAGGTTTAACTTCACTTCGTAGTTCATCGCCTTCTCCCGGCTAAATCCTTGCCGGTGCTTTGATGCATTCCCAGATGACAAATATGTAATGCAGAAATCAAGGGAGCTGCCGGAAAAACTTTACAGTACTACCCTTGAACTAGCATCTTGAAAAGGAAAAGATGAAGGCTTGGGAAATAATTATCTTTTAGGATGGTTAGTTTTCATACATTTGTTCTCCATCACTATAGTCTATTGAATGAGAAGGAGTGACCAATCCAACAATTAGTCCACAGAAAATTTATTAATTCTCTATTCTAATTTATATTGAGGTTCGGATGCACGATCGATCAGAATATTTTTCGGGAGTGGAACTACCGACAACATTACTTATATTCCTCCCCAATCCCCCACGAACAAGAATAAAACTTTTAATTCACAACCTAAGACCGTTTTTAATTAAATGCTTATGGGACAGAGAGTTATGAACAACTCCTGCTGACATGATCAAGCCTTTGATAGGTTGATGACATAGACAGAGAGTTTCGAACAACTCCTGCTGACACGATCAAAACTTTGATGGGTTGATGACATAGTCAGGTTAGTTGAGCTGTGTTAATGATCAACAACGTTTAAGGTTTATAAATATTTTGATGTTACATGAGAGAAACCTTTCAGGCGACACCCATTTCAGGTGGATGCTTTTCTTGCAGTTTTCACATGGATTTTTTTGGTTGGTGCGATTGTAGTTGGTGCTTGACACAAGGAATCTGTACCTCAAATTTGCATGTTTCTCTCAAAGGTTAGTGACTTGGTATAATTTGTGTAAAAAGACAAAATCATAATGAAATACTGAAGACAACAACTTAACATGTACGGAGATTGACGAGGCGAAAGAGATGAAGTGGTGGTAAAGGCACCACCTAGGCACCTCCTCAATGCCCCATCACTTTCTTTTTTTAAACGGCTGTGTAGGTCGTAGTTTCAGATTAGTTAGGCTTTTTTCGCCGGGCAAATTGCTTTCACCACAACACTTCTCTCTCTCTCTCTCTTTCCTATCATTGAAAGCCTATATCCACATTGATAGACCACAGGTCTAATGTTGAATTTTATAAATTTCACATCAGCACCAGAGAGATCCTTATATAGTTATATATCTAGAATCATCAGAATATTTTTCAACAATTTTAATACCCTCGACGTGCCAGAAAACTAGAGTTGTCCAAATGTCAATTTGTTATTGGAAGGATGTTTTCTGGGATAGGATTGGAAGGATATTTTCGCTGACATGGTCATTGGCATCTCAAATTATTTTGAGGGATCACAAAATTTGTAAAGGAATTAAAGTCCAAATCATAATCACGAGTTAAGTGGTAAGCATACGAAGATAATTAAGGTGATCGATAGTGTATTGTTTTCAGAAGTACAATGGTGGTAATCATGACAGAGAGAGATAATGAGAGAATCATATATATATATATATATATATATATATATATATTTGATTATGTGAATCATAATGATAATAATTATAAACATTAGTGGTGTCGTTGACGGCGGGGCATGGGGATAATGATAAAAAGGTAATGTGTGGTTGATCCATTGTTCAAATGCTAATCTTATCCCTTTCTAGCCTTGACTAGCTTAGATTCCAGACGGCTCAACACCGAAATTGAATGAGAGAGGGAGAAAAAAAAAATGTAAATAAAAGTGGGAAAAACACTGTTATAATCCACCGTATATATTATATGAGTGGATATACAGTGTTTAATTTCCCGCATAGTTAATTTTGTTTCGTGTGATATATGTGATCAAAGCCATTCACAGGGGAAAATAGTATAGATTCAAAGGACACATTTGTTGATTTTTTTTTTAGTGAAAATATACTTTTTTATTCCCTCAATAGAATTTTTTTGGTGTATTTGATATTAAAGTGAAGCTTTTCAATTAAAAATATATCAAAATAATTTTTTTTTCAGATTTTTTTAATTTTTAACATTAGTGCATTAAAATTATTAAAAAATACATAAAAACACATCAATGTGATGTTTTTAAGAAGAAAAACAACATGAAAAGCACTTTAAAAAACATGTTGTAATGCAAAAAATAAACATTTTTATTTTATATGTAAATGAGGGGATTTTCTATTTTCTTATCTAGGGCTTGAATGTAAAAAAAAAAAAAAAAAACTAAGAGAAAATACTATTCTTGTATATGGATGGTGTGAATAACCAACTATCTTTAAATTAATAGGAAAAATCTAGTTTTTAGTAAAAAAAACTAGCCTAAGATTAACTAAAAAGAAAGCTAAAACATGTGAAAAAATCATTGTATATAACTTCTTTTTTTATTGTTTATTTTAATATTAAATTGATGATTTTGCCCTTGAAAAAACTCTAAATAAATTGTTTTTTTATAGGTAAAACAGTCTTTTTCTTTAGTTTATTTGTCATTTTTTTAATTGTTAAAGGGGTGTTTTGATCTTTTAATTATTTTTTTTCATAGTAAAATGACTTTATTGCAAATAATCACTTATCTATGGTCTAATATCTTTTTAGATATTTCATATTTTTGCTACAATATAATTACTTTATTATCCTTGGATTCAAATTTTCAAAAACTTGACTTGAGGGGAAAACTCATAATTTCATTTTTTTTGTAGTAATGTTTGGGTTATTAGGGTAGAGTAGTCTTTTTGAAAATTTAAAAAAAATGCAAAACATTGTTAACGCGTGAGCCATTTCGCTGCCTTTGAGTATTGTGAGCGGCTGACTTTAGTGGTTAAAAATGTTATTCCGTTGTGTCATTCAATTCATCTTAACCTTTTTTTTTTCCTTGTGCGGCGCGTGTAGTAGTCGAACCTCTGATGCATTATCAATATCTTTTTTCTTCTACTTTCTTTTTTTCTCTTTCCTTCTGAAAATTCATGCCTAGCCCTCCACACTTTCATATAAGCCCTTTAAGTTATTTTTCTTTTGATTTTGTCCTTTATTTTTTATTTCTATTTGTTTTATCTTAATTCATTTCTTAAATCTTGTTTTGTTTTCAATTGCATCCTCTAATTTTTTTTGTATATCAGATACGGTCCTTATTTTTTTGATATTTTTATTTACGATAGTTTTTGAATTTGTTTTTCTTTTCAATTTCAACCCTTAATTTTTTTCTCCTTTCATATTTGATGCCTTTTTTTTTGCTTTGTTTTTTTTTTCAATCTCATTATTTAGCATTAAATTGATTGATAATTAAAATTCTTAATTGAACTCGAGTTTTTAATTTCACAGGTTGTGAATTTGAAATATTAACCTAGGTTTAGAAGATCCGCCCGGATTAATTAGTATGGTTAGAAATTTTAAATTTATTGGTTTTTTCTATAAAGACTTTCATACTTGCCCTCCTTCAATTATTATGGACTAACTATTTTTTAATTGACATGAGGTTACTACTGTCTTTTTATTTCTTTTGCAAAGTTAAGTTACTATAATGCCTATAAACACCATCTTAAGAGTAATTTGGTCCATTACTTAATGTTGATAATAATTAAAAAAAATTATTTTTTTCCCGATTTCATCTATCAATATTGAATTAGTTGAGAAATAAACTTTGTGAATGATTTTTTTATGCTTTGTTTACAGTTATCATAATCTTGAACAAACATCTATGTTAGTATTGATGCTCGAAATTGCAAACATCTAGTTTTTACCATGTAATTAAATAAAAATTATTTTTTTTTATTAAAACCCAGCTAAGTTCATGAACCAAGTCGCGTGTGACAATGATCATTCAATATGTCATTGGCTCAATACTTTAAAAGAAAATTTTTCTTAGTTTTTTTTTATATATATATAAATTGATCCATGATTTTTCCGGTCATCTGAGTTTTTTTTGAACTCTTTAAATCAACCAATTCACAGTGAGTTAACTCTTATATGGTTTAATCGGACACCCATGCTAGACAAGAAGCAAAGTTAATGGATTTCAAGATTTACCTACTTACTCGGGTTTAATAGCATTGCTAAAAAAATCATGATGTTTTTGGTGTTATTTCTTACATTTTTAAAAATTTGGCCCCGTCTTAGGCATATCACATATATACCAATGTACTTGCATGCTAATTTTAGCACAAGCAAAGGCTAGATTCCATCTATTGATGTTAAATCTATATATAATTTATATAATTGAATATAGTAGACCAATAATCTAAATGCTTGTAAATCAAAAAAAGAAGACGAAGCAATGTGGTCCCGGAAGGTCGACCTACCATTCGCATATTTCTTCCACGTAGCTAGCTATATGTATTTCACACACAAAGACTAAGGTAAATGTCATGTAAGATTGATTTGATTATCATATAATAAGAAAGGTAAATTCTTACTATATATATAATAAGAGTTTTTCACAGTAAATTAACTCTAGTTTCAATTTCCCCTCGAGCATTAGTAATTAATGGCTTTTCAAAAAGTTGGAGTCGATTTTAACACTTGTATCCATAGCATAAGCCCAGGATAAAATATCATCCAAGTGCTACATTATTTGATGCTTTGCTTTATTGACACTAACTGAAGCTTGCTGTAAACGAAGATCAAGTACCATTATTTTTCCTAACTTTGTGCTGATTTGACTACATATTTCTGTTCTTCATTAAAAATATCAAGAACAATATCTGAAATTGATGAGAAGATATTTTTATAATGATCTTACCGTTGAACTGTTGAATATAAGATCAAACGAAAGGACGAGCTGATCAATTATTTGATTCGTTCTTGAGGCTTCGAGTTTAAATTCTAAGAAGGTGGAGATGAGGAGTTTTATAAATGAAAAAAAAATAAAAAAAATTCTTCAATCGTGGAATTTCAGTGTCTAAATCATGTGACGGGAAAAACCCTAATGTCAATTATTTCATGGAGCTCAAACTGATCATCAATTTCAAGTTTATTTCCGTTTTACTATATGGATCGGCTAAGCATATATTAGATGCGTTTGCTCACAGATAAATAGATTTTCATGAATTACTTTATTCTCTTTTATGTTTTTTGTTTTTCCTGCGCCTTTAGATTTGAGCCAGGCGGCTCATATATATTTGAATATTGTGATCAATGAGAATTCAAAGAGACTCTCCTCGATGCTTAGAATTTGTTGGAGATTCCTTGACTCTCATCTTCTTATGCTTGACTTGTACAGAGACATGGCTCCTGTAGGCCAGCTTGGCTGCTGACTTTATCGATGTAAATTCTTGTATGACCTAACTTTTTGATTTTAACATATGATTGATCTATTAACCTTTTTAATTTAAATTTTAAAATTACGAATACCCTAGATTAATAATTAAAGAGATGCGTATTTAATACTATTTAAATAAAGAACTAATTAACCTCAACAGTACAAACATTTCGACAATATCCTTGATTATCAAATAAATAACGAATATAATTCCATTTATATATGGAATGTTTGATTTAATTTCCAAACGGTAAAATTCCAACTTTTAAGTACTCCATATATATATATAGTCATAATTTATATACAATTTCTTTTTTTTCCCCACAATAATGTCCAATAATCTTATGTGAATTCGACATTGATGTTTATTGGGTGGTGTTATTCTCATTGGACGAATTGTCAATCGCTTTCCATATTTATTACACGTTTTATTCATAGACTCTATTGCCCCTTTTATTTTAATGTAATTATAAAATATCTTATTTTAACATAATCAAAATCTATTGAAATATTCCATTCTAAGTATTAAATTTCAAAATTAATTCAAATAAAAAACAGAAGTATATAAACTGAAGCGCATAGAATTTTAATTACTATATATATTATGTATTTTTGGAATAAATATTTTATTGATGGATAATATTTGGATGATAAAAAAAAATTCTTTATCAAGGAAAGATATGCGGTGTACTAGCACGACCGTAATGTTTTTTCAAAAAAAAATAAAAATAAAGATGGTGGTATATAATAATTAATTAAAAAAAGATAAAATTAAAATATCCAGCTGGTTACAAAACAAGACTTTCTATAGCTATATTTTTACATATAAATGTAACGCTAGCTCTCATTAATGTCATTATTTTTAATTATCATGAATTGTGATTAATAAATTATGGAGTGGGGATACTACAACCCTATCTAGTACTTTACTAGAAAAATATCATACATGTTTTTCTACCAAGAAAAAAGAAAATTCTATTTCAACTTTTATTTTCTTAATTTACAATTAATTATAAAAAAAAGAAACAAACCCTAGAAAATAAAGGAAAAAGATACAGAACTTCCATACACCCTCGAGTCACGGAAGAACTCGTTTAAGAATCAAACCATCGTGTGTATATAAGAACCTCAAAACCCCTTCTCCTCACCTACTCCAACTCCTCTCTCTCCCTCTCTTCCCCCCTCCCTTCTTTCCTTCGTTTTTTCCCAGTATTAAGGGCTAGATCTCGACCTCTCTATTCCCTCTTCTTCTTACTTCTGTCACTTTGATTTATGATCGCTGCTTCAAGTTCATTTGGAGTTATATTCTTTTATGTTTTTGTCCGCTCTGTTTCTCTAATGGTTGTTGTTAATTTCGAAGATTTTTTTGTTTATTTGTTCGATTTCCAATTTCTTTTCTTTACGGATTCTTTTTTGATGGTTGCCAGTTTGTTTTAATTTTTTTCTAAGGGAAAAGATATCTTCTTTTTCTTGTTTCCGAATTTCCTCTTCTTTTTTTTTCCCTACTTGTAACTATATCTATATAACCCACAAAAAAAAATCTAGAAACCCCAAAACCATGAATTACAAAAAAAAAAAGAGAGGCAGAGATGTTGGTTTTGAGTGATTTTGTTTTCTTCATAAATTTCTGGGTTTTACTGTTCTTCAGAGGTATATACAGGGTTCTTTTGTGTAGGGATCCTTGGAAACCATTTGTTAGTTGCCACTTATACTTAAAAAGTAGATACATAGATCTCTCTCAGTCTGAGCTCTGTTGCTCTCGTGCTCTCTCCTTGCTCCAACTTTTGTCTCTACCTTTTACTGAATTCATGTAACAAGTCTTTTCAACAATCGAATATGCATGGACATGGATCGACAACATTCAACTGTCATTGTTTGCAGGTGCAGCATCATCAAGATTCACATTCAAATAGATGTACCGAAGCTATACAGCTATGTAGCTAGCTAGCAATGTATAATCATTGTAGGTGAGAATCTTGATGATGCTGCATCAGCCATAAATGACTATATATACATATATCCCTGAAGTAGTTGGATCTACGTTTTTCCGCTTCTGAACAAGGTAAAAGCCCCGATCCTTTTTTTACTATATATATTTGTTTTACTTTTAGTTAGTACAAGCCTTAAGTAAACAGTACTACTGTGTGCTATGATTGATCCAAATATAGGATTCTATGTGGAATTGGAATTTGGATTTCCTTTTTATTGTTGACACACATGTGAAAGACGTACATGAATAGCATATACATATAATAGATAGGAAAGTACTGAAATTAGTCCCTTTTGTTGTCGTAATATTGGTTGTGATTATACTGGTTTTAAATACCCCTAGGAGTAGCATATATAAATTAGTCCTTTCATGTCATCTTTGGTTGTGATCATACTAGTTTCAAAATACCCTTTAATTTGTGCATGTTTTAATGTATTAGCAAGGTAATTATTTCTAAAGATGAACTTAGTTCTTGAAGTTCAGGGTTTTGTTAGTTAATTTGAATGGCTAAAGAAATTTAGCCCTTGTTATAAATTTGAACTTTGTATATGCCATAGTTGTGTATGTGTTTGATTATTGAGTTCTTTCAATATTGACACTACGCTAATCAATGATTATCTTAGAGCTTAGAGTTTCCGTATATGCATATCCAAGCTTGATCGTGGAGCAACCTACAAGTAATGGTGGAGAGCTTCTTGACACACTCACTCCTTTTCATATGGCTAGCTCCTTCACATATACAATCAACAAGA
>Ga0307510_10003067_pt1 | contig 19292 bp, 20 predicted proteins | sample 12_EM_MG_FD_207224 | JGI IMG/M metagenome (GOLD analysis project Ga0307510, IMG submission 207224) | Populus trichocarpa ectomycorrhiza microbial communities from riparian zone in the Pacific Northwest, United States - 12_EM | ecosystem: Host-associated > Plants > Roots > Unclassified | place...
CACGCCAATGCTGGAACCGTCCGAAATGGATTTCCAAAGCGGACTGGCGGAGATCGAGGCCGATACATATGATGAACCGCCTCCTAAAAACAAGGTGGAAAAATTCTGGCAGTGGCTGGTATGTGTTTCAATCTGGATTTGAAATGAATGTTTTCTGATTGGACTATCTCTCAGATGTGAGGGTGGCGGGGTGTGCGATTCTATGTGTTTGACGTTGCCTAATATGTGATACCAATACAGTATTTAATGCCGCAGGAAAGAAGTTTGATGACGTTGACATGTGCCACTGGGATCACATGTATACATTCCATTTACTGTACCCGCATCCACATGGACCCCAACACCGCATCTAAAAATAAGTCGTTCTATCAGTTTACCAGCGCTGTACGTTGACAACTCCAATGCTAAAACGGGGTCGTTCAGCTACAAGTTAATTGCTTCCTCGTAATCATGGCTATGCCTATCTGTATGACACTCAATGCCATTACCCTTTGGCTATGACAATTCCTAGACAGCATCGGAGACGACCCCTCTGACACATCCATCAGAATTCTAGGAAGCGTAGCTACACTGGCTCTGACGCTATCGGATTATGCCTGTGCACCAGCTAGAGACAACGACTATGGCTGGTTCACCAACATCCGAGGTAAGGTAGCTCTGGTGTTCAATTACTCCAACTGGAGACTGCGGCTCCTCATCAAAGATCCACGGAGCATGGCTAACTCTGACGCCATTAGGTCATGCCCGGCCTCCAGGCTGTTCCGATAAAGAACCCCAGACGTGACTTCCTGGCGAGTAACCATGATATGGTAATAGGATAACTTCTCAACGAATAGCACGGGCGTTTCCATCCTATCGGCTGTGCTCGAAGAGTGTCTTAAAGGGCTGCTTCTATGGCCCACCTTGACGCAGTCCTTTCCCTTCCCTCACACACCCATTTGCCATGTCCGTCAGAGACCACGACCCAAGCTACAAGGCTTCCAATTTTGTGACAGACAAAGCCGATGCCGAGTTGAACGATGGTCCCACGCAACATTCCCTGCAGCGTCAGCTGAAGAACAGACACGTGGCGATGATCAGGTACTTCTTCCAACTTTACTCTCAGTTGCTTGCGTTCGATTCGCTGAGGCTGGATTGGTTTCATCCAGCATTGGAGGTACGGCAACCACCGCGTGATTGCGTGTCGCGGAGAACCGCCTGATCTCATGGTCTGTTCAGGCGTCATTGGGACCGGTCTGTTCTTGAGCTCTGCAAACTCGTTGAGGAATGGAGGCCCCGTTGGCCTCTTGCTCGGGTATATGATTGTTGGGACGATATGCTACAGTGTCATGGTCGGTCGGATTGTATGCTCACCTCACTCGTGCCCCCTTTGAACACAATCTGATCCCAGGTATCCCTTGGGGAAATGGTTTCTTATCTTCCCATCCCCGGCGGACATATCAAACTGGCGGAACGTTTCGTTGATCCCGCATTCTCCTTCGTGCGTGATTCCGTGATATGGGGCGTGTGACCCACCCCTAATTTGCCACCAACTTGTAGACGATGGGGTGGAACTACTGGTACAATTGGACGATCGTTCTTCCGGCAGAGTTGAGCGCAGCGGCCGTTCTAATCGATTTCTGGGATAAGGACACGAATCTTAACTCCGCCTGGGTCTCCATATGCTTGGTGGTTGTAGTGGCAATCAACTTCATGGGCGCAGGCAAGTCCCAAGCGAGAAATCGCAACTTTCTCATTCGAAGCTCACTGAAACTCCTCGACTGACCCGAATCATACCCTATTGTTCTACTCTAGGCGCGTACGGCGAAGCGGAATTCATTTTTGCGTCAATTAAGGTCATCACCATCACGGGTGAGTAAATTGAATTTTTTTTGGTTAATTGTTTTCCGCCCGACTATCCCACGCTTACCGATGCTTCCGCGCACACAGGCTTGATCATTTTGGGAATAATCCTCGACCTCGGTGGAGGTCCCGATCACGATCGGCTCGGCTTCCGCTATTGGAAAGACCCAGGTCCGTTCGTCCAGTTCGATGGGATCAAGGGCGCCAAAGGGCGTTTCCTCGGCTTTTCAAAGGTCTTCACCCAAGCGGCCTTCTCCTACATTGGCACAGAGATCGTCGCCGTGAGTGGCGGCTGTGCTGCAGCCTCGTACTGCTGGTAGTAACGCGTTGACGCGACGTTTGTGCAACGAAATTTCCTTTTTCTAGATCGCCGCCGGTGAGGCGAAAAATCCGAGACGCAACCTGCCCAAGGCCATCCGACGCGTGTACATTCGCATCTTGTTTTTCTACATCGCTGGTATCTGGATCATCAGCCTGCTCGTGCCTTCGAACGATCCCGGCCTTGCTTTGGGAAACGGAACGGCCGCGGCCTCGCCCTTCGTCATCGCCATCAAACGTTCCGGCATCAAGTTCCTCCCAGGCGTACGTTTTTTTTTTGATCCTTGTGGTTCCTCGCATTTCCGAATCCAGACTGAAACGGGGCTGATCTCTTACAGCTCATAAACGCATGCCTTCTCACCTCCGCCTGGTCCGCAGCATCAAGTGACCTGTACACGAGTTCACGCGCACTGTGTGAGTTGCCCGCTCTAGTACTCCAGATCATCGTCCGTCGCGTGCCAACTTTTGCTTAACGTGGTGCCCATGACCGAATCAGATGGCCTCGCAATTGCCGGAAACGCACCCCCGATATTCAAGATGACCCTTCGCAATGGCTTGCCCGTGGCGGCGCTCATCACTTCTTCGCTGTTCTCCCTCTTGGCGTTCATGGGCGTCCACGCTGGCTCCGGCAAGGTGTTCAACTGGTTCGCCAACATGACGTCCGTCGCGGGTCTCATGACCTGGTTCGGCATCTGTTTGACGTATATCCGTTTCCACGCCGGAATGAAGGCCCAAGGAATCGACCGCAAGACCCTGCCATTCTCTTCCCCCCTCCAGCCTTACGCGGCGTGGTATGCTGCCATTTCCTGCCTCGTCATCTGTCTCGTGCGTGTCCTCATATTTTCTCTACGCATTCATTCGCCCCAAGTCAACCCCCCTCCCCCCCCTCAATATTGACGAATACTTTGCCCACACAGTTCAGCGGCTGGGATGTGTTCCTCCGGGGCCATTGGAACACGGCCAATTTCATTACGAATTACTTTCCCTTCGCGTTATTCCCTGTATTGTACATCAGCGCAAAGTATTGGACGCGAGTCCCCGCTGTTCGGCCTGTAGATATGGATTTCTACACCGGACTCGCGGAGATCGAGGCAGATACCTACGATGAGCCCCCACCGAAGAACAGGTTGGAAGCTTTCTGGCAGTGGTTGGTGAGTATCCCGAGTCGAACCGTTTTCCGTATGCGTCCACTCATCCCCCTCTCAATAGATGTGAGCAAAGGGGCATCTAAACTGGGACCAACCACATATGGTCCCTCTTATCGTGATATTCGATATCTAAACTTGTCCCACGGATAGCACTTTGAGTACCCAAAAAACAGGTCGTATAGCATTTCTCTTTATCATATTCGCGAGTGCCTTACGGTGAGCGTCGACATGGTATAACTATGTGGAGAAAGGACATTTTGGTGACAAGGGGGCGTGCAAATGAGTCATAAGATGACAAAAGTGTTTATGGTACGGTAAAGCTAGCTAACAGAAACTATGCGAGCGCAAGATGCATGTCGTATAATGATAGAACAGACTGAAATAAAAGAGTGGATATGATGCCTTCAAAAATGACTTTCCCAAAGAACATCACGTTACATGTATGAAGAGGAAATTAAATAGCCGCCGGGACGTTCATGCCTTCGAGGAGGGGATGTGAAGATTAATCGCTGTGGGAAGGTCATCGTCTCGTAATTTGGGAAAGTAGAAGACTGAACATGCCTCGGAACCAGTTCAATGCGACAGACGTCGAAGAAGCTTCGAAATAAAGGATGGCCTTGTTATCAACAATGCGGAGGACTAGGGAAGAAAGATTTTGAGAGGGGTCAAGAAATATTAAAGGAGCGTCCTACCATTGCCATGGACGATGCTTGCAGGTTGCGGGAGAGTTTGCATCCGAAGGACCGCCCAAAGCTCGACCGGCGAAAGGGGGTCTTTCCCATCCGTTGAGTCACGACACAATACCAGCAGGTCGTTGCAGAGTATTCCGAGAAGGGAACGTGGCGTTTGCTCAGGAGAGAGACATTCTACCTGATTCGTGGAGGAGTCGCCTTGCCCGTCAATCAGTTCAAAGCCAATGGTAACCTTGCGCACAACCCTCGTCAGCAAAAGAGGGCCATCCATGATAAGCCGCCTGTAAGTAACATGAGTTTCCACAGGTGTTGCTTGGAATTGTTTGGTAAGCTCACCGATGAGGTTGCACGAGGGGGCTCGGGAATTTTCCTCTGATCCTTGATTGCCATTGGACAAGCTTTGATCGTGATTCAGACTCGCGCTTGCCCTCATTCATGTTCGTCGCTAGAGATGAAATTTCATCTAGGGCCTGGTCAAGTGGATCTAAATAACCTTCCGCGGGGGACGTGCTCCGGGCCAGCTCCTCCAACTGCGAAGTAGTCAGGACTGTTTACAATACAAGGAGAAAAGACAACGAACAAGAAGGCGGTAGCGCGGAATTCTTTGGACAGGCAGTAGGAGGTATCCCTCTAGGTTCAGCTGAGAGTGGCGAGGGTTTAACCGGCAGCGCTTCAGATAGCTTTTGATACGCTTTCTTTGACTCGACGTAAGCTGTGGGCCGCCTGAAATATCTGAGGTAACGTTGGAAGCACCACCACCACCAGCCGTCTGGGTTGTATGAGCAGATGAATGGGGCGATGAACCGGTTGCTGCCCCAGGGCGGTCAGAGAACCATTGTTTGATACGCTGAACGGAGTGATCGAAATTGCTTGGGGGTGCTCGTAAGTCGCTGTCATACGCGCATGGTGTTATGCCGTTACTCACTTGATGTACGTTGAATACATCCGCATAAATGCGGCATGCGAGACGAACATCCTAGCAATACCCCTAGCAGCATTGGCTGATAATATTCCCTCCATCTCTTGCTCCGTCTGATTAGTCTGCGGTCGGAGTACGGGGTTCGCCGCAAGTTCGAGAGCGGGAAGGAATATATCTTTATGGAAGGAAAAAAGCGAGTCAAGACCACTGAATACAATCCTTCGCTCTGCAGCAGGAATGACAGTCTCCTTGGTGGAGCTGGCGCTACCAAGGATATTCACTGGAGTCACTGGGGCGCCGGCTGGCTTGATGTAAATATCAACGAGTTCTTGCAAACCCTTGACGTACGTCCGCTCGGTGCTAGAGGGAGCTCAGTGAGAGACGTTGTGAGGAATCGAAAGTTTCCACATACTCGACAATCTCCTTGACAACTCGCATTCGCCTGCCGGCGTCATCCTTAAACTTGCGCTCTTCTCCGTAAGTCGATCCCGCACTGTCTGTTGTCGCAATGCTAGCCGTCTGACTTGAATTAAGGCTTCGCAAGTGCGCAATGGACTCTGGTGATCGCAGTTGGTCTGAACTGCCGCTGCGGGATGCGGCGACAGAACTAGGTGAGCTGTGAATGCCATCTGAAACCACACGACTGCCGTCAGTGGCAGTAGGTCGCCGGGGACGAGGACCGCTGCCTGTGATGTCGGGTGTCGACGGGGCGTACATGCTCATCAGGGAATGTTGTGTCACCGAGAGGTCATTCATATCCCTCAAGTAGGCCATGACTGATCGAAGAGCGCGGGTGTATGCATCACGGGCTCTGTCCTCTTCTCGACGCTGTGTCTGCTCAGCCGACTCGGGAGAGATGGGACTCGGGGTCGAGAACTGCTCTCCGTCATTTGCAGTAGTAGCCAGGCTACTGGGGGTCAGCGGCCCAGGAGAAGGTAAGGGTAAGGGTGTAGGTGGTCCCCCAATAGGGAGAAAACTACGCCGCTTTGCGACACGAGTCGAAGCGGGTTGAGAAGAAAGGTTGGGAGACGGAGGAATGTTAGAGAGAGAGAGTAAACTAGGAGACGGTGGCAATGAAGGGCTAGGGCTCGGTAATGGGGCAATCCCGTTCGGCCCCTCAGGTATGATTGGGGAAATTGAAATTTCCGGAGGCGCCCCTGGAATTTCCAAGCCAAGCGAACCTGTGGATGACAGCCGCACGTCAATCAGAGATAGAGAATTCTGACTCGATGCCGTAGGCTGAGGTGGTGGAACAGACACCGACTCTGCGACATTCGCAAGAGGAGTGATGCCTGGCCTCACATAGGCAGAGGATGGCTTTGGGCCCGGTGCGTCTGGTTTCAACTTCCCCATTGACATTTTCTTTAAGAAGCCCCATCGCCCTGATTGGTCTTTTGTTTTGTCGTCTTTCCTGCGTAGCACACTACGCTGACGCAAAGCCAAGTTCTCCGCTTCATACAGAGAATCTCTTCGCGGAGGAATAGGGGGTCGTGACGAGTCGGGAGTATCTGAAGGTTGCGCCAATGATGGAGCAGAGGCAGCGGCGTGCTCAAACTGCTCATCCCAAGGGCTGAGATGGTCAAGCGGGGTTCGATCATCATGCCCACGGAATTGAGATTGACGGCCGACAGTAGCGAAGCGTTGAGGGAGTGGCCCGGAATCTAGTAGATTGGACGAAGAGGCGGATGTCACGTATTGGGAGCGTGTGAAACGACCCGTAGACACGGTGGGGCTAGTGGAAGGAAAATTAGAAGTAGGTGGCGGGCGCAATTCTCCAGCACTTTTCATGCGACGAGGTTCCTTTTCACCCCCATGGACAGAATCAGGTGCACTCCCATTCCCCTTGCTATGCACTGAGGTAGCACGTGACGGTCCAGAAGAAGCGTTCAAGTTTCCTCGGTTTTTTTCAAGGAATGAAGAGTTTGGCACTGTCCGGGTCCGCGTCACACCACGACTAGGCGGTGCAGATACTGTGTTGATCGAATTAGGTGCAGTTGCTGCGCGACCTAATACTGGCGCGCGAACAGGAGTTATAGTATCTTCATCTTCCAGAACTCGACCGTCGGATTGGTGAACTTGAGAGTCATCCCCATCTGTGTCGGTATTCGAATCCGCGTCTTGGGTGGCAACAGAGGGAGGAGGGAAGTTCGGTGTGGAAGGAGTATAGGACAAACCGGGGGCGCTTTTGGCAAGCAGCGGCTCCATTAAAGCTTTCCATGGGCCATGAAAAGGATTGCCGTCGACAAGGAGAGTCTGGAGAGATATCAAAAGACAGAGCCAACTGGGTAGGGAATACATCTTGTTTCTCCGTACACTCAGGGTATGCAGCTTATCCAACACGCTCAAAGAGGCCGGGAGTGTGGTGAGCCCAGTCGAGTCCGCTATGAGAACGCGGAGGGACGTCAACTGGGCTATGAAAAGAGGGAGCGCCCGAAGAGGATTAGAAGAGACGTTCAGTTCTTCCAAGTAGACGCAGGATTCCAGAGCGGGAGGGAGAGCGCCGAGAAAATTGGCAGATATGTCCAGAGCTAATAATGTGGTGCTGATGGCAGGTAGGACATTCGTCAGGAAGGCTGGCAAAGCGCTGGGGTTACTTGAAGAGCCTATGAGCAAGTGGGTCGTTCCTGTAAAAAAAAAAAGAAGCGTCAAGATAAGTGAGGGGGTAGGGCGCACATGAGACGCACCAGGTAAGACGACAAGGTCAGAGATGGCTACGCCATCACCCCGGACTATGAGGCCGCGGCCCTCCTCAGCAATGACAATGGCAGATGTCCTCTCTTCCTCCGGCTCCTCCTCGGGCAGATCATCGACCTGAGAGTCGGTATCTTCGGTATCGGCATCACTGACAAGCTCAACCTCGTCCCGCTCGTCAACGGGCTGCCAACTCAAGTCGCCAGTTTTTGGCTGAATGCTTGAAGAGCTGTTGTCATGCCCGCTACTACTGTTGCTACGCACGAGAGACGAACGAGAGCGTATACTTCCCGAGTACGAATGGGACCATCGAGATTGGTCTATGGGTGCTCTCGAATGAGACAGAGAAGTGGATGCGGAAGGATCCTGGTTCGCGAGGTGGACAACGTCGTCCGAGGTGATACCAACACCAATGGCTTGATCGTCATCATTGGACGCGATGTGCACATGATTACTATAGTCACCGGAAGCGAGGGCGCTCCCGGAACTGGTATACGCAGCGGAAGAACGAGCGGAGGCGATAGAAGAACCACCGGAGGAAAGTGTCGGCGGACCCGAACTGAGGTACTGATGGGGACGAAAAGGGTATGGATCTGGGAATTGGGACGGGTCAGGGAGGGTTGACGTTTTGGGAAGCCTGTAAAGTGGACGAGGAGGACTGGATTCCGAATATGGGATTTCGTCAGAGTCGGAGGAGGAACGAGCGAGGTAGGAAGGGAGGGGTGGGACGGGGTCCTGGGGGGCAGCAACGGGAGAGGGAGAGTCTACAGAATGTGAGGTTGAAGGGGGACGGGAGTGGGAGAAAGAGTGTGACGCGTATGGGAGCGACCAATCCGACTCTTCCGAATCACGGCTGATATTGTGCGTTGAAGTGGTTGTAGTCGAGGAGGGAGGAGGTTGATTTGGTGTGTTGGGACGGGAGCGAGAATGAGAGCGAGAGGGAGGGTACATGTCAGGCGAAGAAGGGCGAGGACATAAAGTAGATGTATGCGATGAAGGAAGGAGCGGAGGGGAAGGGAGGAGTAATGTAAGTCAAGTCAAGGTGCAGACGAGTAAGACTCTAAACTAAACCCGCAAGCGTGCATGTGCCGTTGGCGTGGCGTAACCGTGAGCTGTCATGTGCGACTACTCGCATTTATTTATTTTAAACCGTCGTTCGCATCATCGGCTGGCCTCATTACAATTGTATCTACAAATCCCACATTTGGCCTTTCGTGATCCCTGCAACGACAACGACAACGACGATGATGATGTCCCAAAAAAATATCACCAAATTCCTTTTTTTTATTAAATGAACCTCGGATCTGCCCGGGGTCGTTTGAACGTACAGGGTTCGACGACTTCCCAATCTGTCAACCTTAAATTAACCATCAAAAGTCATACAAGTCTCGTTGCTCTCCCCGAAACGTGACCCTCTTCTTTTTTGCTAAACTCCCTGTAAGTTTCTTCTCGGCCGAGACCGCGGCTTCGACGCCTCTTTCTCCTTCTATCTCCACCTCCATCCAAGCTCCTCCTCCTCCTCCCCCAGCCGACAAGTCCTTTCCCTTTAACTTCTTTGTCGTTACGGCCTTCTCTCCCTCTCTCTTCTCCGTGGCTGTTGTCCGCCGTTCACCTACTCCGCCTTCGATGTCTAGGTGGTGTGTTTCGAACACCAGCCGTTTCCTCGTACATTTAAACGCAATATTGTTTTCCCTTGATCCTAACACGGATGAGATCCCGCGTAGAGTAGATGCCCTATCGCTGGCCGGCAGCAGGCTGTGCCGAGTCGGTAAGGCGTGAATATGGACAGATCCGTGATAGGACGGGAAGGTAAGCGACAAGGACGGATCTACTCGTCCAATCGACAAAAATCAGCTCTGAGCAATGCAAAAAAAGGGTGCCCCTTTTCTCACCACTAAAGCCGGCAAGGGTCACCGAAGCATCAAAGAGCCAACTGAGCTTGTTGAGCCAGCCAGGGCCACCCCACTTATCATCCGACATGTACGGCGGGAGGCCCACCGAAGCACATGCGTGGGGATACCTCCGCAGGACGGTACGCAAGGAGTATGCGAATTGTAGGATATCCTTTCTAAGGGTGTGACATTGCAAGAAATGAGAGGGCCACAAAAGGTCATCCGTACCTTTGGATGTGGGTCACCCCAAGCTGGGGATCCGAGGAGCGGAACACAGATTCGAATGGGTCGTACGTCCTGAGAGGAGGCTAGGCTCTCAGAAATACCACCAATAAGCCCCGTCCAGTCCCTTGAAGCATCCAAAAGCACTAGTTGTGAGGATTTGATTGCCTGATCGAGGAAATGAGTTGGAACTCTATATGTCAAGTCGAATGCACAGCTGAAATCATCTGCGGAGCTAACATACAAACTCGATGATGAAAAAAAAATCGCATGCTGTCATTGATCGAGTCAGCACACGTACAATTTGGATCCTGATGCGCTCGTCCAAAACGGCTTTAGGTGTTCATATCGCCATGCAATTTCAACCTTGGCTTCATGATCGGTCTCGTTACTATCATCCTTATCATCCTCCCCTGTGTTCACGGACGGCATTGGAATCCCATTCGAGTGCCACATGCATTCAGAAACAAATCGGCCAGGTTCACCGTCGACGACACAGACTTTTTGTCCCGAGGCGAGCCCTTGAGAAATAAAATACTTTTGGACAAGCTCTCCATAAGACGAATGCGTGTCGGGTGCAGTGACAAGCAGAGAGGAGGACAGAGGTAGGCCACCGCCAAGGATATCGTCCAAAGAGGCTATGCCTGAGGACGTTACGACAGTGGAGGATGAGAATGGCGAGGCGCGGGTTCCGGCCTGGAGGCCTGCCGTTATAGAGCTTGACTTTCTTTTGAAGGTTGACATGGTCCAGCCCTGTCAATGCTGTCCAGTCTTGTTCTTGTATCTCATCTCGTGAGCGCCCGTGAATAGATAAAATGAACGGTCCGGCGGTATCCGACAAAGCCTCTGACTCGACTTTGCGACAGTAACTGCCATCCATGACACCATGACACCATCAAACGTTCTCCGTCGTCTTAAACCACCCATTGTCGGGGCACTCTATGTCCGCTTTCTCCGTTCCCTGTCCCTCGTGCAAACATTCAGGCTGACAGGTTTCCCCCTCCTCAGGCCGTCAACGCGTTCTGCGCCTTCCATCTCTTCCTCAATTTCGTGGGGTCAATTCAGCTGGTCTGTTGCCGTTCTACCCCCCCCCTCCAACCCTCCTCCTCCCCCTTATCGACCTCGGCGATCTAATAAATATTCGGATAGGTCAGCGGACCTTCTATGCTTCCCACTATGGCAGAGGCAGGCGAGGCCGTCGTCGAGAACAGGCTCTCCTTCCGGCTGAACCCTGGTTGCCTGAAACGTGGCGACCTCGTCACATTTGAATCGCCCCTGACACCTGGCCGCTTGGTGTGCAAGCGGCTGCTCGGATTACCCGGAGACATCGTATGCGTAGATCCGACTGGGGCAAAAGCTCATTCTTCGGAGCACGTGGTCGTCCCGAGGGGACATATTTGGCTCATGGGGGATAACTCGGACTTCTCACGCGACTCGAGAGATTATGGACCAGTGCCATTGTCTTTGGTTCGCGGCACACTCTGGGCGAGGGTAAGATTGGCGCAGTTGCCACCACGTTACTACTCACAACAATAACAGGTATACCCCCTCAACCGCGTGACCGTCTTTCGGAACCCTACAACCTTCCTCCAGTAGGCAAGTCCCTTTACAAACCCTACTACCGTGAAAAATTCAACGAGTAACCACCCTGACCATTCGGCTCGAATTTGAAGTTATCGGTCGATAAGCCGAATCGCCCTGGATGGCCCTTTCAGCTGGTCACTTTCCATCCCGCGGTGTTACACTCACCCAGAACACTATTGCCGAGGCCCTTCAGCTTGTCTACCATTTCGCCCGTTTCTCGCTTCTGGGCTTCCTCTAGACGGGGCTCGAGCGAGCGTAATGATCGCTTCACCTCGGCGACCTGATCCGATGAAGGAGGCAGTAGAGTGACGAGTGTATTGTAGTCTACCCCATCGTGTCAGCGCGAGATCCAAAAGCGTGCTGGCATTACATACCTTCTTTTGCACTAGCAAGCGCAGACCATGAGCCTATCTTCTCATTGCATTGTGCCCGTCGTTGTAACGCTCTGATATATGAGGGATCATCCTGCAAAGCTGAGTGTGCGCTCGACTGATGCGCTCATGTCCACGATGCCCATAGCGAACCTTCAGTGCACGCTTTAACGGCATCCTCGTTTTCACCCTGCATAAGAGAGCCGTCAAATTCGGCTCAAGCATTCGGATCGCAGGCGCGAGCGCCGAGCACTCGCCAGTTTCACATGACAGGCCGCGATGTTCGCGTTGAGGACACTACGTGCTTTCGCACATTCGCCCTCCAGCGGAGAATCCACGACATTGGAATGGGCGGTAGATTCGGTTTGACGATCGGCCTCTGGGGGGGAACGATCAGAATCCCCTTCGGTGGGGTGTGTGTCGCCTTCCTCGTCACTGGCTGGTGGGGGTTGAAGTGGTGGTGTCGGTGGGTCCCTCCTCTTCGGAAGTCGGACTAGCCCATTTCGATAGCTTTGCAACGCCTCGTTCCACTTGCCACAGCGAAACAGATCGTTTCCCTCTTGCTTGAGCTCCTCAGCCTCCCCAAGTCGTGCCTATATCAGAAGCGCATGAATGTCAACGATGGGCGCGTACATATATCACTGTAGTAGCAGCGGTGCCCGTTCGTGATGTACCTGTACGTCCTCACCGGGACCAAAGTTTCCGTCTCCTTCAGTTGTCAGGGTTTCCTGCACTGATGTTGGACCAGATTCTGTACTTTCTACACTGTTTGGTGCGGTCGGAGATTCTTGCGATGGCTGGGACATGGTTACTTCAGTGCCCTCGCCTTTGGGTTCGAGGTAGGGAGAGTAAAGTGATGTGTTTGTCCATGCGGCGTACCCACGGCCATGAACGAAGTTTCACGCGACTTTCATGTACTGATTGAGCCGCATCACTTACCGCGTCACACAGCGCTCATCACATTACAGGCACAATGTCTCAAATGCTTTGCTACTGATAGAATGGAAAGAGTCATGACATCATTATCTATGATTAATTTAAATTTGTGGTATGGTGCTTAGGGATATAGAACTGTCCGCTCAACACTTGAGCTTGCAGAATTGTCGTAAAATGGATAACAAAAGGTACAAAACACTTTTGAATCACTTGCCACCGGCCGTAACGTGAAGGCGGGCCAAAACACAAATGACAGGGACGGCATAAAACGCATAACCCACCCATACCACTGAAAGGGTGTGAGAAGGATGGTAAGATCGAGCCAGGCGGAAAGAAGGACGCACTTGTAAAGCCATTGCTTATCTGGGCGATGAGCTGGGGCGCGTTAGTCCCACCCTTTACGATAGCGTTGTTGAAGTCCTCAACAGCCTTCCCAAACCACATGCGAATGATGAGGAAGGACGTCAAGCCTGATACATGATTAGAACCTCGAACTAAATCCCCGAGAAAGCGAGGAGACGTACCTGTCATGAAGCCGAGCAGACCAAGCCAAGCAGACGCACGGTGAATCGCAGGACGGTCCAACATGGCAGAAAGCTTGGCGGGGAGATTAGCCCGAAGGGAGATCATTGTGAAGAGTATGAAAAATATCGTGGAAATGGCGAGCGAAATTGCAATGAATACAGGTGTAGCCGGGGTGGGCGCGGTGAGGAGATCCGGGGCGTTGCTGGGTAGCGCAGATAGGTCTATATCACCGTTAATACCTTCTCAGGGAACCAGATAATGTCAACGCACTATATGTCGGAGACACTGAAGACGGGATACATGTCACTGGCCCCTTGTTGTTCGGACGGGAACAGGAACCTGTCGCAGGATAATCAGGATCTGTTCATTTCGAGCTATGAAGACGCAAATTACCAAGGGCACCCAAAAAAACCGTTGGCCCGTCGATTCCTTGGGATGATGAAGAGTTTGTTAGTTCCAATGAGGGTGAAACCGTGAGGAGAGCGACCCTGCTCTGAAGGATTATTGTGGGGGCAGTATACGCGAAGAGAACAAGAATCAAAGAGGTCAAGGAAAGGACAGGGGCGAGATAAAGTGTCGCAGCTTTAGAAAGATTGGCGATCATGATAGCGTTTATGTCGTTAATATGATAGTTGGTCGGGTTAACAGCTCAATCCAAAGGGTGATGTGCTGCCAGCAGCTGAGGTACCAGGGACGAGATGAGTGGACGACAGCGAAGGGAGCGAAAGGGCGCATTTAAGTATCGGAGAGAACAAAGGTCAACAACGGAAGCCGTGGTGCGCATGGACCGCATAGAATGGAGCCGCGAAGTACAATAGGCTCAAAGGTCTCGATCTCGCGTTGTCTTTCGAGTCGAAGGCTGTGTAAAATTTCCTGCTGTTTTTAGCGCTAAGTCCGAGTGGCGAACGCATAGAACAAGGAGTGGCATTCTTCCGCTTGGTAGTGTACTATTGACGTATTGAAGCATTGAAACGGGGGTGGTCGAGCATGGAGACCAACAACAAACAACAAGGCGGTCTATGTTCCTACGCGAAACTCACGCAAACCATGACATGCACGACCAATGGTTCTGACCATCTGCAACCTACCCCGTTTCACCAATTGTCCTCTCTCTTAGAAACGCAACCTGAGACGTTCGCTTCCGGAAATAGAGAGATACAGGATGCTGCCCTTCGATCAACAGAACATGTCTTCAATCTAGGTGCGCAGGCTTTTCCCTACCTCCTCCCTCAAATTTCGACCTCCCTCATGTAGCTTTGAACACTGAAAGCGAGGCTCAGCCCCACATCTCAACGTTATTGGCGTCATTCAGCCCCAGGGAGGCGCCAGTGACGCGTTCACAGTCATCTGCGAATGGGAAACGGAAGCGCAGCGCATCCCCTCCACCCCCCAAGGTCGCATTCGAGCGCACACCATTGACGTGCCTATACGTGCAAGGTCTGGACAGAGACCAGATTTGGGCGCAGTTGGAACTCAGAACTCAAAGTATATGCAAAATGTTGGAGTTTGCGCTGGATGGCACCGAAGACGCTGCGGAAAACGGGATCACCTCCACTACGAACAACTTGGAACAAGATCCTCAGCAGGAGGATGAAGATGACGATGACGATGACGACGATTCAACGTTTGAAGGGAGCGATGACGAGTCAGAACCGGACCAGGAACCAGACGGGTCCAGCGACGGGCAACCGGAGGGTGTCATCGGACTGCGGGACCATTCAATGGACGAGGAAGACGAAGAGTTGACCGAAGGGTCTCCCGTTCCTTCCTCTGTTTCTCCTCCGAGGATGACAGGTGGACATATTGGATTGAACGATGACTTCTTTGATTTGGAGGAGTTCAACGCGGAAACGGAGGAGGCAGAAGCTGGCTTTGTTTCGAATGGCGCACTCGATGCCGACTTGGATGATATTGACTCAGATGAAGATGACATTGACTACTTTGCATCCGTCGATGGACAGGCGCAAGCCAACGATGACCATGGTAGACCAATCGCCCATTCTGCCATAACCCCGATAGCTAAATATTGGTCCTTTTAGAACCGCGCTATACTGACTTTTTCGACCTGCCTCATGGGGGTAAGAGTGGAAAGAGTGCACGTCGTCCTGGAGCCACAGCTCCCTCGAAAGTCCGTTTTCATGATGAAGTCAAAGTCAAGACCATAAAACCTAGGGGGAAAGGACTCCCTCTTTCCATCATGCGACTTCTAGACGATGAGCCTGATGATGATGATGACGCCTCCTTCGAGACTGAAAGCGAGGACGAGAGTGACGATGACCAGTGGGATATCACTCAACGTCATTCTGTCAACAAGAATTCGGAAGCGGTCTCCAGCAGCGCTGATGAAGGGAGTGAATTGGACGGAGATGAAGGCCCAGAAGGCGAGTTCACTTTCAATGGCGGCCATCACACAATCAAGCGTTTGGAAGATGACCTCCTCGCCGACGAGGATGAACCTGATGATGGTGTGTTTTCGAATATGTCTCGTGCGCGGTATATTTATATCTGGTTGCAGGGTTGTCTACACATGAGAAGCGTCTTTCCGCCCTTCAACGGGAAATCGCGGCCTTGGAGGCTGAAAATGTTGCCAAGAAGGACTGGACTCTGATGGGAGAGGCGAGCTCTCGATTTCGTCCTCATGATTCTCTTTTGGAGGAAGACCTCGAATTCGAACGCATTATGAAGCCGGTACCTGTTATCACGGAAGAGGTCGTATCAGGTCTAGAAGACAGGATAAAGGCTAGGATTCTTGAAGGCCGCTTCGACGACGTCGTGCGAAAACGACCCGTGGATGAAAAGCCATTCCTACCATCCCGCTTGTTCGAGCTTCAAGACACCAAATCAAAACAATCTTTAGCTCAGATTTATGAAGACGAGTACACTGCTGCCCAAACCGGCGGTGTCGCAGGGGAGGATCGTGATGGAAAATTGACAGCGGAACATGAAGAAATTACGAGAATATGGGAGACAATCTCCTCCAAGTTGGATGCTCTATCTAATGCTCATTTCACACCAAAAGCGGTGAGTATCCACGACAAGGCAGCATAAGAAATATTAATGTTGTCTCTAGCCGACAGCAACCATTTCAACCGTCGCCAATATTGCATCGACCAGCTTAGAATCCGCTTTACCCACTAGCAACACAGTCGCTAGTATGCTTGCCCCAGAGGAGATATATGAACGGCCCTCATCTGACCCTCGCGCACGGGGCGAGCTTTCTCCCAATGAAAAACGGGCTGCACGGAGCAAAGTGAAAAAGGCAAAAAAGAAAGCGAGGGATGCCCTGGACCGTAACGTTGACAAGTTTGCGAAAACGAAGGGATCAGGGAGCGTAAAGGCGCAAAAATCGGCCGCTCTTCAGAGTGTGGTAAAAAATGGGAAGGGTGTAACAGTGGTTGGTAAACGGAGTAATAGACGGACAAGCTAGACGCGAGATGGGAATTTACTGCCGTTTTAGTATGCTGTACTTAGCACAGCCCGTCGGCACCGTCCTTAGATAAAACAACCCGCTGCACCCATCACAGCTCATCATTCACTTTCTTTCTTTTGACACATGTCTTGGTTCCAGAAACGCAAAGACAGAAACCAGATACCCCCCATCGAGCCAGCCGGTGGCGACTCGTCTTCGTATCTGAATTCATCCTCGTCAAGCGACCCGTACAGCAGCAAGTCTGCAACCAGCAGCCCCTCGATCAATTCCTACGCCGCAGACACTCGTGATCGCTATCAGCGAAACCAACCCATTGACCCCTATTCACGTGGTCAAGGCAATGTCGACAATGACAGGAGCGAGCTGTTCTCCGGCTACAATCCCGAGAAAGCAAATCCTGACCGTTTTAAGTTCGATGGACCGACGTTGTCCGAACCCACCCCCGGGCAGGAGAACGAAGAGGATGTGGAAGGGATCAAGCAGCAGACAAGGTTCGTAAAGCAAGAGAGCGTCAATTCCACGCGCAATGCCCTCCGCATGGCACGCGAGGCAGAAGAGACTGCCCGAAACACCGTCAATAAACTTGGGTCTCAATCTGGTGCGTCGGAATGATGGCAGTGGTGGTGGAATTTTGCTTCGTCCTAATCCCACTTTTTTTCTTTTTGATTGGTAGAGAAACTCGCCAACACGGAGCGCCACCTCGACGTGTCCAAAACCCATTCTCAACGTGCAGACGATAAGACGGATGAACTCAAGCAGCTGAACCGCTCAATATTCCGCCCTGTCATCCACTTCAATAAGGATTCGAAACGTGCCGCACAAGAGGCGAAGATACAGCAGCGTTACGACGAGGAGCGGGATGAACGCGAGAAGTCCTTGAAGGACACACGCGACACTCAGAACCGTTTGGGTCAAGCTTCGGCCTACGGTCAGCGGGAGGAGGAGCCGGATGGAAGGCGCGGCAAGACAGCTTCCGAACAGTTACTACGGAAAGAGCAGAGGAAGCGCTTCCAGTTTGAGGCCACTGCGTCCGATGACGAAATAGAGAACGAACTCGATGACAATCTCGACGAAATCGGTGATGTCGCAAAGAGGCTCAAGGCGCTGGGAACGGCCATGGGTCAAGAACTCGACAATCAGAACAATCGCATTGAGCGCATTGAGGAAAAGACTGTCAGCCTCGATAACAGAGTCTTCAGGAACACCGAGAGGGTATGTCAACCAATGCATGCGCGGACACTTTGCTCAAGTTTTCATGCGACTGTTTACAGCTCAAACGAATCAAGTAAAGATACCCCTCAGCCTTGTCAATCACTTGCTATGAGAAACCAATTTCACGAAATTTGGACGGTTTTAGTTATGTCGAACACTAGTTCTTTGGTACTCCCTACAATGGAAATATTTCGGTACAGGCTTTTAGATGGTTTGCGAACACCACCAAGCACCAGATAAGACTGCATGCGTCTTTCCATGCTGACTCCGGGTTGCCAGTGATAAATCATTCCCCGATAAATGCCCAAGCCATCCGATGAGTGGTCGTGCGACGCAACCAGTATGCTCGCAATATCCGAAACAACTTCTGCAGTTTTGACAGATGAGACCTGTGAGATCTGTGGACGTCGTTCACACCTCAGAAACCATCAATCAATGCTTGGTCTGGCCCCATTGACATTCATTCCATGCCCCCTGCTGGGCCATGTGCATTCGTGCGTCTGGAACTAATGCGCTAATGCCATTTAAGGGTGTAATAAAAATACCCTGAACATCCCCGAATACCTGTCGACTTGAAGTCCTATAGTGATTCTCGCATTTGGTGAATCAGCAAGATGCTACGATCCTGTCGGCGTTATCCCACCTTCAATTATGTATCCCCGAGTCGATCATACGCCGAATGTCTGTGATGACGCGAGTCCCACTTCTTCATACGCATCTTCTAACTATTCTGGATCTTTTGACCATTTAGACGGGTTACGATTGACCCACTTGGCCTTGCGAGATCGCACGTTTCTATCCGTTCCTTCCGGATTCCCTCAAACGTATCTAGGGCACCCTTTACGTCTCCCATTTCTGTCTGGCCCATCTCTCTGATTCTCTCAGCCCCGTGAGCGGCGTCGGGCCCAAAGACCCTCCGGCGGATCGCACAGTGATCCCTACAATTACGTTGCTTGAACTCAGATAAGGGAACCCCAGCCCACTTGATGCTCAAGGCTTGGGCTTGGTGAGCTGTGTCCTCGGTGTGCTGTTCCCTCGGCTGCGTTAAGCACCGCTGTAGTCATCGGACCAAGACGGGACACCTATCTCCGAATGGCTGGTCTACTCGAGCGAAGCGACCGCCACTCGGCGGACAGGCCCCATGACCACAGGTCATTCCCCATCCACGTCTGTCTTATCATGGCGGTTGATTAAGTTAGATCGTGCCACGATTACTGTAGTGCATTGTTCTGGCGCGGGGCCACTGGCACAGGCTCTACTTTCCGTCAACTCCGTGTTGCGAAGTGTCATACCCACCAACATTAAGTTGCTACAACACAGTTGCTCAGCCATGTGTTCGTTTTCGGAAGCTATTCGATCAGCGATACTGTAGTACGATGTCATGCGAGGGCGTGCATTGGAACTGCGGCCACCCTTACGACACCATTCGAGTTCACGGCTGTCACTGTAAGGAGTTTTACCTTCACAGAGTCGTTATCTCTGCAACGGAGTTTGTAATGCGGTAATCGTG
>Ga0307510_10003069_pt1 | contig 19287 bp, 4 predicted proteins | sample 12_EM_MG_FD_207224 | JGI IMG/M metagenome (GOLD analysis project Ga0307510, IMG submission 207224) | Populus trichocarpa ectomycorrhiza microbial communities from riparian zone in the Pacific Northwest, United States - 12_EM | ecosystem: Host-associated > Plants > Roots > Unclassified | place...
GTCCCATTTGCAATTGCTTGAATAAAAAAAAAAGAATTTTTTTTAAGGAATTTAATAAATTTTAATGGAAACCTCATGATTTTTTAACTAAAAAAAAAGACCAACCTACAAGATTTATCACTTATTCTCAATTAATATCAACCATTGTATATTTTCAATATATTTTATACATGATATAGTCGAGACCGTCGTGTAACAACCATGAATGATGCTAGACAATTAAAATTGTGATTCAAACCATTGATGAGACACATTTGCTATTCATACTGTGAAGATGGTACAAGTTATACTTGTTGAAGTGTTTTTTAATAAATCATGGTTAATGTGCGTATTTGAAGTTAAATTTAAAGTGGATTTCATTTATTTTTAGGATTAATATTTTATTAAAAAATATTTTTTTTATTTAAGTTTTTTAATATTGAACATTAACATAATTAAAACAAATTATATATAAATAATAAATTAATCTCAAAAGCTCTTAGTAATTACCATAATTAATGCTTTATCAATTTTAGTTTCAAAATCCACTATAAAAAAAAAGTGAAGGAATAATTATCTACACTATTTTTCTAGATTTTATAGTCTTTTTCACCTTATTTTTTTAGAGTTTTCTCCTCTAGTTTAGAGCTTAGGTTTGGTTTTGTCAAGAAATATTTTAGTCATTAACTTTGATTCATACATCTTGTCTTTAAAGTATATAAATAATATGACGGTGTTGGAATCTTGAGAGATTTATTGCAATCATTCAAGTTACACTAAGTTAGGAGCAATAAATCTTTAAAAATAAATAATTCATCAGTGACAACAACAAAAATTTTATTATTTTAAAGATTTTTAAATAGTATTCCTCTTTGTATTAATCTAAACATAGATATATTATGTAATTTATGTGCATGTTAGAAAGGATTGTATTTCAATCTCTTGTATAATATATGCTTAATTAGCATGCATATTAGATTTTAGTTTTGATTACAAGTTTGTTATAATATATAAAATTATATGTTTATATCTTTAAACATATATGAATTCTATTTTTTTGAGATAATTTTTTAATTTAATATGTTATCTATTCGCTAGTTTAATTAATCACCTGATTTTTGAACAACAAAGTATCACTAAAAAGTAATTTATTATTAATTAAAAAATATTGGTTTAAACTTTAAAGGCATGTTAATTATCTTTTTAACTTGAAAGGAATCTAAAAAAAGAGAGAGGAAAAAACCCTTCAATAGCCGATAACAAATCAAACATTATAGACATTTCCCCAAAACATTGTGGCTGCTAGAACACCATAAAAAAAACTATAAATTAAAAAAAATAAATCCAAATAGCTACTCTTTGCTGATAATATAGAACCCCCCCTCTCTCAGCATTTGTTTTCTTCCGCAGCATCAGTAAAAAAATAAAAAATCAGCAGCAGCAGGAGGAGGGAGGCACAGCCAGTGTTGCACAAAACAGGTAATCCCTCTTCAGTTCCCAGATTCATATCTCTAATCTTCTATTTGCTTGCATATTTCTTTTTTTTTACTTTTTTTCTTAAATACCCACCTGTCCCGCTTACTGTTTCTTGTAATTTGATCGTGCCATTTTACTCTACACGCATATTTATTGAATCCCATTACTATAATTTATTGTCGAGTGACCATTTAGCTTGTTTATATTGATAATGATTCGTTTTATTGGAAACCAATTCAGTTCTCAATGCATTGATACCTATCAGGTAGCTAACAAGATGTCCCCTAAAACGGCACAAATAATCCGCCTTGTGAGTACGCATCCTGAGGTTTATATACGAATCATGTGATGATTCGTTTGCGCTTGTCGAAGTGCTTCTAGCTGATCGAAATATTGTAATAGATCACTGTCCAAGATTGTGTTTGGAAGTGGGTTGTGGTAGCAGATATGTTATTGCTTCTCTAGCTCTTATGCTTGGACAGGAAGTTTCAGGGGTGTCCTATATTACCATTGATATTAATCCTCATGCATTGAGAGTGACCCTTGAGACGTTGGATGCTCATGGTGTTGATGCTGACTTGATGTGCGTGGATATTGCATCCGGGCTTGAGAAGAGGTTGTCTGGGATGGTGGATGTGATGGTTGTCAACCCACCATATGTACTGCCAATGCCTGATGACGAGGCGGATAATGAAGGAATGGCCTCGGCGTGGGCTGGAGGGAGGATTGGCAGGAGTGTAATTGATAGGATGTTGCCTGTTGCTGATAGACTTTTGTCAGATAAGGGATGGTTATACATGGTTACCCTTACAACAATGATCCTCACATAAATGTCTTCTGATGAGAAAGAAGGGGTATGCTTCTAGAATTTTTGTTCAGAGATCAACAGAAGAAGAGAGCCTTCACATCATCAAGTTCTGGCGTGATTCTGATATTCAACTGGATGCAAAGGAGATTTCAACAACTAAGAAATCGGTTCCTGCAAGGGTCATGGATCCACTTGTTTCATAACTTCCTCAATTGCCATTCTGGAGAAGTTGCAACAGCAATTGTTTATGAATCAGAAGGTAAACAAAAGGTTCGTGTTTTTGCCTGCCTCTTCTATATTTCTCTCAAAGTTATCTTACTTCGTTGTATCCTATATGATTATTTTGCCTGACAAGGGGTTTCATGACAGCAAAAGCTCAGATTTTTGCAGAAAGCTGTAGTCTCTCTCTCTCTCTCTCACTCTCTCTCTTGTATCTATCATCCACACTAACTCTCCAACATCTTACTTTTTATGTGATTTGGAGGCAAGGCCTTCTAAATAGAGTTGGACTAAGGGGTGACCAAACCATTGAGCTAACCTGATTCCTTCTCTAATTCGCTCTTTTATTGTTTACATTTCCTTTCCCTTTTTCTTAAGATGATAGAAGGGTAATTAAAGAGTATATAAAAAAAATGAAAGCATTTCCCGCTAATGGTAAACAATATTGAGAGTTTAAGGTTGGAGAAGAGAACAATATAGCTGAATAGTCTGCTCAAGAAGACCCATCATGATAACGTAGCAAAATGATTCAATTTGCCAGCGTCAGATGAAATTGTTCCAAGATACCATGCAGACAAAGAGAGAAGAATAGAATAAGTCTTCATATCAGAGATTATTAGCTCAATTCTGATGAGAGGCAACCAGGGTCAAGCCAACCAGAGAGTAAGTATCTGCCCCCAGCAAGATTATTTAGGAAACTATCAATGAGTAGCGATTTCATTTTTTTGCTTTTCTTTTTGATAATTTCATATTGCCTTCTTGATTAACACTAGATTATCTACTTGTTACAAGTTATTTGATTTTCTTTTTTCCAGGCAAGTTGATCTGGTCTCATGTAACCTTGCATTTCAAAAGACCATTTTTGCATTTGAGGATTATAACTCTAAGTTTGTAGACCTCTCTTCGAGATACTTTTAGAATCCATGGATCTCATTGTTGAAAAACTTCACATGAGTCCCTTGTCGGCAACCTGGGTGGAGGAAAAACTTCTTTTCTTCCTCTGATACCAGATGCATTGATTTATTGAGTCCGGACTGCTTCTGAAGATCATTCTATCAAGATCACGGCATTTATGATCTGTTCCTGTCCACTAGCTTTTGGTTTATGGCAAATGCTTTTAAATGTTATGACAAAACTAGACATACCAGGTTTGCTTACAACACTGTTGACCACTGTTAGGTGTTCGATCTGTCCGCATTGGCTTCTGATATCGTTGGTCACTTTCAATCACAAGAATTATTTATTATTATTGTAGATAATCTGGCTAATTAAGGAATGGCCTAGTCGCCAGACTAAAATTCAGGGTGCTTGTTCTGCCATTGAAAGAAGCTTGTTTCATCGCTAAATTCCCCTTCACAACCGAAATTCTTGCTCATGCACGAACTTCGGCCCTAGACGTTCCCAAACGCACATAGCTATTTAATGCAAGCCGGCTACAACCCAAAGAGTCACTTGGAGAATGGCTTAAAGTCTTCACTGATGAGATACTAAAAAATAAGTAGTTTAGGATCAAAGTTTACATGGCAGATAAGCTGTTAATCTTTTAATTTTAATAATTTAATTTATTTTCTCTAGTTAAGGTAATTAATAATTTATACTTGGTGTCTAATAAGGCAAGGCGGTTAGTAGTTATTACCTCCAAGAGGTTCTTTTTTTTATAGATACGAAGAGCTTAAGTATTTTTTTAAAGATAGAAAGAACAATTATATTTAAAATCTAAAAATATATATGCTAAAAATATTAATAATGACGAGATTGAGAACCTAAAACTTGAAGGATTTATAGGGTATTTATAATTCATGGATCTTATTTTTTATCCTTTAGTGGAGATAAGAAGATAAATTACATTAATGCAATGAAAAAATGATAAAACTTTGAGAGATTTTTTTATATATGTGTAAGGAAAGTAAAATACAAAATATAACTAATTTTAGGGAGTTGAGTTCTTCTTTTGTCTGAGCCCAAGAAGCTGGATAATCTCCCTTGGTCATGCCGAAGACGACTGAGCTCTTCCCTTGCCCCCAAGAAAGCCTGAAATTGTGGGTGTTTTAGTGTTTTTTTAGACCAATAAATTTGGATTTATCACCCACTTAACAAAAAACTTAAAAAATATATAAGATATATTTATCAATTATGTTTTATGAAATAAAAATTATCTTTACATTACAAAAAAAAAAAAACTTTCAAGTACGAAATCAAGATTGTCAAAGGCTCTACTTGTCAACATAGATAAAAATAATAATAATTTTTTAAAAAATATTTTTAAATTCCTCTTTTATAGTTTTGCGTAAAGTTTTCGTTCATCTTAAATCTGCTTTGCCTTGATATGTGCTTTCTCAGATCCAGGAAGAGGATGCGTGAGAGAGAGAGCTTTTGCAGGTGTAGGATAACAGTTGCCATGCCCACCAAGAAATTGTTAAATTTATTCTGATGATCGGGCTATGAGCCATTCTCAGATTAGTTTGCAGCTGCAACATATATGGCCCACTGGGCAGTTCAAAAGATTTATCCAAGGGTAGCTGGGCTCACACACTGTGGATTGTGATTTTTTTAATTAAATTTCTCTGTTTTTTTTTATATATATAAAAATATGTAATTAATGACAATTCCCTACCTTCCAAGGAGGTTTTACAAAATCTTTAAATAAACTAGAAAATTTATCTTTAAAAAAAGAAATTAGAATTTAAAAGCATAAAGAAAATTAACACAAAATCTTAAATAGAACACTAAATCCAGAAAACTCAAGGAAAATAATAAAATTAGTCTTTCTTGAACCTAATGTTAGGAGATCTAAGGGTTCAATAACCGAAAAAATAGATTTTAATATTTAATTAGATTTAAGATTGGTTTGACGGTCAGATATTTTGTTATGAGTTTTTTTAATTATTATTCTAATCTGGTGTGATAGATATTTCCTTGAATTTAAATTTATAACACTAATCTATAAAAATATATATTAGACGATTCAAATTCAAATAATCTGGACGTAGCATATTCCTATTTACTTGCGGGGAATTTTCGTTAAAATGCCCCTGGACCTTCCGTTTCTATAAGTTCTATTGCTTCAAACCTCTTCCCAGAAGGCCTGCATTTACTTGATTAAAAGCCAATTTCTCATGTGGTGCGTTGTGATAGTTTATGAAAATTTGGTAGTTATTACTTTTTATTTTAAAATACATTAAAATATTTTTTTTATTTTTTAAAAATTATTTTTAATATCAACACATTAAAAAAAATTTAAAAATATTATTTTTTAAAAAAACATCTAAATAAAAAGAATCCCACGGCTGGTAAGAGTTAGGTGTTAAAAGACAGGAACAAACAAATCCCTGAGTATATCCCATCCTAACATTTGAATTGATGTCAAAATCAACAGAAACACACGTTTACATACGTGGAAGGTGTATTTGAATTAGCTTTACTTTTTTATTAACTGTCCAAAATCTTAATTTTTCTAAACCAAGAGAATCAGAAAAAATCAAAACATAAAAAAAACCAATTAAAATGATTAAAGAATTTTTAAAAAATATTTAGTTTGGTTTCGGTTTCAAAAACTAAAACTATATTAACTTGACCAAACGGGTCCAAAGGGGAGCTATAAATAAATAAAATTGCTCCTCCAAGCTCTCTGCTTCTCTCAATCTCTCACCTAAGCGTCCAAAAAAGATGTAACCCTAAATCATTCTTATTGAACCCACACTTGAGCTTATATTGTCCCTTCTCCGCAGCAGTAGCAGTAGGGCCCCCACCCAGGACATTTTCTTCTCGTTGTTGCTTTGGTAAGATCCAAAGACTCGAATGGCAATATCGGCTTCAATGCTGTTTCTTTTTAAGACTTTTAATGGCAATAAATTTCTTTATTTGTCAAGTTAATTTGTAATGCTTTGCAAATTTAAATTTTATTAACCAGTTGTTGTGTGTTGTGAAATTTCTTCTACCATTAATGGAGATTTGGATTTCTGTTAGACCATTAGAATAGGTATTTACAACCAAAATCCAAAAAAAAAAATAATAACTTGTATTTCTATTAATCACCCTAATATAATATCCATGCATGAATCTAATCTAAATATTAAAAGATAAGAGATAGTAAAAAAAAAAAAAACCCTAAAATTGATTAAATATATAGGAGTATCTTTCTTGATCATCGTTCAACCCTTCTCTTACATCTCTGTCTTTATGTTTGACAAAATAGAAGATCCTGATATTTTACGACTGAAGTTGTTGTTTTTAATTTTTGAATATATATCTTCTAAACTACCCTTATTTAATTAATAAATGGGCCTTAATTGCAAATACAAAAACAATTATTTTTTTCTTTTTTGGCTTTCAGAAAACTAGAACGCACAAACAATTATGTGTACCCAAGCTGGTCGATCGCGTGGTAGACAAAAGAAAAGGCCCAAATATATAAATATATAATTGAACGACAAACAATAAGATTTTATAACAACAAACCTGATCTGTCCTAATAATTCATGAGCTCATACAATATGGTTTTCAGACACACAATCTGGTCTTCATCAGAGGGTACTTAGCACTGTCCAAAGTGTGAAATCAAAATATATAGCTGTAGTGCTCAGAGTCACAGAAGTAATCCATCCATCCAGGCTCCAAAAATAGAAAGAAATGTGTATCTTTTGCTAGCAGTTTATTTGTTAATAAAATTAATATCTTCCTTCTTAATTATATGTATAATGAACCTCAGCAATGAAGGCCAAAGCAAGGGGAACTTGTATAATCACTCCATTTTTTTTAAATTAATATGGAATTAAATGCTAATATAAGCTGTAAATAACTATTCCTCCAACCTTTTAATTACAATGATTGGCATTCTTCTTTCCATGCTATTTTTAAAACCCCAACATCAAGCGAGAAATAATATTTTGTTCTTTGTCAAGCTTGACACAATAGAAAATGACATGTATCATCCAACATTAATATATAATTAGACAGACAGGCAAGCAGACGTAAAGCGGGAGAGAACAATTATTTATGATCCTATTCAAAGAAATTCAACTTTAAAAAAAAATTATGAAGAAGAAACCGAGTAATGTACCCCACCACTTCTCTAGATAGTAAATTAATATTACAATTTAAAATAAAAATAAACAACACACACAGAAATATATGATCCAAACTTACAAGGAAATTAAGGATACATATTCATAAAGAATAACAAATGTTCTTTTTTTTTTTTCATTTACTGCATGTAACCTTTTTTCACAAAGACGGGATTTAATTACTTCTTGATGACGAGTCACGGCTTTGGTGGCTCTGCTTCCTCCACCTTGGCAGGTGTTTCAGCCACAGCTGGAGGTGGTTCAGTCTTCTCTGAAGCCTCCGCTACTACTGCCTCTTCTTTCTTCTCTTCCTCAACTACTATCTCCTTCTCTGTGCTAGTAGTTGCTTCCTCGGTTTTTGTTTCGGGTGCTGGTGCTGGTGCTGGTGCCTCGACTGCCTTTTCCTCTACCGGAATAAAGGTTGAGACTTTTTCAAAGACGAAGAAAATAGGACCCGAAACATAGGCTGGTCCATATTTTGAAGATGTTTCAGATACTAGTTTTGATCCTGGAAACTCTGCGCATGCAAAAATACAGCAAAGTAAATAGAGGTGGCAATGGTCAAAAAAAATTAACGCTTATTAAATCTTGAAAGAAGCTAAGGGAGGAAGAGAGGGTAGATTTTCTATATATATATACCGATTTTAACAAGCTCATCAAGGAACTTTTGAACTGAAGTAGATTGCTTCTTTAATCCTGCTTCTTTGGGATCCTTAACTAAGGTCTGTTTCAGGTTAATTATATATTTACAAGATCATGTTAGTATTTTGTTTCATGTATATATAAATATATAGGTAGCTAGATTTATTTGTGCGTGTGTGATTGACTGACCTTGATTTCAGCTGATGAAGCTTCATAGATTTCTATCACTTTAGGTTCAAGTTCAGTCTTCTTCTCTTCAAACTCCTTACTGATTTCTTCCTATTAATTAAAGCAAGAAAGATATTGCAAGTTCATTATAAAGCAGATACACAGCAGTACATCTACATGCTTCAATTAACATAGTAAATATTTTGTAAGCTTCTTTTGCAGCTAGTTATAATATTCTTGTCGAAAAAAGAAGAAATTCAAGAGTTTAAATTCAAGTTAGAAAGAGGACCTTCGATTCATCAAAGGTCTTGCAAGCTTCAGCTCCAGCTGCCTTCTTGGCACTGTCCTTCTCAAAAACCTTCTTGATCTTTGGAAGAACCTTTGATTTCCAATACCCCATTTCTCTCTTGTCTCAACTCAACAGATTAATCCAAACAACAAAATCTATCCAACAAAAAAATATGTGTGTGAATAATAAGCTAAAGAAGCAAAGTTGATGAAGTAGCCCAACGAGTCTGTGTGTATATTTTCTCACTTACTTTCGAACTGTGTGTAATGCCTCCGGGTTAAAGGAACATGATGCTAAAGAGCATGGCATCATATAGATACACTTGTAACAAAACAACCCCTTGTTTTCCAACTAAATTACCATAAATACCAGCTTAGTCATTCCCACCCGCCAACCTCACCATGCTAATGACCCTCTCTGACCCTCTGCTTCCCTACCAAAGGGCAGTCCATGCAGGGCTATGAATGTCCACAAATCTGGGTAGATATGATTGAAAGAAAGGGTGGTTTTGTAAATAAACAAGTGAAGGGAAGGATAAAATAAGGTGGAGATGCCAGTTGGCAATCAACCTCAACGAAAGGTGGCAAATATGAGAAGTGGGTCCTCACTCAAATGTTGATGTTGACGTGTAACAAAATATGTCTCTTTCTTTGGCTTCTCACGTGGCTCCGCTGGTACTACAACTTTCACGCCGTCAATGACTACCCCCGCTCCTCCTCCTCCTCCTCCTCCTCCTCAAGCAAACAAATTAAAACCTCTTGATTCGACAGCTCTAGTCCATGGTCATGATATTCCAACATTCATCTCCAATTTGCATTTTTATGAATCTTTTAATTTTTTTATTGATTGATTGCGTTTGTACCATTTTTCTATGGTGATTTATGGGATTGAGTCAATCAAATTCGGTAATTTAATCGTTAATTGTTTATACTTATTCCTGTATGATATGTGTGTATATCAATTGTGTATATAAAATGTGTAATGTTTTATATTTTATCTTTTATATACATTTTTCTGAAACAAGTTTTGAGTTTTTCTTAAATTTGATAACCTTATTTAAATAAATTTTGTAATCTCATTTTCTTTTCCATTAAGATATTTTAACCCAGAATTTATTGAAGAAAAGAAATATAAATATCAATATTAGAGTTCCAAATCATTTTACTCGATCAACTTGATCATAGTTTAATTAAGGATTTTACCTTCAAATAAATTGTAGCCTCTTCCTACACATTAAATGATTATATTCCATTATAAATATTAACTCGTGGTGTTTTTGAGTTGCCGAGTCATTGTAAAATAATTAGATCGATGGGATGCTCGAACATACAAATTAATTAAGGGGATGACAAACATACTTATATGCGTAATAAATGGGGTTCTGAAAATCTAAAATTCAATATATATATATAATTCAAGAGAAATAAGGTGGAAAAGAAGAAGAAAAGGAAGAAGAAGAAGAAGAAACATATATAGCTAGCTCGCAGTCGCATGCACTTGGGGTGCTTGATTACAATTTCTGCGTCGGCAAAAACAAGGAGTGGAAGACAAGAAAAAGGATTAGTTAATGGTGGGGTTGATGCTAATGAAAGTTTTTTTCTATTATTTGATACCTTGAGACATTATGAAATATTGGATTTAGTACGTCATGCGTTGTTAATTAGCAGGAGGCTACAGCTAGATTACTTGACAAATATATATTATGTTGCAAACGCAGGTTGTTGGTATGTTTGTTTATGCTTAGGGCAATAATATAACAAAGATTGAACTGTCCTTCATTTGTAGATATCTGTCAACAGCTCTAAATCGGAGGCACAAGCTTTGATATATATATATATATATATATATATATCGAGGTTTTAAGCAACAGATGCACCTCATTGATCAGTCATTTAGGCAGTCTTAGACACCCATGGATTGAATATAATTAGATTATGTCAATTTTTAACTACGGTTTTGTAGACTAACAAAAACTTTGACAAGAATAATTATCAATTATGCTTAATTTGTTCAACTTCTATCCACGATTCTGCTCTTGTCATCAAAGATTTATATTCTAAATTCTTTTAAAAAAAAAGTTTGAAAGATTCCGGCCTACAGAAAAGGAAAAGGAGAGAGTAAGATTCTACGGGTAATAATATTCAAGAGATTTGAATGAGCAATACTTTTGAAGTGTTTGTTTAGGAAGTTGTGTTTGCGTTTTGCTTAAAATACAGATAAAACATGTTTGGTAATTAAAAAAATATAATTTATTGTTCATAGGTTCCATGAAATTTTGTGTTTGAAACGTAAGGAAAAGGAAAACAGTAAGGAGCTGCTTCTTGGGCAGATGGCTCAGTGTTTTAGGTGAATAGTGGAGAATGGCTCCACTGTTCCGGCCGGACCAGGTCCGGTCCCAAACTCAAAATGCATTGAATCGGGTCTGACCCAGTAAAAAAAAAAATATTTTTTTTATTTTTTAATTGTTTTTTATTCAAAAAACTAGTATTTAACATTATTCAATGACACTACATAAATTAGACGAAGAGCGCTTGAACACGTAGCATTTGTAGAATTTGATCGCAATCCCAAATTGTAGATAGTTTAATAGAACAATAAAAAATATTTTATATAAAGTATTATTTATTTCATGATATAATAGTAATAGTTAAATCTACAATATTTAAATTAAAAACCATTAATATTAATATATATTTTTTAAAATTATTTTATAACCTTAATTTCAAAAGCATTCTTAACCAAATATATTAAACTATTTTTTATTCAACCTCAATTTCAATCACAATTTTAATCAAACATTTATAAATATCAAATCAACCTCAAATAAAAATAATTTTTATAAAATAATTTTTTTTAAAATTATAATTATAAAAACTACCACAATACCAAATAAAACTTGTTTTTAATTTCACAAGCTATTGTCCTCCCAAAAACAAGAAAAGACGATAATTCACAGGTTAATCCGCAGGTAAGATGGGGTTTTGACTTCCCATGTGTCATTCCATGCTACAGTATTTTTGAAAGTTACACCAGTGCTTCTCACTCAATGCATTAGATGATATTAATTTTACGTCAGAGGAACAAGGACATTCCCCTTTCAGAACCATCAACATTTTAATTTATGGGCTCCCAGTCACTTGGTATATATTTTGGTCATAGGAAACTAGGTATTCAGAGCCAAAAAAATGAAGAAAAAGAAATCAAGTATAATTTGATTTATGATCTAGATGGCACATGCCTCTCAAATGTATATATTTTTCCTTGATCAAGCTCTTTCGGTTCAATATTTTTTTTTATTATTATTAACATAGATGTTCAGGTCAGCTTGCGTGTACCTCGACTAATCCCACAGGCCCTGAAGTTAACGATCATGTAAGTCTCCAGTGGTCATCATATTAACAATCACAGGGCTCTCGAATTTGAGATTACAACAAGAACAAATTTTTTAATTTTAAACTTTTATTTATTGCATGACTAATACATTATTTAAAAATATCCAATTGCTATTTTCGTGTAATATAAAATAGTTAAAAAAGTGATATTTGTCAAATCATCTGAGGGGACCTGATCCAAAAAACATATAATTGATAAAGACATGCTTCCAATGAGGCTCAAATTCAAACGTTAATTTTATATCCTTTAACATTTCTATTTCAGTTTGGTCCTCCTATCATTTTCTGATAACACAAATAGTAAAAGGAAACAAAAATTCCTATAACATTTGTTAGTGGTGTGATTTAAGAAATAAAAAAATTAATCCCCAAAAACTTGCAACCCATATCTCAATAAAATTTTTTATTGATTTGGTCCCTGAAGGTTTTAGAATATTTAATGAAGTCCTTAATTCATATATATCGCTAGTGCGTTATGTTCAAGAGTGTGTATTTTCTTTCTTCAGTAAAGAAGAAGCTAGTTTATCTGGAATTTGTTTTTAACCAATAACAATTATAATAATTTGAGATGGAAGGACTCAATTGAGAATATCTAAACCTTTAGAGTCTTAATTGACAAAAAAAAAATGTGAATTAATTGAGAGTCACTGTAATAATGTATTTGAAGTTTGCCCTTTCATTCTATCATTATTCTTTCCTGGCACCAACTGGCATTTCCTTTTAGGGGCACAAAGCCACAACAAACTTAGTTGATTGCTTATTAGTGCCCTTGTCCTCATGTCACATTGTCGTGTTAGCTTCAAGGGAACGAAAGCCTCGCCAACCAGCATAAATGAACTCTCTAATGATTTCATTTGCAACAGTTTTTGCTCACTCATTTATTTATAAAGTCTAGATTACTACTTTTCAAAATTTTATGAATTAATAGTTTGTTCGGTATTGCAATGGAAGGTGTTTTTCACTTGAAAATATTTTTTAAATTTTTTTATTTTTAATATGTATATAAAAAGGTGTCAATTTGATATATTTTTTAAACAAATATATTCTTTTAGTAAGCAACCGAAATCCCAAATAAGAGAACCAACAATATCCGATTTAATATTAATTATCAATAATGTCATATTTTCTATCTAATTAACCCACCTTTGAATCGAATAATTAAGGTCTCATCATAATTCCATTGAAGAACTTCAAATGATAGCGTGGAGAATATAATATGCATATCAAATCGCCAATTAAGTTGAAATTTTCTAGAGTTGAGTTTATCTTCAATTTTGAGCCCCGATGAGAAGCTGCGTTTCAACAACTTTGTCTCGTAGTACTGAATGAGGAATCTGCGTAGTAATACAAAAAAGAGAGAGAGAGAGAATTGTCATGGGTAAAAGTTTTCTGCCCTAGAATGTGGAATATAATGAACTCCAGCATAGTTATGTCGCAGCAATCCAAAATGTTGACCTAACCAAGTGGGGGGGGGGAGAGATGGATTAGTGTCAACTGCTTTGGCATCATTAATCAAGAAGATGACAACACACTTGCCGTTTGAGTGCAAAACTCCATTGATAAGGACTGGTTATTAGATTCTTTGTCATTTTGGAAACGAAACTCATGTAATCTCTGATTAGCTTCTCTCTATAGTCTTATCCAAGTTCATGTCTTTTCCAACCTAAGCATACATTTTATTTATTTATTTATCTGTCTTTAGATTAATGATGCATTTGTCTTTGGATTCTGAAGGTAAGATTCAAATCCCAGTTTTAGCGGTGCTTGTTTTGTAAGGGCACCAACGGGCAAGCCCATTGGTTGTCTGGATTAAGATTATATACACCCACTCCATGCATACATATTTTGTCTCTCTTGTATCTTGATAGACATAAAGGTGATCGCTGGGGTAACAAAGAAGTCTAGAAAAAAAAACTGCAGCCTTGAAAGCTAAGAGTGTGTTTGGTATTGCGGTAGCTGTTGTGATTGTGGTTTGAAAAAACTTGTTTTATAAAAAGTACTTTTAGTTGAGGTTGGTTAGAAAAAATAGGTGTTTGGTTAAAACTGTGGTTGAAATTGAGGTTGAACAAAAAATAGTTTAATGTGTTTGGTTAAGAATGTTTTTGAAATTGAGGTTATAAAATAATTTTAAAAAATATATTTTAATATTGATGGTTTTTAATTTAAATATTGTAGATTTAACTATTGCTATTATATCATGAAATAAATAATACTTTATATAAAATATTTTTTATTATTCCATTAAACCATCTACAATTCCATTATGTACAAAATTCATCCGACAAGAACTACAGTTTCCATAATTTTTTGACCGTGCAATAAATTTAGATAAAATATTATAAGGAATAAAATTAATTTGATATTACAGTGTGAGTGAATTTAATTTACTCTACACTAGTTTTTTGGGGAAAAAATATTGTTTACAATACGAGTAAATTTAATTCACTATAAACTAGTTTTTTTTTTTAAATACAAAAAATAAACACATTGAAAAAATAAAGTGCAAGTGAATTGCACTATTCATTTGTTTTGAGTGAACAGTGCAATTCACTTTTATATATATATTCCAAGGATGGAAAAATTATCAAATGAGAACAGTATTTGTATGACAAGGTACACTGTTCGCTGAGACACAATTTAAAGAAAATTTTACTGGTTACAACGCAGACGCGGGTAAAGCAGCTTGGAGCTGCTTTCAACGGAACGCAAACGCATACGTAAATTTTGGTAGGTCCCATTAACAGTAAATAATGGTTTATCATTTACCAAACAGCTGATATCTGTGGTGGCATTAAAACGTGGAAGCTACCACGCAGCCAAACGCTTTCTAAGAAAAGAAATTCATGAGTTTCTCAATTGAACATTCAAGAAGAAGGATCAGCCGCAAACGAATTTATAATTCAAATAACGCTATTTTTTTTTTATCTCTGAAAACTATTTGAGTTCCAATCTCTATTTTATCAATGAAAAAAAAAAGAATGAGGATGAGGATGAGCCAACCTTAAAAGGCTATGGACCTTGCTATGTTTAATAATTTTATTTTTTAAAATTTATTATTTAGCTGGATATATGATAACAAGAAAAGAGAAAATTAAAAAATAATAATTAAAGGATGTAATTGGAAGAAAAAAAAAAACAAGAGCTCTCCTGGACCTTAAAAAAAAGACTTGGCCCATGTCCCTAGGCCATTTTAATATTTTATCTTTTTGTAAGGGGCAGAAAGTCTGTCATCCACCCCTAATTCTTCTTTAAAAAAATAAGACAGATGTCATGTCATCTACTCTTACACAAATTAGTAGCCAAAAAATCATGGGTTGTTCTTTTTTGTCAAAACATGATTTATGATCTATTTTTGTCTTAAAACACCTAAATAACATAAAAAAAAAAACTAATTTATCAAGTTAAAAAAACTCAAAAAATGATCCAAGAACACAATCAAACCGAGTAAAATTTTTCTTTCTCGGCTTTGATATGTTATTTGAGGCAATATTGAGATTCAAAACAACCATCATCAAACTTCTCATATTAAATGAAACTCGTTGACACCAAAATTAACTTTTTTAATGTTTGGAATCGATGTCAAATGACTCTCCTCTCGCAAGAATCTAACAACTTTGTCTCTACTCTTTCAAACCTAAGAATTAAAAAATAAAAATAAATAAATTTTTGGATCAAAATTGAATTTTAAAGAATAATGTAAAGGTTAAAAAAGAAAGTGGAAGGATAAAAATGAATTTTTAAATCAAAATTTAAATTAGTAATGAAATTTCTTAGTATTTTACACTTTTATCTACTACTTTTTATTTTGCTCCAAGCTTAATAAGTTTTAACAAATTATACTTTAATTTGGGTACATAAGGATGCAAGAAAAGAATTTGACAAAAAAAGAAAGTGATGTGCTAGCTGTTTTTTTTTAGTATATGTTATAATTATAATTGTCTAAACTCTAAAGTCTAGCTGGAAGCAGACAGTTTGCTTGAGAACAGAAGGAACATGTGGCGTCATTGTAGTAAAGAGACACGTATGACCCAAATTTAATACAGCTGGCGTGCCCGATGATGATGGATTAGTGATGTTGATGCTAATGACAGCTTAGTAAATTTAAAAAGACTTTACTGAACAAATAATCCACAAGATTATATTATAAATATTTCACTGTTTTGTATTTGTAAGATAATTTAAAGTATTAGTGATTTTAGGATATTTGTTTTTTTTATTAATTATTATTATATAGGATAAATTCTGAAAATTGTCATGGTTAATATTTTACTCTCTGGTTGGTAATTCTTTATTTCTTGTAGGACATGAATTTTGTTCTCAGAATTAATATTTAAGAAGAGACACCTTCGTAATTCTTTGCAAGTTTTCAATAATTTATATTTTTTGTAATTTATTTACATCTTTATATTTTATGTTTGTATTGCTTTATGTTCGCTTTATTTTCTTTATTTATTTATGATAGATCCAAATAAAATAAATAAACCTTACTTATAAACCAAAAAACTTTTAAAATAGACCAAAAAAATACATTGGGCTCTGGTTACCAAGCTCGAGCCCAATATACAACTAAGGACCAAGGAAAATGAGCTCGGGCATGGTAGCCAAAGCTCATGCATAGTTGGGCGTGCGCCCACCACCTGATTGGGTGTGCATCCCAGCACCCTTTTCGGGCTAGGACGCACGTCTCGAGCCCAACATGCGTGCGTCCTAGCACGAAAAACTCTTCAGGCTCCCTTAAGCCCAACAAATCACCTTATAATGTATAATACTTAATATAAATGTAAGTTTATCTTTGAAATAAAAATATGTATCTCTTACATATATTTCCTAACAACAGATCTCTAGTAGAGGGCTTTCAGCCACTCTTCTTGAATGGAATTAACTTGGTCTTCCTAGAGCAATATTCCCACAATTACTATGGATTAATATCAGATCCTCTATTCTCAAGTGCAGTCTCGAACTAGCACATTATCTAGGTGATGCCAAAGGGTCTCTCACCAATTTACCAGGAATTGATCTTAGATCTCAATTCTCCAGTGCAGTCTTAGACTGGCACATTCTCAAGGTGATGTTAAAGAGTTTCTCACCAATTCGCCAGAGGTTGATCTTGAATCTTTCACTTTTCAGTGTAGTCTTAGACTGACATATTCTCCAGATGATGCCAAAGGGCATCTCACCAATTCACCAGGGATTGATCTTGGATCTCTTGCCTCTCTAATTTAGTTCTAGACTAGCTCCACTCTTTAGTGAGGGGCCCTTAAAAACCCATGTCATCACCAAGAAGGCTACCAACCTCCAAGAGCTCCCAAACCCCCACACCATCACTAGGGAGGCTATATACCTCCCACTCTTCGGTGAGATATTTCATCAATTAAGGGCTTTCATGCCCCATGCCATTATAGGGAGGTCATATACCTCTCACTTTCCAGTGCAACTACTTTTCAGGGGATGGACTTGGTTTTCCTAGTGTAATAGAACCACCCTACATAAATTTGTCTCCTCTGCCCCTTATAAATTTCTCAAAGTATAGTCGTCGACATGGGTTCACTCCCTTCCTCCTTTTAATTTTTTTTTCTAAGTATGGACATCATCATGTCACCCTTCTTGGGTTCCCCGCAACCCTTTAGAATTTTTTCCATGTATGGACGGCATCATGAGTCACCCTATTTGGATTCTCCTCAAACTTTTAAAATATTTTCTAGTCACCCTATTTGGATTCTCCTCAAACCTTTAAAATATTTTCTAAGTATAGACTCACCCTTCATGGTTTTCTACCAACCAAAATTTTTCTAATTATGAAATTCTTCTCCATAAGTTTCCCTTAATCTCTTAGAAAAATTTTCTAAGTATAGAGTTATTTATATCCCACCTCACTCCCCTAAGAATTTTATTAAATATGGGTTCCTCTATGGTTCCCCTCTACGTACTTAAACATTTATTAAAAAATAGTACACACCCCTACACACAGGCTCTCAAGTTTGTTACTCGGGATTTTCAACCCCTCTTCTTATATGAAAAACATTTAATGAACTTGTCATGGTAACTAAATGTTTTTACAAGTACCACAAAGACTTGAGAGCTACTGATGAATTCAAATAAAATAGACCTAAAAAACTCCTAAATGAACCAAAAATATCCACCAAAATAGACCCAAAAAACATTCATTAGGTTCAGGCTACAAAGCCCAAGCCTAATATACAGCTAAGGGCCAAGGAAAATGGGCCTGAGCATGGTAGCTCAAGTTCATGTTGGGTGAGTGCACGTCCAACTAGTGTTGGGCATGCACCCTAGCATCCCCTTGGGTTCGGGCGGGCACCTCGAGCCCAACATGTATGAATCTAGGCATCACTTGCTACTAGTTACGAACTATTTAGGCTTTATATATCAAGCAACCAGACACCTTGACTAGAAATAATAAATCAGATTATTTGAATTAAAAGATCAGTTAATTATCCAACGCATCAACCTTATTCCTAAGCATCTTGAATTTTGGAACTCATTAATTGCTTTTCTAATATTTTTATAGACATAGTTAGCAATTTGTTGAATATGAACTACTATAGTTTCCTACAATAATTTTTCATAATTTACTATGCTAATAAGCCAAAATATATGTATTCTTTTAATAAATTAATGTGACTTATAATTCATAACGATAGTTGTTGTTTTTTTTATGAAACCGTTGTGATTGGTTATCTAATGAATTGTAATGGGTTTCTTTTTATAAATCAATATAATTTATTGCCCAAGTGAGTCATATTTTTTTTCTTAAAATAATGTAAACATTAAGGTTAATTATTCTGAATATAGTTATGTAAAACCCAATTTCATTTTGTTGTTTACAATCGGTTATGAAAGCTTATGGTTTATTGTTTGCTTGGAGTTTATAGTTTACTTAAAACAGTATGACATTGTGACTTATTTGAATGTTTGATATAGAATTAATTTTATTAATTCAGGTTCATTTGAGCTATTTTGATTTTAATTTTGTATAGAATTCAAATTATTATCTTTTTTATTAACATGGGTGTCCGGGCCAGCTTGCGTGCACCTCGATTAATTACATGGGCCCTGAAATTAACGATCGTGTAAGCTTTCAGTGGCCATCATATTAATAATTATATGGTTCGAACTTAAGATCACAGGGTTAGAATTCGAACTTAAGATCAAAGGGTTAGAATTTAGATTTTATTTGATAGGGAAGTGTGTAAGTGTGTGTGTGTGTGTGTGTGTGTGTGTGTGTGTGTGTGT
>Ga0307510_10003070_pt1 | contig 19284 bp, 9 predicted proteins | sample 12_EM_MG_FD_207224 | JGI IMG/M metagenome (GOLD analysis project Ga0307510, IMG submission 207224) | Populus trichocarpa ectomycorrhiza microbial communities from riparian zone in the Pacific Northwest, United States - 12_EM | ecosystem: Host-associated > Plants > Roots > Unclassified | place...
TCATGTTGATTTTGGCGGCCTCTTCTTGCCTGCTCTGGAGAAAGTCATTGTGTTTGACTACAAGCCTACTGTTGCTCGCTTCTAAATTGTTGGACTTATGGGCACCCAACATTCCGCTGCCGTATTATAAATAAATAAATAAATCCTGCTGTTGTGGTCTCCCAATGGGGAGAGTTTCGCAACGATTTGATTTCGGCTTGTTTTGTGGAATTGCTAATCTGAATTCAATGACATTCGGTAGTGTTGAGCCCTTTTGCTTTGTTTGCACTTCTTTACGTGTTGAGGTCTGCAATTTATTTTTTTCTGTAGAGTTTCATCTTCTTTCGCTCACCATGTCTGAACCATTGATGTGGCCTCTGCTCGGTGCTTTCTTATTATACGACAATAGCATATTGCCGTGGAATCTCTCAATGCCCGTTTTATAACACAGTTTCTTTCATCCAGGCTGATGACCAGAAGGTGGATAAGACCTAGCCTTGTAGTTCCTTCCAACACAGCTAATGAAACCCCTAGAAAGGCTCCACCCATAAAGATGCCAAGAGAACATATGAACAATTGTATCACCGAGCAGCTACTCGGTAGAGATGGATTTTCATGAATCTGTACTTCGAATTCTGATCACAAAATAAAATCTTTAACTTTCAGCAGGAAATGCAATTTCTTTTCTTGTCAGGCTCAAGCACTGACCAAATTGAATTGATCAGAGCAAGTGATGAGATGCCGTAAAGATTCTCTGTTCGGTCATAATATGAGAAGTGGATTTACCTTGATCTCCAGCACGGTATCCTTCATCGACTTGCATCAGAGAGCCATGTGCCCAGTTCCTATTCATGTTGTTACATGCTCAAAACGCCCCTTGTCAGTTCTCAAATATCAGTAAAAACTAGAACCTGCTTCATAATTCAGAAAATGTGCCTGCTCTAAGAGGAAAATGTCAGAACCCCTGTCCATTGAAGAAATTTCCCTCTTTAAGAGCAGCATGCATTTAGCCTATTCGATATTTAGATACTGAAAAAATATTGATATTAAAATTCAAATAAAAATATATAATAATATTTAAAAATTAAGTTTACTCTACCTTTTGATTACAAATTTCTTTTTAATAGTAGTATAGTTGGTCAAAAGGTAGAAATCATTTTCTCTAAAGGAGTCAAAGGTAATATAAAAAATAACTAAGGGTTTTATATATAAAAAAATAACAAAGGTCCAATAATTTTTTTTTTTTGGATTTTACATATTCTTATTATTGACTTGTTTTTAAGTGTTTTTAGAGTTTGAATAATTTAAGAAATTTATTTTGTAATATTTAAGATTTCATATGATGTATAAATAGGTATGTAATGAAGCTAGGAACTGGTTTGCCCTCAAGTCTCCTTCTCATTTTCCCTGGTTTTTCCAAGAGATTTTTCCATGAGCCGTCGACATTGATGTCTTCAAAGGCGACGGCATCCCTCCTTTTTTTTCCATTGTTTTCACTTTCATATTGTGTAATAATCCTAGATCTAGTTTTTTTTTTTTTTTTAGTGTGGTAATCATTTTCCTTGGTTACAAGTTGATTGTTGAAAAAGAGTTGTCTCGACCAAGGTTGTTAAAATCGTGATTCAACTCGTAAAATCATATGTTTTTACGAGTTGATATAGGCTTTACGTGTTAAATCGTTTGTAAAACTCGAAAATGGGTAAAATCGGGTCAAAATCGGGTAAAATCGTTAAAATCAGGTGAAATCGCGTAAAATCGCGATTTCACCACCGATTGAACGAGTTTACCCGCAGGAAATAAAAATGCAATGTTGCTGACAGGTGTCAACCGCCTATTGGCTTTAACAAAGCAAATGCAAATTCATCGAATTATCAATCACATGTGCAGTCTTTTCTTCACAATTCACATTTCACCATTGACGATCAGAACAAAAAAAAAATCCCAAAATTGAAATCCCAAAATTCTAAATCATCACTGAGGATTCCTCAGTGACTCATTCTCTTAATCTCTTTCTCTCAGCCGTTCACAATTCCACGGTCCAACAATCAACCACCGTCCACCAATACTCCACAATAGCCCTCGCCCCTCATCTTTTTTATTTTTCCATCATCAACGGCGTCCTTTTCACCAGCCACCGTGAGAACCAGAGTCCACCCAACAACAACGGCGTCTCTCCAGTCTCCACCAGGTAAGTTACTCCTTTTATCTTGTTTCACCTCCTGCAAAAATTCACTAGTTCTCTCTGCTCTGTTGGTAACTACCAGTGGCTGGGGGTGCTTTTTTTTCCCTGTCCGTTTCTTACTCTGATGCTAATATTAGTTTGATTGGATTCGCAGGCTCCAAGTTTGACTGCAATATTGATCTGCTCAGTGCTCACTGCTTAGAACAGAGGTAATATTCTTAGTTTCTTACCATGTCCGTTTCTTACCCTGTTTGTAATCTTTTCATGACTGTTGTTTAGGACTTTTAGGTGCTTTAATCTTTACAGTTTAATGATGTTAAAGATTGAGATTTTGATTCAAAGTTTCTGTGACTCTGTCTATTATTGAGATTTTTCCTGCGAATTTAGATTCAAATTTAACCGTGTGTGTGTGACTCTGTTTTTTCTTACCCTGGTTTGGATTTATTGTAATCTAAAGTGTTGCTGCTGCTGCAAGTTAACTGGGTTTAAACTTGTGATGAATGGATTTGGGTTGTAAGTTGTAACCTGTCAAGAGCGTGAGTCCAATTTAGAGTGTTGTGTGACTGTTTTTATGTTGCCTTTGTTGAGTTGTAAAGGGTTGTAACTTGTAAGTTTGTAACCTGTCATGGTGCTTTGATCTTTACAGTCTATTATTGAGATTTTGCCTGTGAATTTTAAATTCAAAGTTTACCGTGTGTGTATGTTTATAGCTCAATGTTAGTGAGCTGATTCTAGTACTTCTATTTTCAGTTTGAATAGAAGATGGGTTGTGAGTCTTGTGACACTAATAATCCTCTTGATGCTAATGATATTGATGAATGTCCGAGGAATAATGAGGAAGATGAAGGCAATGAAGCTGATTTTAGTTTACATGACACACCAACAGATTATTTGTTTTAACTTTGTTAATTATTAGCTAATGAAAAGTTATTTAAATTATGTATGGATTTTTATTTGAACCATGTATTTTAAGGTGCTTGAACTATGTATGGATTTTTATTTAAAGCATGTATTTTAAGGTGCTATGAATTTTTATTTGAAGCATGACTTTTTTTAATGTATTTTAAAATTCCTTATGATTTTACGATCTGTTTTTACGATCCGAGTTTGTTTTGCATTTTCCGTGCCGAGTCAAAATCACGATTTTAACAACCTTGGTCTCGACTACTCGTTCACTTGTAGAATAATTTTTCATTGCATGCTCTTAAGCGCCTTTATGATGGTATGCAATTAAGTTTTTGTTCTCTAAATAGTAATACAGAGAATTTTATTATATCATGCTTTGCTTAAAAACTACATGCATTAGCTTTCTTTAATTTTCTTTAATGAAATTCTTATCTTTGACCAAAAAAAATTTCCATATAATGAAAAAACATGGTTAATCTATTTGTATAAATTATATTAATGTTTTCGTCTACTTCGTAATTTTATATAGAGTTTAATTATCGCATACAAGTCTTTTTAATTTTGGCAAGTAGAATTTTTCAAAGTAAGACAATATATTTAAGTTTTTTTAAAATGTATAACAATATATTTAGCATAGTTTTTTCAACACATGCAATGATTCAGAAATTTTAAACTTATTTTTATCGAATCAAATGTTTCAGTACAGATAAATAAAGTATGTTCTTCAGTTGATTATAAAAGAAGTAAAGAAACACATGTTTTTTTTTTAATCATCTTTTACCTAATTTTAACTTGATAATATTAAAATTATAGTTTTCACATATCATTTTATTTTTAAAAAGTTGTTTTTTAATATAAGCACGACAACTATTAAATATATAGACACAAATAAAAAATTTATTTAACCTCTTAATTATAGAGACCTTTTTAATAGTAATAGAGTTTGTCAAAAGATATAAATCATTTTTTTCAAAAGAAACCAAATATAATATAAGAAAATAACAAATGTCCAATTAAAATATTTTTTTGAATTTTATGTGTTTTTATCATTTTTATATTTTAATTATTGGCTTTTATTTTTAAGTTTTTAGATTTTTAATAGTCAAAATTAAGTGCAAGCGAGGTACTATACATATTATGGGTAATTTAAAAAGCTTATTTTATAATATTTAAGGTTTTATATGATGCATAAATAATCGTGTAATAGAGCTTGACATTAGTCTCTCTCCTTTATCCTAGTATTTTCTAAAGACTTTTTGTTATAAGACAATGTACCGCCTTCACAATAGGTAGCATCTCTTTTTATTTCATTTTTATTTCACTTTCACCTTATGTAATTGATGATGTCCTAAAAATCCGACTAGCCTGAGAATAGGTTTTCCAAGTTGGACAATCGATTAATCAATTGGTCTTAATAATCTCCTCCATTCTCCTTATCCAAAGTAGTTGATGGTTATACTTGGTCCTTGATAGAACGAAGCTGCTTATGGCTAGTGCTTGCAAAAGGTCCCTTTTGGTAGAGGTGGGGACTCTCCGATGCTTAAATAAATATCTTTTTAAATAGAGAATATACAAGTATATTGTAGAAAGATGCTTTGAAAAATATCAAAGTAGTAGAGAGTTGAAGATTGTGAACCTTTTTTCATGAAGATCTCATAGTGTATTTATAATCCAGAAAAAAAGGCATGCAGGGTAATTACCCTAATAGCATTGAATGAGAAGTAAATATTTCTTACCTTATAAGAATATGGTGGGTCCATTAAGGAATTTTATACACTTAAAAAGTTGTAGGGAGATTTAGAGTTTAAGACGTCAAATATAGCTAAGCCTATAAATGTTGAATTCTTCTCCGAGGTTAAACCTAAGAGAGGTTGGTCACTCCCCTAGGCATGTCAAGGGAGGATTGTCATTTCCCTGGACATGCCATGGGAAGATGGTAATTATCTTGGACTTGGCTGACCACCAAGTCCAAATGCTTTGGGTCTAACATGCGTGTCATACCCAAGCTATCTTGGATTTGGCACACTACCAAGTCCAAACACATTAGACTTCGTTAACTGCCAAGTCCAAGCATATTGGGTAAGGCATGTGTGCCAGACCCACACCACATTGGATTTGGTGCACTGCCAAGTCCATGCGCCTTGGGTCTGACATGCGTGCTAGACCCACATTATCTTTATTTTGGGCTTGACACACTACCAAGTCCAAGCGTATTGGGTTTGGCATGCGTGATAGACCCATGCCACTTTGAACTTGGCGCACTGCCACATCCAAGCACCTTGGACTTCGCTGACTACCAAGTCCAAGCGTATTGGGTTTGACATGTGTGCCAGACCCATGACACCTTGGACCTCGTGTACTGCCATGTCCACCTTGGTCTTGGCATACTGCCACATCTAAGTGTATTGGGTCTGGTATGCATGCCAGACCCACGCCACCTTGGATCTGACATATTGCCACGTCCAAGCATATTGGATCTAGTATGCGTGCCAGAGCCACGCCACCTTGGACCTCGTGTACTGCCATGTCCACCTTGGTTTTGGCATACTGCCACATCTAAGTGTATTGGGTCTGGTATGCATGCCAGACCCACGCCACCTTGGATCTGACATATTGTCACGTCCAAGCATATTTGATCTAGTATGCGTGCCAGAGCCACGCCACCTTGGACTTGGCGCACTACCAAGTACAAGTGTATTGAGTCTTGCATGCGTGCCAGACCCACGCTACCTTGGAGTTGACATTCTGTCAAGTCCAAGCGTATTAAGTCTGACACGCGTGCTAGACCCACACCACCTTAAATGTGGCACATTGTAAAGTCGAAGCATATTGGGTCTGGCATACATGCCAGACCAACATTACCTTGGACTTGGCTTGCTGCCAAGTCCAAGTGTCTTGGGTCTGGCATGCGTGCCACACTTATGCCACCTTGGACCTAGCATATTGGACTTGGCTAACTACCAAGTCCAAGTGTATTGGATCTGACATACGAGTCATACCCATATATTTACAAAAATTAAATAAAAACTTAATAAAATTGACTCATCAATAATAATCTTATAGCATAATAAGAATTCAACCATGAACTCAAAAATCTAATGCATACTGGATGACATACCTTTGAAATATTAAGATGATGATGTATTAGATGATATATTATAAAAATATATTTTGTCAATATCATGAAAAGATCTCTATAATCTTACTCGATAACAAAGAAAAGATTAAATGAAATTTAATAGAATAATATATAAAATATTTTTTTTATTCATTTGAGAATTTAGAAAAAAAGGAGACCAGCTAATAAAATATGGAGGGTGGAACAAGAAAAAAAATTGATTTGAAAAAAAGGGAACAAGAAAATTACTCGAGTTAAATTACCAAATACACGACCCAATGGATGAGAATGGGATAAACCAATAGAAAGAAAAACAAAAAAAATAATAATTCAAAGCTCAATTCCTTACCCACCCAATATAGAAGGATTAAATTAAAAAAAAATTAAAAAAACAACCCGAGTCAATTCAAATTGGCCTACCAATCCCAAGATCTAGATTGTGAGATCAAGATAACTCCATAAAAATAGATTGAAAAAAATTACAAAACCTAATTTCCAACCATCTCAATGTTGAAGAATGAAATAAAAAAAATCAATTAATAAAAAGGACCTAAAAAATCCCTGACAACCCTGATTGAACCAACTAACCTTTGCGACTTGGTTTATATGAACAAGAAAGAATAATAGATGGAAAAAAAAAACTATGAAATTCAATTCCCAAATTAACCTAATAGCAAATGACAAAACTAGAACAAACAACTCAATTAAAAAAATGACAAAAAAAAACCCAAGCTAACCCGGGGTAACTTGTTGAACCTGCAATACAGGTCATAAGATCAAGACAAAACCCTATAAAGAAAAGCAAAAAAATTACAAAATCCAATTCCAAACCAGCCTAATGTTGAAAAATAAAATTAAAAAAAATCAATTTTAAAAAATAGACATAAAAAAATTTGACTAAAGTTAACCTGTGTTAAACTTCCAAACTCATGATCTAGGGCATAGACTAGGATTGTCCTAAAACAATCACTAAGCTTAATTCCCAATAAACTCAATGTTGAAGGACAAATTGAAAAACAATTCAAAAAAGAGCTCAAAACAAAACAAATATCAATCAAAAGAATAAGGATCAAGTTTGATATAAAAATAAAATGACAAGACTCCTTGCAATTTTGGCTAGATCATCGTGAAATCCGAGAAGAAGATAGAGAAATGAGGGAGGATAAGAAAGTAAAGGTTGTTTAAGCCTCATCATCGCTCGTCCATCAACACATGTCGCCTCCCATAAAAGACCTTGTCGAGCTGCTTCCTACACCACCAACGACAGTGGTGTTCTGACATCAAAGGAAACTGCAAGCTATGTCAAAGCAAGGCAACTTCCCTCACACACTAATGTGTGGGTTGCATATGCCCGCTAGTTTGACACTGCTTGTTCACTCCAGCCCTGCACACTTGTTTCATTTTCAAATGTGGTCCCTTAAGTCTTGATTGTTTTAGATCAATAAAATTTTATTTTATTTTGACAAACCAAACATTAACTAAGCGCCCAATTTTTTCTCTTGATATTACAAGATCCCATATCTAGAAAACTAAAAAGAAACAATTAAGTCTGATCCCAAATAAGATAAAGGATTAAATGAGAAAAAATTTGAGCGATAAAAAAAAAGCTGAACTTTTTCCTTATATGTGCAATCCAGTCCCTAATTCTAGCAAGAAAAAGGCCCAAATGTTTTTCTAATGTTCAAATTCGGTCCCAAAAGCTTTGATTCTTTTAAATCGATACAATTTCATTTAACTTAAACAAACCAAGCATTAATTTAGCGATGAAATCTTTTCTCAATACCACGCAATCCGCTAACCTAGGAATCTAAAACAAACCACCAAGCTTAATCCCAAATAAACCCAAGGTCAAAGAATCAAATTGAAAAAAAAGGACCTAAGGAACAAAATAATAATATAAGAAAAGAAAAGAAAACTCAGTGGAACAATATTACAATCCACAATGTTTTCTCTCCTCAGAATAGTAAAAATGCCTTATCCTATAATTTGTTTTTGTAATTGTAACTGTAATTGGTCATCCAAGACTCATCAATGTTCTTTGTTTGTATACAAAACCAACTTTTGTTTTTTTTTCCTTAAATTTCTTTATTGTTAACTCCAACTCGTTTCTACATAATGTCAATAAAAAAAACTCACTTTTATCCAACCACCAGATTTAGTAAAATTCTTTTTGTAAATGAATAAAAAGACAATTAATGAGTTAAAAACATTAATTTGATTTTTCATAAATTTATGATTAAATATTTTAACGACCTACAAGAATGACATGAATACTAGTTTTTATATATTTGAATTAAATATAACATAGTTTCTTGTCTATAAAATAAATAAATTAATCTTTCCATTATAAAAAGAATAATAATAAATAGGGAAGATAAAAAGATCAATGAAAAGAGTAATTTTTTGAATAAAATACTACTTAATTCTAGTAAGTATAATCAACACAAACACTAAAACAAATTGTAAAAGTATTTTTAATTTATAAATAGATATAAAAACAAAAATAATTAAATATATAGTTTTTGGAACTACAAGTCCTATTACTTAAAGTTCCTTTTTTAACCACATAACTAACTATATTATTATTACTAAAAAATAAACTACAATGGAAGGGTGAAATCAACAACAAATAACATTGTAACAACTAACTTACTATTATGAGAATTTGCTCTTTTCATTAAGCCCATTAGTTATTTGCAAATTATTTGGGAACAACTCTCTCTTTTATATTGTTTTTGTAAATTCAAATTACTATATTAACCTTGGAAAGAAAAAAATCATCAGTTATTGTAAAGGGGTTTTTTTGTCTTTTTAATCTGGCTGGCATAGTAAAATGATTGTAATGCCCTTAAAAAGCAAAAAATGATAAGATGTCATATAAGGCTAATTTTTTCTTTAAACTTTGGTTTTTTGTTATATTCATATTGATTTAGGAGCAATTTAGTCTTTTAATTAATATAAAATATTAAAAAAATGATTGACATGTGTGTACCATGTGCAACGCGCTAGACACTCCACCTCCTTCGAGCAGCGTGTGTAGAGTATACCGATGATAAACAAAGGGCTTCTTTGGTATGGTTGGATTCCTTTTGACGACCCCTCCATTACACATTTGTGCATGTGCCATTCTAACCCCTAGTTTGAGGTCGATAGGCTTTTCGATCTTTTTGTATAATTTCTTTTTTATGATTTCATCTTTAAACATTTGATTGGTTGGAGATTGGGTTTAGCTGTTTTTCTATGTATGGTGCTTCCAATTTAATAACTCAGGTCACTGGTTTGAAAAGTTAACGTGAGTTGACATTGTTTTCCTCCTTTTAATTGGCTGAAAAATTGAACTACATTGTTTTTTTCCTTTTTGGAAAATTTTTTCCCAAGTTATCATGATCGTTTTTTTTTAATTTTAATCTATTTATTATCGTTTTCTATTTTTTTATCATCTAATTAAAATAAAACCAACTTATTTGACTCAATCAGGTTTATAACCAAAGTCGTATATTTTTTTTCTTTTTTTAAAACTCGCTTGCAATACCTAAACATCATATTTTATGTAAACAAAATAATAGGACACCACGATGTAGCGCAAGCCCATATCTAGCAAGATACTCTAACTGGTGTGGGTATTTCACTGTAGCAATCCACAATGAAATACCTAATTTACCTTTCCATAACAAAAACAAGAAACTTGCTATTGTAGAGAATTCAATAATTTTGCTGGGGTTCATTTGTCATTGTTAAATTTAAAGGAGAAAATTTAGTAAATTCATTTTTAGATTGCACATCAAAATGGCTTTTCTACCCATAGATTCATAATGTTTTAAAGCTTGTGTACAAGGGCATTTTTGTATTTTAATTTTTTTAAGAACAATAAAATAATTTAAATGCCCTTAAAATGGAATTTTCTTTAGCTTTCATTCAAGGTCTTTTTGGTATTTTCATTCTTGCTTTATTGTTATTATAAGGTTGGTTTAGGGAAAATTTTGTAATTTAATAAATATAAACATTATTAAAAAAACAAGTGGTTGAGGCACGCATTGCACACATCAGCGCGTAGCCTCCCCCACACCCTTCGAGCATCGTATAAAAGGGTCATCTGGTAACCAGGCATGGCCTTCCATAACGACGTTTGAATCTTCTTGGCATCCCCGCGGTGATGAGGCATTGCGTGTTGGCTTGGTTCATTTTTTATTTATTTTTTACATAATAATATAATGTATCCATAAGTGTGGAGACCAAATCTAGCCCAAAGTTCGAATTGAACTGATGTTTTTTTTAATATGTATTTTTTTTAAAAAAAAATTATTTATATTTAAATTAATACTCATTCTCTCTGATTTTTCATGTTTTATATTTAGCATTTTTTAAATAGTGATTTTTTTAAAATTATTTTTATGTATTTAATTTTTAAAGAGATTATTCTAATTCATCTATAAATTTTATTTTTACATTTTATATAAATGAAATTTATTTTTAAAAATAAAAAATATTTATTTTTAGATAATATTTATTTTTCCCATTTGATTTTACTAAATAAATGTTATGTGTATCTATTTCTATTATCATTTACTTAAAAAAAATGATTTTAATAGACAAAGTTATTGAACACAACCAGGTAAATGATTTATGTTGCTACATCAAATATCTTGATTTACGTTTGTCTCTTGAATTTTCAAGTTATGTCTTTAGTTATCAATGTCATAACCCTATTTGGGTTTCCCGCAAAATTATCCTTTTCTTTAAATAAAAACAAAAAAAATTACAAAAATGAAAACAATAAAAAAATGAAAAAAAGAATGGCAACTTGGCAAGAACCGATTGAGAAGGGTTTTAAACGCATGGAGGAACCAAACTGAGATTTTGAACAAAATCAAGAACCCAATTGTACCCAAGATTGAAAGACAATACATATTCAAGGTTAAATTAAATGATTATCAAATGAATTTGCATAAGAATTAAGTTTGAAGACTTAATTAGATTTTTAATAGGCTAATTTGATTTAAATACACGCCTAATTCAAGGTTTAATTAAGTTTAAGAATTATTAATTTGGGACAAATTAAAAGAATTGATAAAGTGCAAGGACTTAATTAAACTTTTAATAGATAAAATTAATTTTTTTGAGGAATTATTGGTAAAAGAAATTAAAGTTGGAAGCCTAAATCGGGCTCAATTGAGAATATTAGATTTTTAGAGGATCAAATTTAATTTTTACAAAGTCAATTGGATGAAATCAGGGGTAAAAATTCAAGAAAATTAAAGTTTGGGGGTCAATTAAGGTTTAAATTGAAGAAATTTAAGACTAAGGATTTTTTTTGCGAAAGACGTGCAAATTCGGGGACCCTATTCGATTAAGAATATAGGTGAAATTAAAGAAATTATAAGTTTAAAGGTCAATTGAGGATAAAATTGAAAATATCCAAGATCAAGGACCAAGTTGAGAAACACGATAAATTCAGAGGATCATTTAAAAACTTTACAAGGGTAAAATTGAATTGATTTTTAAAACCAAAATCCAATTAATGCCTTAAGTGAACAATTTGAAAGATTGAGAGTTGAAATTAAAAGATATTTATGATAATTTAGGTCAAAACACCAAAACAATATCGTTATATTTAAATGAAACGGTGCGTGTTGGCTATGTTTTAACCAAAACGACCTCGTTTTGGTTAATGCCTAGTAAAAACAATATAATAAAGCCAGATAATATGTCGTTTGACATTGTTCATTGTCTTCTTCCTTTGCTCTTGAAAAAGTTGATTGAGAGACCATTTTTCATATTCATTTAATGCATCACCCATGCCCCAAATGAGAGAACAAACACACCCTTTGGTAGCCCTGAACTTGTAATACACCCTCAGATTTATTCCCATCAATTTTCCACCTAAAGAATCGTTGAAAAGTCCACCTAAATGGGTTAAATCGATCAGCTTTAACAACCTCATATTGCCAATACCAGGCCGTTGTTTTCCAACCAAAGGTTAGGATCCTTTCTATACGAATCAAGGGACAAGATTCATGCCTAGATGGGACCTCGTGTCCCTTTTTCATTGCCTATAAATAGGAGTGAAATTTGTGGAGAAATAAGGAAGAAAGCTGAGGGAGAAGCGGGGAAAAAACCAGGAAAAAAGAAAAAAAGCGACCACCCTCTTATATCAAACCAATAAAATCAAAACCAAACCTTATCCTTATAAAAACCTACCTCTACCAGTTCAACTAAGAACCAAAACGAAGAGGCTTGTGAGAGAGACTAGAGAGAGACGCTCTCCTCAAAGGAGCATCTCCTCATGTCTGCGTTCTCCTACTGCCGATCTCGAGCTCCTGTCTTCATGTCATCCGTGGATGACTTTTTGTCCTTCCCTTCTCGGTTACAACAGCTTCTGCTGGTGAAGCCTTTGATCCAAACCATCGTTGTACTCTTGGTTGTGCCTCCTGCCACCCAGACTCTTGCAATCTCAGAACCCAATCGAGTAGCAACGGAGAGCACGCTGTATGTCTTCCCCAAAGCCCTAATTATTGTTTTGGTTGTCGTCTTCCTTGATATACAAGATTTTGACAAAGATCTGGTGTTTTGTAGCCTATCAGAGGATGATTTTGACAGAGGTTTGTTCTTCTACCCTTTTCTGGCATGGAATCGCACTTTGCTTCCCCTGTTGGGGTTAATTGACCTTTATTTACCGGTAATGAATCCCTCGGTTGGGATTTGTGCCGGCGTAGACACCACTAAAGCATCAGATGGATGAATAACCATCTGACAAACCATGAGACTATCCTTATGATATCTGGTTGGTTTGCTTTATGTTTTTAAGTTTCTCTACAAGCCCTGCTTGCTATGTTTTGTCTGCTGCTAGGGCTCTTCTCCTAACTTTGTTGGATTTATCTCTGCTCTTCCTAGAGGGCTTTGCTGTGGATTTGTTTCTGTTGTGTACTGTTTGGTTTGTTGAGCTTCCTGAAGCTTACCGTTAGCCTTTCCGGTTGCTGCTCTATATGATTTTGATTGGCTAGGGTGGTTGACGTTCCATGGACTCACTCTCTAGTTTTTGTTTTGTGGAAGGTTTGATGTGAAGCATCATCTTCTTTCTGCTTGGTTATGCTAGCTGATATAATTATATGTGTCTCCATATGGTTTGCTAGAATTGTTCCCTCTTTAGCGTTGTGTTGCTGCTTTTTGTAGGGTTGTGTGTGGCTGCTGTTGTTCTCTTCGACTGCATGGATGGTTGGAGGACGTTAGGTTACTGCTATATGGAGCTTGGTTTTCCTAAAACTGGTGAGGCTGACTGCTGGACTCGTTGCCTGCTGCGCTGGTATGGTGAAGTTCCAAGCTTGTTTGCTCTTGCTTTTTGTTATGAGTTGTGTTTTCTATGAAAGGCTCTCCTAACTCAGGGTTGCCTTTGTCTGGCTACTGCTTAACGCAATGTTGGTATGCTAGAGTCGATGAGATTCCAAGCTTTGTTGCTGCTGGCTTGTCTTATTGCAGGTTTGATGTGGGTTGTTTGGTTGCTGCTGAAGGTTCTCTTGGGATTATCTCAGGTTGGTGACACATCACACTTCATCACCCTTGCAGGATGTTACTGAAGTTGACTGCTGGGGTTGGTTTGCTAGAGTTGCTCTTCACTCTTGCGTTTATGTTATTGCTGAATGGTTGATACTACTTGTAGTGTTGGCTGTTTGTTTGTTGATTAAAGGCTGTAACGTACCCGACTATACGACTTGATCAATGTTAAAAGATCCTAACATATTCTCTTAATTTGAGGATAATTTTTTTTAAAAAAAAAAATCTACCAAAAAATTCGACAGAATTTCGTTTGTATTTAGTACATCCCAAGTTATCGACTACTATCAATTTACTCAATCAACCCATCATCATAAGGTCCCATAATTCCGGACCTTATATCAATCATCATAATTCAACACCTCATACAATCTACACAATATATATATATATATATAGCCCACATATCATATCATAAAATTTAAAAGAAAAGGATTACTAACATGTAAAGAAAGCATTTACAACATAATAAGTGTTCTTAAACATTTCAAAAGGGTTAATTACAAGATAACTAAAATACTAAATGCTAAGCTGAACTTTTATAAATACATCAAGGTTTACACGAAAGCATACTACATAAACGTGTTAATTCCCTTTTGTTTAAGTTAAATATTTACATAAGCTTGACAAAGTAGAGTCCTAAACTAATGATCTCCCTGGATATTTGAAGGACCTGTTACATAAATAAACATACTATTATATTGATAAAAGAAATATATATATGCTCATGTAATGTTTATGAATGAAGTATTAATTTTCTATCGAATCCATAATAATTCTAACAGACAAGTTATATTTTGCTTGTAAATCTTTTAAACTCAATTAACACTCATTTGCATATTCTTAATTTGAATACTCTTATTTACTTGCATGAACCGGGTGACCTTGCAAAGTCTTCCGACAATCCTATCACGGATGCCATTAGCCGAAGCTAATCTTGTAATCCATTTTCTAGCATTCCTATCACGGATGCCATTAGCCGAAGCTAATCTTGTAATCCATTTCCCGATGCCATTAGCCGAAGCTAATCTTGTAAATACGCTAGACTTTATTTACATTGAACACGATATTTATTGTAATTGCATTCACCAGAAGAATTTTAAATTGTATAAGTGCAAATAGGAGGGAAAATCACGCACCTGCTCCGCTTGTCTTGCGACCTCCCCTAACAAAAGATTCAATCCTGGTTGCTCCTCCTGAATCACAAGGAAGTTTTTGGTTATGTTTCCTTCAAGTCGATATTATAAAGAATCCATATTCATTCATTACTCATATGTTACTTTCTATGCATGTTCATTTCCTCATAATAACAAACATACATATATCATATATATTTTCAAAGTTAGTATCTCAATGTGCAAGTGTTTGTATGACTCAATTCTTTTATATTCTTACATATAATATTCACGTGAAAGTCTATTGCTACTGTCTAACTTTGAACTGTTACTGTCCAACCGTTGCTGTCTAGACATTGAACTGTTACTGTCCAACCGTTGTTGTCTAGACATTGAACTGTTACTTTCCAACTGTTGTTGTCCAACTATTACTGTCTAACCATTGATGTCTAGACATTGAACTGTTACTGTCTAACTGTTGTTGTCCAACTGTTACTGTCTGAACATGCATCAGATTTTTAACTATATCTAAAGTTCTAGAACTCCATTTTAAGTGACATTGATCTCGTTAGAAAGCTAAGACATGAGGCTACAAGTTCTCTGAAGGAAGAAGAACTCATTTCTGCCTCCAAGATAGTCAAAATTGCTCATCAACTAATCAGTCCTACTGCCATACAGAATCAGTCACGACTCAGTCCTAGTTGGTAAACCATAACTAGAGTTCTACATCTCCAAATTGAGCAAGACTAGTTTCCTTCGTTAGCTAACATCAAAATCTACAATTTCTATGAAGGAACCCGATCCTAATTCCCTCATCCTCCTACCCGAAATCTCACTGAAAGTTAGGAGACGAGTCTGTCCAGATTCGACACCCCCTTCCCTTCACATAATACTTTCATAAACTACATACCATGCATGAATTAACTTAATTTTAACAACAAATACTTTTCCCCAATTAATGTCTAAGAACCCTAATTCAATATCAAGGCATCAATTCATTATCAAATTTGAAATGATTTTTTTAAGATCATGTTTAGAACACCTTACCCGGTACAAATTAAGAATTTGATCTTCAACCAGTTGAAGATTTTCAACTCCCTCCTTTCTCTTCTTCTTGTTCAATTTTCTTGTTAATCACTTGCACACAAGTGTTTATCCCATCGATAAACCCTTAATCTTGGATGGGTTCTTGAAATTTTAGTGTTTCTCTCTTGATTTTGCAAGAATTGATACAAAACTCCATATTTTCTTTCCTTATGGTTCCTGCAAATTTTTGGTGAGGAGAGGGTACTTATACTCTATAATTTCTCTTATTTGCATTTAGGCTCAATTTTCTTTAAGTGTATTATTCTCTTCAATTAAATCCAACCCTCAACAGTACCGAGTTTATTATAATGTCTCGAATTATTTCGCCCGGAAATTTATATTCAAATATTTCTGAATTCTTGTTTTTATTTAACCATATGCATGAATTTCTTCACTTTTTTTTCCCGGGGTTTACAAAGGCTCTCTTGGGTTTGCCTTTGGCTACTGTGGTTTGTTAAAGTTGGCTTCCCTCTCTGACCTTTGTGTTGCTGCTGTTTGCATGTTGGTTTGTTGGAATTGATTACTAGCTTATTTGAGTCACTTTTACTCCTGTCATGTTTGTTATGTTGATGCCTCCTCTGTTGGTTGCCCTCTGTAAGCAATATACAGAGAAATGTGTGGTCTGCTACTGCTATGCGTCTACTCACTAATGTTAGTGTTGTGCTTCGCTTCTACTTATCCTACTCTCCTACATGATGTAATTTGGCATCTTGGTGTTGTTTATGTTGTTCTTTTTTATGCTGCTTTGGTGGTTGTGTTCTCAATCTTCACCTCTACTAGGCTTGAAGAAGCTCGCTGCTATTTGTGGGTTTCTAATGGCTATGCGTACTGTTGTTGGCTGCTTTGATGTTGGCTATGCTATCTGGTTATTCATGTTTTGAGTTGGTTGTGTTTTAATATAAGGCAATCATATTGTTAAATGGTCGTGTTTTGATGGCTATACTGTTCCTTTTGATTGTTCAATGGAGCATTTTCCCTTAGCCTTTGTATGTACATGCCTGTATATTCTGACTTACTGGTCTCCAGCTTAGTTTCGTTTTGATCTATAAAATTTCTTACATTCGATAAAAAAAAAACAAAAAAAAAACCCTCACCAGCCATTACCTCAACCATATCATGAGCCACTATTGTTTTTGCTCCTCCACTATCATTACTTGCAAAGCAATATCTCCAGGTCAGGTAAAATCTTTCCTCTTCTTCCCCTGGTTTCTTTGATGTTAGAATATAATGTAGGGTGTGTGTGTGCGCGTGCACGCGTTGGTGGTAAGAGTATAAAATGCATGAAATCGTGAAACGTGTGCAATGGTTTATGGATGGTGTAACTTGATTTTTGGCAATCAATTTACCATAAAATTTCCACCACTAGGTTGGACCGGTGGTGGAAAAAGAAGGGGTTGGCCTCTCATTGCAGCCCAACCCATGTGGGTGGGTTTGGTTTTATAAAAATGGCCTTTAGGTCGCCTGCCTGCCAAACAAAATGGGTTTAGGCTTTAAGCCCAACTCATGAAGCCCAACCCAAACCTAAAAACGTGTTTGACACACCTCATTTTTGCTAAGAAAAATATGTCCTGATTGGGTTTTTAAGGAGTGTTTGCCAAACACTTCCTTAAAGCATTTTTAATGTCTCTAATTTTAGGCTAAAGGAGTGTTTGACAAATACACCTTACTTTCCTTTAGCTTTAGTTTGTCTTAATTTTAGTATTTAGTCAAATAGGCTCTAAAATAGTTCAAAAAATCCAGGGACTATTTTAAATTATGTATAGGTCCCTATATGTTTTTTCAACAATTTTATCTAATATCAGGCTGTAGAATTACACTATAAAATATTGACCCGATATTAAAAATATCTGGTTTTTCTTCAAAATTTCAAAAAAAATCAAAACATTCAACAAAATACAAAAAATATGTTTTGTTTACGTGTATACGACCAAATTCTAAAAGTCTTTCACATATATTTTCTAAAAACTAAAAACTATTTTTTTATCATGTTTTTAAAAATATAAAATGGATATTGTAACTAATTTATAATTATCTATTAGGATTTGATCAAAATTTCAAAAATATCATAAAAAATAATTTGTTTAATTAATATTTAGGGTATGAACATTATAACGTAATGAGTATACAATGCCAAGACAAATTTAATGATCTGGATACTTCTAGTTGACTATGGAAAAAGATTGTGTTGACTATGTACAAAAATGTCATAAGTGTTAGATATATAGAGATAAAATAAATGCACTTCTAGCACCCCTATTCAATATGACCTTGCTTTGGCCTTTTAATACGTGGACCAATCAACCCAAAGGCTAGCAACGGGCATAAATTTATCTTGATGGCCATCAACTACTTCACTAAATAGGTAAAAGCCAGCTCTTACGTACATATGACACAGAAGGTGGTCAATAGATTCATTGAGAAGAATTTGATTTATCGTTACGGCTTGCCAGCAAAATTGATAAGTAACAATGCTTAGAATTTTAATAGGAAGCTAATTGCCGAACTCTACATCAAGTGGAAGATTAAGCCAATAAAAATCCAAGATGAATGGTGTTGTTGAGATAGCGAATAAAAATCTTAAGAATATCATCCAAAAGATGATAGTCACCTATAAAGATTGGCATGGGATGTTTGCATACACACTTTACGGGTACCGCACCACAGTTAGAGCTTCTTTGGGTGCAACCCCTTATTCTTTGAAGTGGTAATGCCTTTATAAGTAGAAATTTCATCATTAAAAGTTCTTATAGATGTAGAATTGGAAGAATCAGAATGGACAAAACTAAAATTTGAGCAATTGAAACTGATCAGTGAAAGAGACTAGCAGTCATTTGTCATCATCAATTCACTACCAGAAATTCGCTAAATAGCAACGGATTTACCGACGGAATATTTATGTCGGTAATTTGAGGTCAAAATTACCGACGGACACTATTCCATCCGTACTTCAGTCGGTAACTACTGACGACAAATTTTCGTCGATAGTTACCGACTGAATTACGGATGGAAAAGTTTTCGTTGTAAAAAAAAAGGCGGGTCGCTGACGTGGAGGTTTTGGTGGGTTATTTTTTCCAACGGAATCACCGACGGATTCAAAAAGACAGCCCGTACAGCAACGTGACCGGTTCGCCGTTTATATTGCCGACGGCATCACCGACGGATTTGAAATGGCAGATTCGTATGGTGACGTGTCGATTGTTCCATCAAAATCATCGATGATTTCATCGACGGAGTGGCCGTCGGTGAAACCGTCGGGAAAAGTTAATATATGTCCGCTCTGCCGACCCTCTCCTCCCCTATTTCTCCTTCTTCTTCCTAATCCCAACTCTCCCCATCTGCAAACAACCAGC
>Ga0307510_10003071_pt1 | contig 19278 bp, 25 predicted proteins | sample 12_EM_MG_FD_207224 | JGI IMG/M metagenome (GOLD analysis project Ga0307510, IMG submission 207224) | Populus trichocarpa ectomycorrhiza microbial communities from riparian zone in the Pacific Northwest, United States - 12_EM | ecosystem: Host-associated > Plants > Roots > Unclassified | place...
CGACGACGACGACGTCCCCCGCGACCTCTACGGCCTCTTCGGCGTCGTCCGCGTCGTCCGACGGGGAGAACGCGCTGGAAGAGCAGCGCCTGTGCGTCGCTTGGCTGGGCGCTTGTCCCTCCCTCCGACGCGTCGTGTTCCCGTCTCGGACGGAATGGTGGCTCTCTGATGCCGGCACGTGGATATGTGGTTCTGGTTCTGGTTCTGGCTCTGGCTCTGGACCGCCGTCGACGTCGGCGGCTGCTCCCGATCCCCCTCGTTGCTACCTCAGTGCGTCTCGCGGTCGATGATGCGCCCATGTGCACCCACCCAGCTACTGACATAGCTCCTCCAGCCACGCCTCCCCGACCTCGTTGATCAGGTACACGGCCAAAAAAATAAAAATACTATCCCCCACCACTCATCTACATGGCAACTCGTAGGCACTTCCTTCAAATCCTGACTGTCCGCGGCGTATAAAGAAAACAAGCAGTCACGCTACAAAACATATGGAATACATCCCAAAGGCAAATGGCAGATCAATGCTTTGCTAGGAGAGATATTACATGATACGGCTGTTCCAGCGCCTGCGGCTGCACGACGATACATTGGGGGAAAGGGGTATACAGAGGGTTTATATGAAAGAACCAAAATAGTGATGTAGGTACTAGTCCTCATAAATAACCGTGAAAAGAAAAAGCGATGCTCACGACGATTCAGACTCGTCGACGAATATGTCGGTGTAATGTTCGAGAATGGTCTCGATCGCCTGAAAAAGGGACCCCGCCACCGATTGCTTAGAAGGTACTTTTATCAGGTGGAGAGATCGGGACGAACCTTGTTCTGGATTGTCGCGCCAGCGAGACCACCATCCTGCCCATTCATACCGTGAGGGGCAGTGGCGGGGAACAGTGTGGGTCCAAAGACAATTGCGAGATTACCTATGGACATTGAGTTCTGCGCTTCGTATTGTACGATCCTGAAAGAAAAAAAATTTCAACGTGAGTGCGACAAATCGTTCCGATCAGCGGAGCCATACTTGTGTAGATGGCCCAGGAAATACTTTAAGGTTGCGTAGTTGGCGTCTGGTAGGTCATTGACCCGTTCGTGGAGTCGGATATGCCTCAAACGGTCATTGTCAATTTCTGTTCAAACACACCGATTGCACCATCCGTAAGACGTCCGAGGAGAAAAGAGGGTGGGTGCGGGTGCTTACTGGCCGCGTCTAGAAACCCTTGGTGTAGCTGCATCGTCAAAAGCGGTTCTGGCAGCTCTCTAAGCCAAAGTTTCAGAACGCTCGTCACGTTGCTGATATCGCCCGACCATTCGTCAGCGTCAAGATTTGTACCATCTAAATCTGTAAGGCGCACACGCGCGCGTCAGTTAGTTAGCAATACCTCGTCTTGCCAAAAAGTCCATCGTCAGCACGCACCTTTATCGAGTTTCTCTTTCAACCGCGTGACCTTGCTCATCGTCCCGCCAACCCGATAGATGCCCATCGTCGTGATACCGTACTTCTCGATCGCCTCGCAACATTTGACCATGATGGGCGGCACCTCCACACCGTCACGGGCCATCTGTTCCGCGAGGTCGACACTAAATGTGGGTCTGATCCGATCGGGCAGTTGCGAATAGCTGCTGCTCGGTGTGTTGGCGCTGTGGGGGGTCGGATTCACGCGGTCGACGTGTTGTGGTAGGGGAGGCAGCTTGATAAAGCGTCGGATCAGATCGTACCCACGCCGCTCACGGTAAGCGCACTACTTACAAAGCCTTCGTGTTCGGGACCTGTGCGGCGAGGACCCCGCTGGACCCCACCGTGGGCGTACGCATAATTCTGCATATAGACTTTAAAGTCGGATCGGTTATCTATAGACTCGATGGTGGCCTTGAGACCGGGCCCTGCCACTCTGTTTCAGGGATGCAATTCCCAAGCGATTTTCTTTCCAATGCTTACCGTCTTCTATGCCAGTTGGCGCCAAGGTTGATCCATCACTCAAGACGATGCTTTCGAACAAGAAAGCATAGCGAGTGAGATGGTACTGTGTCCCTAGGTCTATTTCGTCCGCACACTCTTTCAAAGCCTAAAGAAATAGGGGTGAGAAGTTGAGGTAAAAACCGGTAACTTGGAAGTACGGACACGGAGAATTTGAGGAAGCCGAAGATTGAAGTATTCTTGCCTCAGGCCCTGTGTTTCTTGCACCGACTTGTGGTAGGCTTGGGAAGACACTTGTACACGGGCGCGGATATCATCTTCCTGCCGTTGAATCTGCGAGCGCGATCACATACGTTATCGTCGTAACACCGTGAAGGAAATCAGGGGGGACTTACGTTTCCGGGGTTCTTTCCCTTCAATAATAGTCCTCCCTTCGCCACAGCTTTGCCAATCGCTCGTTTCCCACCAGCTGGCGTGCGCGCTTGGATGACACTATCCTTTGCCGGTTCTCCCTCCTTCTGAAGCAGGATACGGCCGAGCTCTTCCATCGTGGTATCCAGACGCGCCTTGCTCTTTTCGGTAGTCATCTCGGAATCCTGCAAGTTGCGCTCGTACCGGGATGCAAGCTCCTTGCTCTGGCGAAATGCACGCATACCCTCGTCAGGCCGGAGAACGAGTTGTACATGAGCGGTGACATACCGCCTTTCTGTTTTTATCTACTTCCTTGGCAAGATTCGCCAGCTCCTCGCTCATCTCGTTCAACCGCGATGCAAAGCGCAGCCTATTCTCAGCAATGATCTCGTGTATTTTCAAAGTCGTCTGCCACGCGTTGACGAAAGAGCTGGGGGAGATGACCCGAGTCGGCACAAGGAAGGAGCGAGATAGGAGAGGACGGACCCAGCTTTGCCGTCATTCATGGCATATAGATCAGCAGTGTTCTTAGCAAGCTTTTGCATGCCCCTTCCAAACTCCTCTTCGAGCACGGCGCGCTTCTTGAAGAATACAGATGCTTCCTACAGAGGGGAGGGAGAGGGGGTCGCTCAGTAGGATAACGTTGTGTGTTAGCGTGAACTTACCCTGCAAGATACCATGCTCTGTTTAATCCTGTCAAGTAACAAAGGAATCCCACACTGAATTGATAGGTGAAAGGGGGGAATGTGTGTGTGTGTGGTGAGGAAACTGGCTGAGCAGGTCGCTACCTTTGATGTATAGTAAAGGAACTCACGTCGAGGTCACAAAGGGCCCGGAGCACATTCTCATCAAAGGTGGGCTCCACGACGGTACTCGCGCCGCTTTGAGCGCCCGCAGACGGTGCTTCCGCCCGCTGCGCGCCGGGGGGTAGGCTGTTGCGCCATCGCGCCGTCGATGACGGGGACGGTTTAGTGGTCAAGTCGACTTCGGTACTCGATCGCGGGGGCGAGGAGGACGATTTGGAGGAGAGGGAGGGCCTGGAGGAGATGGCGAGGTTTGGCGAGTTGTTGGAGGAGGAGGCGGAGATCGCGGGTTGCTGCTGCTGTACGGGATGGGACGGGAGAGGGTGGGGAGAGTGGGATGTGGTTGGGGAGCTGACAATACCGTGGCCGTCCGTCGAGGTCGCCTCGTCTGCAATTCTGAGACTCATGGTGGGTGGAGTGCGAAGAGGGACGTGTATGAAGGGAGCGGAGAGGAGGGTAGTACGAAAAAGGATGAAACAAGGAAGAGGAGACGAGGGGAAAATGTGGGAGCGGCAGGGAAAGATTGATTGAGTGTTGTCGAGCGTCGGACCGTTGCGCTCTCTTTGCCACTTGCACTGCAATCCGGGCCGATCAACGCGTTCCGCAACTTTATAACCCGCCACAACTGCATCAACTACAATAGCGAATTTTTATACACACATACCCTGGTTTGTGGCAAAATTGTCGTGTCCTTGGTTCCTCGTACTGCACAGTGTTCGTTGCACTGGTAGTAATCAAGGCACGGATTACTTTCGGGTTATGGGCGCCTCGGGGTAAAGAAGCCCACGTAGCACTTGGGCATGGGTTTTAATCGTGCACGATCATCATTATGAATACTGTACGGTACATCCGTACATGCGGTGTCATACAGTCCAGCGTTTCTCATCTTACTCATCTTCTGATCGCAAACTCGGCTACGGCCTGAGAAGTACGATACCAATTAGAAAAGTGTATTAACTGTGTATATACTATACTATGTTGTAGCATTATATGTGGGTGTAATACAGTCTAGAGTCTAGACTGATTAGTTACAAAAAAGAATAGGGAAATTATCTCGCAAGAGCACTTCGTGATCCGATACAGTACGTCATGCGTTGCCGTCACTAGATCTGCCTGGCTGATCAGGCGCAGGACGATCTAGCAAACCGACGCCGCAGATGCACCACGCCAATCAACAACCATTCGGGCATGGCTTGTTGGCCTTGACGGTATTGGAGACTTCCTTGTTGCTGTATCATCGATTGAGCTCAAGACAAGCAGGCGGGCGGGCAGGCAGAAGATTAGGCCCAATGACTGTACTCACGATTGCTTGCACGCCGTTGTGCAAGGTTGTCCGGGATGCACTACCGCATGTCGATGACTAGTAGCACAAGTGCTTTGGCCGCAATCCGTCTGGAGGGGGGTCAGCGTCGGATTAAAGAAAGCAAGTACAACGATGGACGAAACTCACCTGCGAACGACCTGAAAAGACGGAAGCTCCGCACTGATACTCAGTGTAGGTCTTCACAATGGTGCACATACTGAAGTTCACGAAGGTCGAGGAGAGCTAAAAGAAGAAGTCGAAGAAAGCGAAGAATGATGAGTTCGACATGATTCCAGTTTTCGTTTTTTATAGATGTCTTCGCCACGGAGTGACGCGAAATGATTTCAGGTTTCGTTTTCAGTAGATGTCTCGCACGCCACGCGCGGCCATGCATAGTTAACTGAACCGTGATCCAAAGAAACGCGTTGTTCTCAATGGGAAAATTGCGCCCGAACAAGATTGCATCAAGACCGCGGTGGTCGTGCGATGCGGAGACATACCGGAGGTCCTTCTCCCAATTCGATATGTCTAAAAACGGAAGGGGGTGCGGCCTTCAAAAAAGAGCCCCGTGGCTGAGCTTCGCGCGTAGACAGCGCAAAAAAAAGGGGGGGTGGGGGAGAAAGCGGGGGAGGGGGATGGTAAGTAGGCGAGAGGCGAGCGAGGGGTAACCAACAAGGTTACAAAGCGCCACACATGCTAGGGTGCTAGGAAAGGCTTTTTGGCAGGAGCGCGCGAAGGGGTGAGAAGGACAATTGGTCCTTCAGGTCAGCAGCCGGAAGGGCGGGCGGTGTAGAGTGGATGTGACCTGAAGCACTTCGTATTGGGCACTGGAGCGATCTTTACGCAGGTACAAGGACGGCCAATTTTCGGTTTGTTGTCACTTGTTGACCGCGGTACGCATCCCCAGTGGCGGGAAAGTGGAGTCTAGAATGGCGCTCGCTTCGATCCAACGGAAACGGAGAGGAGACGCACAGCTACAGCACGACCCTGTTAAAAGAGGTTAAAATCCCTCCATTCCATTGTTGGGTTCCGGGGCCGGGGCTCAGGGTGGCGAGGACGTCCGACGCCCGGGAGACGCGGGGTGGGAAAAACGAGCCCTGACTTGCTTCTGCGGCAATGAAGGGACTGTTCATACGACCAGTACTGTATGTGCTGATATCATACGGTGAAACAATGGGTGCCTCGGCAAGAAAGTGGATGGATACGTAACTGCGTCGAGGCGTAGGTCGACTCTCGGCTAGGATTTCTGGGGTAGGTCCCAAAACGCCGTTGATGAACGAGAGAGGTACAGTATCTCCTTCAGTATGCTGAAATTTGGCCGTCGCCAGATCCGGGATAGCCATAACATCGTAGTGGTGCCCGTATCTCACCATCATGGGTGAGCGTCAACACCGCTGGACTTTGGCCGTCGCCACTTGATACGTCGGAGACTCGGAACTAATGTCCTTAAACATGATCTAGACGCCGTTCTGGACACGCCACAAAGACATCCGTACGCGGCATTTCTGACTGGAAATATTGGTTGACGCGATTTTTCATCCATGTAGTCACTAGCAGAGTTCTGTGCCCTTGTGCAAACGGAACGTGCCCCGATGGTGGACATTGATTACATAATACAAGCCTGCAACGTGTCCGAGTCCTTGCAAGAGGCCAGCCCCGTACCGGGTGTCACAAATACATGCTCACACCAAGGTTGCACTCATGGCGAAACTGATTGGGGCGAACAAGAGCAGGGACTAATATGGCGAAAATATTCTATCGTCGCATCCATCAAGGAGACTGGATGGGAGCCACCACTGGGCCACGCCATCTTGCTCCACAGCGTTGGAGGCTGAAACCCAGGTCCTCGGCGACATCGCCAGGCCCATCGTCACCTACTAAATCCCTCGATTTCTTCACAGAGCCTTACACCAGGGAAGGAAGAAGGTGGTGTCAGTGCTCAACGTCGCCATGGCCCAGAACATGTGCCTAGGTCAGGCATAGACCCGGAATAAACACATCGCGGTCATCTACACAGCGATAATCCCTACTCGTGAACCTTTGATGTCACGCCCACCAGCCACCATGGTGCATTTTGCATAGTACTTTGCTAGGGAGAGACGAGCGGTCTTAAGACGCTGAAGAGCTTCAGCCTCGTTCGACCCTCCCATCGTGACCATGAGGATAGACAAGTAAGCATCCCCGGAACCTTGTGAGGCCCTAAGATGCACTTCCTCGAGCCGTTTGAGTAACTCGACGGCCCCGGATGAGGAATATAACATCAAATCGTCTGCCGTTTTAGGGAACACGGTTGGACACAGGTAGCGACGAGAAGATCGGATGACTCACCGTTCCGGATGAGATCGACAGCGTCACAAAGGAGAACACCCCACCATGTCGTTGGTGCAAGGTCTTCGTTGAACATGGTCAGGAGATCCAGGGCTGCCTCCTGCAGGTCACCACTTAGTCTCCGCTGATGAAACTCCGCATAGCGGACCGCAAACATAAGTCGGTGAGTGAATACACCGTCTGCGCCTGGATGCGCTCGTAGCTCTTGCAATGATGGTGCAACTGCAGCCACTGATCGGGAAAAGACTTCCGGCCCTATATTATCGTGAGTAATAAATACTTACACCAGCGCAGGAGAAACGGACGAACCATGCTTGATATATTCGGCCAGGATAGCGTCAACTATTCGGCCCAGCCACGTCCAGTTTTCCGCTGAGGTTGCATACGAAACAGCCAACCCATATTCCCGGTGTTTCAAGAAATTTCCTGCTGCAATCTGTGTGACATAACCTGAGTGAAAAAGACAAGAGCTGGGCGTTGGGAGAAGAACACATACCGTGCAAACCATCCGCCGGACCGACTCCCTTCCATACTCGTGGCAAGTTTCAATCACCGCCTTTAATGCGGCAGGAACTTCACCCGAGTGGACCGCAGTATTCACATTACTCGTATTGGGCTTGAAGCTGATGGGTACGCGGAGTAACACTTGATCCGCTCGTTCCCTCCCTATCGGCCCGCAGGAGCACATGTAAGCTATGGTGATACGCCACAGCGCTGGATCAGAGTGTAAGTAGTCCGCGTAAGATAGTATATATTGGTCGCGGAGAGAGATATCTGAGCTACTCGCAAAACTCAGAGAGGATCACAGAAGAGGTGGAAATTTCTTACTCGTCGGACACGCGTGCGTTCAGGAGGTCGACAGCTTCCATGAGGTCAACCCAGTGCGCCGCTAGCCAAACGTCTAGTTTGGACGCGTAGGACAATGCCTCCATTGTCTCACCCCGGAACAAAGCTACGTGGATCATATCTTCCAGGTCGGTCGGATCGGGAGGCATGCTCTCTAGAATTTGATTCACCACATCTCTGAAGATAAGATAAGAAGCAATCCCCTGAGGCGCATGGAGAATACGTACGGAAGGTCTTGCCTTCGAAGGCGATGATTCACAAAAATGCTCCAAACAGCGCATACTTCCTTCCAGTCGGCATTGAGATCAATGCAAATGCTCTGAATGATCTCAGGGCGACCCTCCAGTACGCCAACAATGTTGCTAAATGGCTTCCACCAGTTCTCATAGTCGTCATCTCGCGCATCTTCTGGAACACGATCGAGTTCGAGGCGGAGGGTTTTGACCTTCTCCTTCCAGCGTCGAAGGGCGACGACAAAGTCGCGCTCGCTGGAAAATTGGACGATACGAGGGTGGGAGCTCAGTAAAGGCGACAGATGTTGTGCCACGCTCTGGAGGTACTCGGAAGGATGACGAGATAAAGTCTCCAACAGAAAAACAGGTGCTTTCGAAAATCCCCGAAGGACAGATCTGCGTGGGTAACGGGTCAACCCTTATGCCTCTGAAAATAGAGATATTACCTTGTGAGATAAGGCCAAAACGACTCATCCTGCCAAGGACGATCTTGTGAACTGAGGTGGTCCCCTTCTTCAGTTGAAGGTTCGATGAAATGCGTGTTGAGCCACTCCATCAATTCTTCACCCACAGGGGCATCATCGAAACCAGCCTCAGGAAGGTAAAGGACAACGAAGAGAGAAAGACAGGTATACAATGTCCGGTAATGGTTAGCATCGTATTGAAGGGGCTGCGGTCTGTTCAACGGTTTCTAGAAAGAGGGTCAGCGGACTACCGTAGCAACAGAGGAGACACCCACAGACGCTTGCGCCCAGCTGTCCATGACAAGTTTGACATAATCTACGGCGTGCTTTATCAATACCTGCGAAACTTGCTCGCCACGCCCCCTGGAACCGCAATATTGGCGATGGGTTGACAGCTATGGAAAAGTGACAACAAACACTCGGAAATCTTGCTCCTTCTGGTTGTCTTTGAAGTCTTGGAGAGAAGCAAAAATAACGGACGTCTCTGTCACAAACTGGACGGTGATTGAAGCTCTCTGATCTGGTGCCTAGCATATAAACGACGTACCAGTCGACGTTCAGACGATGGTACCTTGTCTATACTCGCAGTATAGACGTCCTGCGATTCATGATACTTCTCCTTGAGCGATTTGAGAGCTTTTGAATCGACCTTGCAAACGCGTTAGGTGACACACGAAAACCGAGTGCTGGCACTCAACCTACAGCTGCGTTCGTAGCAAACACGGCAACCGAGTTATCTCTGGGAGACTGTGTAACAGATAACGTGCGACCAGAGCGCAAAAACTCAGCGTCCTTCCCTTCTTCGAACAGAGGGGGGTAGAGACGAATCGCAGTCATTTTGGGATGTGCAGCAGAGTTCGAGTTTCATCAAATCAACGATCGTATGTGGGACACGTGCCTGTCGCGCTGTCACGCGTGACTGTCACGTGATGCGTGCCCCCTGTTCCTTTCTTTCCTCTTTCCTTTTCTTACGAAGCGAGCCCCTTGACCCCCAATTCCCGAAGTCGTGAGTGATGACCCTGGAAATTCCGGGGATTACTCCCAAGTCCAGAAATACGGGGCCTGACCCGGGTTGTTGATTGCCGCCATAAGCAAAGCACGACGCTCCCCGCCACCCTAGTCTCTTGATCGATCGCTATAGTACGGACGTGTTGCTGCCAGTGGCTGGCATCAGTGTCCCCGCATCACAGATGCAACCCAGGTGTCACCCCATCGGACGAGCCCCCACAGCTCATCTGTGTCAAAGCACCTCCCCTCTATTCTAATTTTCGTACAGCTGGGTTCCCCTCGACGTGTCCTGGTTCAGCAGCCACTGTCTTTCTTCTTGGATCACTTCTTTGTGGCCCTCCGGCTGTTAATCACACATCTTAATTTGGCACTGAGAGACGCACTCTAATCCTTCGGGCCCACAACCCAGAAAATTGACCACCGTCACGGATCCATCCAAGTGTTTATATACGTGTTGAGATCCATGTCATACTGTAGTGTTGTGCTCACATTCGGCACGGCATGTATTACACGAAAGGCTCAACAGCGGGTGACCATACTAGAGGCTTGTCAATCTCTATACAGGTATACAGGTACAACAAATGTCAGAATTACCGCTACCATCGACCTATGACACTACTACGACTCGAACATGTATGTCTCTAGTCTCATGCCTTTTTGCGGTGGGGTGACCGGTTGGTCGGGGCAGCTGCGGCCCTTGCTGGGTCTGGTACGGCAACCATGTTGACGTTGACGAACGTGAACGGTCCTGCTGACCCGGCCATTGGGAAGGCGCGGTGTGAAGCTGTACCACCCCCAACGGCCATTGCGGGGTCCGGTAGGTTCCCATGATGGGGATGTTGTTGACGAGCGTCTACCCATGGTTGAGTGGGTGGCGATTGTTGTCCAACCGAGGACGTCCCAGGTACCTTAATTGTGCTGTAGAACGGGTGCCCGTTCCTATGGCCCAGCTGATCCTGCCGTGGTTGTTGCTGGACCTGGTTCATTCCCGTCGGCCCGTACCGGTTCCCATCATGGCTTGGCGGGTATGGCTGTGACCGTTGCGACGGTCCCGACCCATAAATGCTGCTGGATTTCGTGTAATCAGGATAGCTCGGGTCACCCTGTGGCGGGGTTGGCTGCGACTGTTGCTGGACCTGGGACCTTCCAGTCGCCCTTGGCTGCGACTGCTGCTGGATCTGGGACACGGGTTCATCCACGTAGGAGTATGAGTTCTTGTCCGTTAGCCGAGGCGGCCCATCGTGGTGGGCCTTGGGATTACATTAACGCCGCATCAGTCGAAACGTCGTGGTTTAAATTTGGGAGGGTGCGTACCCTGCGGTGTTCGACAGCTTGCGCGATACGTCCATCTAGAGCGAGTGCGAACTGCGCACGTTGAGTCAGGTGAATGGCACCAATGAATCGATGACAAACCTGGCCTCTCTGAAGGATTTCCGAAAGTTTACCTTTACAGTCCGTGACTGCATTCATCAAGTCACCGCCACAAAGTATCGTTATAACTTGGGGAGTCCGGCCTTGATCAAGTACTTTCTTGAGTCCATTCAGTTCACTTGAGTACGATGAGCAAGCAATGAGGATATCGAAAATGTATGACGTACGTCCGGGTGCCTTCAATAATTTCGCGCAGATGACTCGGAAGATTTTTCTCTTCCGTGCCATACATTTGGCACACATCCTTTAACAACCGAATAATTTTGTCGATGTCGCCAATTACCTGCCCCCGCCCTTGATCGTAATCGCTCATCTTCTGTTAATGTAACTAGTGGAATGAATGTTATTGTCAGAGTAACCGGACACTTGCCTTTCGTATGTAGCTCGCTGAGTCGAGGGCCTGCGTCACGAGGCCGATATAACGTTCCATGGATACGTGATTCGAACGAGGCCAGAAGGGAGTCCGATGGCGTTGTTGATGTCCCTGCAATTTCACGGCGTCCGTCCTCTGCTCGTCGTGCCGGTGATTTCAAATAAAGCAATACTCGAACGAGGATGGGTAACCGGAAGCCAATCGATGGATATGAGGAAAACACCCGTGTGGGAGGAACACTAGTATGTGAGTTGGGGTGAGAAGGGGCTTTGGTGGTGGGTCACAGCTAGTGTCAGTAGACCTGAGCGAGGACGGCATTATAAGTGTACTTTGGGCGCAGCGATCCGTCATGGCGCCACCAAAGCTACGATATGTTTGGCAGCTGACCCTGTATAAGTGCCCTTCTTGATGGATGTTTTCGAACCTAGGCCCTCACTCATGCATGGGATCCGAGACCATCACGGTGATAACTGAAGCGGAGGGGACTCGGAGGGGAGGAACGACAACCAGAAGTGAAGTCCCCTGAGATCATGGTCATTATGGCTCGTTCCAACGTGTGATGCCCTGATTGCTGTGCTTGCAGCCCTCAGAACGGTTGTGAATGTCGGGAAGGCGACGGCGAAGCGAAGTTAGCTGTGGTCCTCTGAGTCTGAGGTCCGCCTCAGGCACGGCACTCGGCCCGCTGGGGCCGTATTATACTGCACCAGTCAGTTGGGAGCATTGAATAGTACGGTACAAATTCAACAATATGGTAGTGGTGCAGCTGACACTGTCCTAACCTGTACTTGGGATAACCCATGACCTCTGAAACCCCCAGTCCTCCTAATTAAGACCCCATGACCCATACTATGTCCCCAAACATGCAAAAAGTGCCCCACATAACTTGAACATGCCACTGAGAACTATCACCGAGACATTAGCATAGTGCTAGCGGCACATGGCCACTTGCTTGTTGAGTTGATTACCCTAACCCTAGCAGCGTCTGAGTTATTCGCTACCCGGTAGCACTCCGGTAGCCCGCTACTCTGGTATTGCAACTTGAATAATCCATGTCCACGGAGGGGTGTGGGTTAGAACAGAGTAAACCGTAAGCGCGTAAGCTCCGGTTTCCCGCACCGGGTAAGGGCAAGTGATACACTATCGCTTCCGATATTAGAAGTTGTTGGCACTCATATACAACGTGGCATGGATATGCAGCCACCGGCATGCACGCCACACCTTTTGTTTTACTTATTGTTGACAATACTGACAATGTAAGCGACCTCGCGTCATCTCAAACTATTAAGGCGGCTATACCCTGACGAGGTTTACATCCCCATCGAGAACAAGCACCCAGGCTGCTCAACAATAGCTCAACCACTAGTCAAATCGGTCTTGATCACAATACCTGGGCCATATAGTGATACGTGCTAGCCACAGAACTAGCCCAACACAGTTTCACATCGTCCTACTTTCGTCGGCGTTGAGGAGCAGCGTGCTGAAGTATCTGATCATCTCCACAAAGTTGTCAACCTTGAGGTCTGCCGAGCTCATCAGCCATAAGCGAAGTCTGATGAAGGATCAAAACACACGTTCGTTGACCGTATGGACGTTGTTCCGCGATGCGAGGTTGTTTCCGGCATAGTGGTGGTTGTAGCGGACGATGTGGCGCGTGAGTTTCCAGTAGTATTTCGTATCTATGGTCCATGCCCCATACTCCTCAACCTCATATTAGCAGCTGACCAGACAACTCCACCCACCCGTATTTCCCGTCAAAGTCCCGGGACTGACAATTATAGCATCTTCACCCTCCAGACCGCGGTGGGCGTTATAAGTTGCCTTGATCGTTCCGCTCAATAATTGCCACGGAGCCGAGTCTTCACCGGTTGGCGTGATCGGGGCTGGCTCTAATGGGGTTCCCCGGGCATCAGTCAAATTGAGTGTGCCTACTGATGGGCCATCTTCAGTGGAGATTGTCGAGCCGAAAGCGGTGTAGGTGAGATTGAATTCCTTGGCCAAGTCCTTCAAGAGGCTCGTGTCACGTCTTTGAACAGCAGCGACAGAGCTGATTCCAAAGCCGCACGTAAGTGCCGGATAAATAAGAATGCGGATCCAACTATGTTTGCAGAAGACAGACCTTTGCGTCGCGATTCGATAGTTCACCACGGCCCAAGCTTCTTCGGGTAGAGCATTGGTCTTCACACCACCTCGCACGAGGTCAATAGCTTGTGTGGTACCGATCAATGGCCTGTAGAACGGATCATTTATCAATGCCGCCTCCAGTTCACGAAGTGCCGAGTCGGACTGGGCCGAAGTCTTGACAAGAGCGCGAAGGTGTGCCGAGAAATCCTTGGCGTGTTCTGCTACACATTGGACTGTGGAATAGACGGGAGTGCCACGGTCAAGGTGGGGTTTGATCGGATTGGCCTCAATCTCGACAAGGAGACGTGCAAGGATGCCGATACTCTATGGAAGGTGTTAGATGGGACCTATCAAAAAACATGATGGCTGACTGTATGTGGAGGCGGAATGCTTGAGTGTCCACCCGGAGTTGAGACTATCACCTTGGTATTCACGCGTCCTTTCTCTGCGATGCCGGGGACAGCGATGGTGGAGCCCCCTATCTCCCCATATGCGCCTGAGAGAACGATAAAGATACTTAAGTCATCGCTCAGTACTCAGCACTCACCACCCTCGTCCACAAGTAGGGCAAATGCGTCTTCTCCATATAACTTCAGCATCGCCGCAGAGAGATGTTGGGCACCCTGGCGGCAACAGAGTCAGGCCTACACGCCTGCGTATAGAAGACTGGTACTGATGACCTGTTTGCCGCCCGCCTCTTCATCAAAGCCAAAAGCGAGAACAACAGTACGAGCCGCCTTGAATCCTTTCTCGAGTAAACTTTCGATAGATGCTCTATCTCGGGGTCAGGCTTTGCAAGGAGTAAAATAAGGACACGGACAATATGCCAATCAGTCCGCTCTTGTCATCGGCGCTTCCCCGACCCCAGATGAACTCGCCTGCAAGAACACCGAAATGAGCAGTCTGGAGCACTACAGAGCAACCAATCATGTGTCATACCGTCATAGTACCCAGAGTAAGGTGGGTGATGCCATTCTCCTAGAGTCTCGGGGTCCACCGGAACTACATCTACAGATCCAAGTTGTGTCAGTGGCGTTGGTATAACCGACATTATCCACAGACAAACCTTGGTGTCCGGTCAACAGGAGTGGTTTGAGACGAACATCCGAGCCCTTCCACTCGTATAGCAATCCGTAGGTGTTGACCTTTGTGAGAGTCAGAGCTGTGTGCCTATCGAAAATGGGATATTTGTAAATTAATATTAGTTCTCCGCTTGTTGTAATTTCAAATATCATACGTAAGGGGAAATGACCGAACAAGGTACTCGTGGAATGGCCCGAAAGCTTCCCACCGCTTATCCACACCAACTGGACCCATGTCCTCCGAATCGTATGACTCCGTGCTTTATTAGCCTGTCAGTTTCAGAAGAAAGGAAAAGGTATCACAGAAGGCACGTACGGAATGCGAACTGCCCCTCCAAGCCATGCTACGGCTCTCGTCCGGAATGCCTTCTCGTCGAAATCACGTTTGAGACTTTCCCAGAGCTCCGCGTGTTGCTTCGGGTAGAGAGGGTCCCACTGGGGACAAATCTTTGCACCTTGGTTGTGATCCAATAGTCTTTGGGTTGCGATGGAGCCACTGGGGAGATCAACGTAATGGCGCAACACTACTGTGAGAACTCCCGCTAGCAGAGCGACAAGACCGAGGACCCTCCATTTTGATTCTTGCCAGTTCGGGCGCGGGGCTTGCACGAATAGAGCAGCTCGCAGGCTGTCTTTATTCTCGTCTCTTTGGTCCATGACGAGCGCGCCAATGATGATGGCTGGTGGTATCAGCATAGAGGGTTTGACGTTGTCCTTTTATTTCAGCCTCGGACGGCTAACCCCGTACGACAGGGAGCGACGGTGCCGCAGTGGGCGAATAAGTCAACTGTTTTACCACAAATACAGTTCGTGTGATTCGCTCACTCAATCTTCCCATACTTGGTGTCACATGAGTCACTGTGGAACGTACAGTACATTGAAACACACGTCTGTAGGGAAGCCATGCTGCCCTGGACCAAAATTGGTAGGAACAATGACTCACTTAGTCCGAATCCATGCTAACTACTATAGGTGAGGGACATGCATTGCGCCACGGCACTATCCCAAACATAACTAAAATAGTTTCGCAAAGCGAAGCCCTCACTAGCCGACATCCCCCCCGATGGTTATTTCCTGTTTCTTCCAGGTCTTCGATCCCGATTGATGGTCCTCCCAATCGCCTGGTACTGGAAGAGTAGTCCACATCCAGGCTTCCCTGACTCAGCTAACTCGGAAGGATCCGATGTCGCTGTCTGGGCACGGCGACATAAGGAGCAAATGGGCGCGCCGGTGCCTTGGGTTTTGGAGCCGCAGTCTTGCCCTTGCAGTACTTGTTTCTGACCCATTGCTGTGCTACTCGGTGGAAGCAACATCAAATGCCCTCTAAGTTCTGAGATTTTCGAATCCCGACCATGATGACCCCGAATGCTTCGGTTTATCCTGCACCTCAATATAGCTAGAGGGACTTGCAGACGAGTTACGAGGTACGTCGGTGAAAATGAATAACTGTCTTCAGTGGAAACCTCTCACAAGATGATGCCATACTTGCAATTTTCGTGGCGAACAATAACATATTGGTCGGTAATGCAGTCGTCAATCCCATCGCAACCCGTCCCCTCTCAATCTACTGTACTCTGGTCGCGCGGTTATATCGATTAGTGTATGATGGCGCATCACTGAGTGATATTACAACGTCAAGCGTCGTCACATGCAGACCTTCACTTCGATACACGCCTATCATATATCCCTGCTTTCGTCCGCGTTGAGGATGAGAGTACTGAAAAACCAGATCTGCTCCACAAAGTTATCAACTCTCATGTCTGCCGAGCCAATCAGCACGTGTCATCTGAGAAGCTCCGACGAGAGATCAAAACATACATTCGTTGACCGTATGCATATTGTTCCGCGATGCAAGATTCTTTCCGCCATAGTGATGGTTGTAGCGGACAATGTGGCGCGTGAGTTTCCAGTAGTGTCTCGTATCTGTGGTCCATGCCCCATATTCATCAACCTTATATTAGCAGCTGACCAGACAACTCCACCCACCCGTATTTCCTGTCAAAACCCCAGGACTGACAATCATGGTATCTTCACCCCCCAGACCGCGGTGGGCGTTATAAGTTGCCTTGATCGTTCTGCTCAACAACTGCCATGGAGTTGAGTCTTCACCGGTTGGCGTGATCGGGGCTGGCTCCAAAGGGGTTCCCCAGGCATCTGTCAGATTGAGTGTGCCACCTGATGCGCTATCTTCAGTGGAGATTGTCGAGTTGAAGGTGATGTAAGTAAGATTGAATTCCTTGGCCAAGTCCTTCAAGAGGCTCGTGTCACGTTCTTGAACAGCAGCGACAGAGCTGATTCCAAAGCCCCACGTAAGTGCCAGATAAATCAGAATGTGGGTCCCACTATGTATACAGAAGACGGACCTTTGCGTCGCGATTCGATAGTTCACCACGGCCCAAGCTTCTTCGGGTAGAGCATTGGTCTTCACACCACCTCGCACGAGGTCAATAGCTTGTGTGGTACCGATCAATGGCACGTAGAATGGATCATTTATCAATGTTGCCTCCAGTTCACGAAGTGCTGAGTCGGAGTGGGCCGAAGTCTTGACAAGAGCGCGAAGGTGTGCCGAGAAATCCTTGGCGTGTTCTGCCACGCATTGGACTGTGGAATAGACGGGAGTGCCACGGTCAAGGTGGGGTTTGAACGGATTTGCTTCAATCTCGACAAGGAGGCGTGCAAGGATGCCGATACTCTATGGAAGGTGTGAGATGGGGCTTATCAGAAAACATGATGGCTGACTGTATGTGGAGGCGGAATGCTTGAGTGTCCACCCGGAGTTGAGACTATCACCTTGGTATTCACGCGTCCTTTCTCTGCGGTGCCGGGGATAGCGATGGTGGAGCCCTCCATCTCTCCATATGCGCCTGCGAGAACGATAGAGATAAGTCATCAGCAGATATATCTCAGTACTCAACACTCACCGCCCTCGTCGATAAGTAGGGCAAATGCGTCTTCTCCATATATTTTCAGCATTGCCTCAGAGAGATGGTGGGCGCCCTGGCAGTAACAGAGTTAAGATCAAACACCTGCCAGTGGGTATAGAACTTGTACCGCTCACCTGTTTGCCACCCGCCTCTTCATCGAAGCCAGAAGCGAGAACAACAGTACGAGCCGGCTTGAATCCTTTCTCAAGCAAACTTTCGATGGATGCTCTATTTCGGGGTCAGACTTTGCGGGGAATAAAATAAGGACACGAACAGTGTGCCAATCAGTCCACTCTTGTCATCGGAGCTGCCCCGGCCCCAGATAAACTCGCAAAAAACACCAAATGAGTGGTCTGAAGCACCACAGAGTAACCAATTATGCATCATACGTCATAGTACCCAGAGTAAGGTGGGTGATGCCATTCTCCTAGAGTCTCGGGGTCCACCGGAACCACATCTGCAGATCCAAGTTGTGTCAGTGGCGTTGGTCGGTGGGCATAATCGACATCATCCAGACAAACCTTGGTGAGCGGTTAACAGGAGTGGTTTGAGATGAACATCCGAACCCTTCCACTCGTACAGTAACCCGTAGGTGTTGACCTTTGTGAGCGTCAGAGCCACGTGGCTATCGAAAATGGTATATTAGTTTTCCGCTTCTGTTAATTAATTTCAAATATCATACGTAAGGGGAAATGACCGAACGAGGTAATCGTGGAATGGCTGGAATGCATCCCATCGCTTATCCACACCAACTGGACCCATGTCCTCCGAGTCGTACACTTCCGTGCTTTAATTAGCCTGTCAGTCTCAGAGAAAAAAAAGAAAAGGGCCATCGCAGAATGCACGTACAGAATGCGAACTGCCCCTCCGAGCAACGCCACGGCTCTCGTCGTGAATGCCTTCTCGTCGAAATCGCGTTTGAGACTTCCCCAGAGCTCGGCGTGTTGCTTCGGATAGAGGGGGTCCCACTGGGGACAAATCTTTGCACCTTGGCGGCAATCCAATGGTCTTTGGGATGCCAACGACCCACTGGGGAGATCGACGCGATGGCGCATTACTACTGTGAGAACTCCCGCAAGCAGAGCGACAAGACCGAGGACCCTCCATTTTGATTCTTGCCAGTTTGGGCGCGGAGCTTGCACGAACAGGGCAGCTTGCAGGTTGTCTTTGTCCTTGTCTCTTGGGGCCATGGCGCGCGTACCAGTGATGATGGCTGGTGGTGTCAGCATAGAGAGTTTGACGTTGTCCTTTTATTTCAGTCTTGGACGGTTAACCCCGCACGACAGGGAGCGATCAGCGGGCGAATAAGTCAACTGCTTCCACAAATTAGGGGTGGGCACTGTGTCCGTATTTATGGCTATATGGGCATCCGTAATACGGTTACGGTCACCGTACCGTCTTGCCTGGTTCCTCCCAAGTGGATGGGGTGTCCTCGCGCGATGGCTCTCGCGATGGCCAACTGGGCTTATGTTCGCCCTTTCGTGGTGGCACCTCAGGCATGCCTTCGCATTTTGCCCTTGTTCGGGCCCACTCATGCTCGCGCCTTCGTGGCAGCACCTTGGTTTGCGTTGGCCTTCTGTGGCAGCGCCTCGGGCGGCAGCTCGTGCACGTGCTTGCCTTCTCGCGATCGCGTCTTGTGCATCCGCATGCCTTCTCACGGCCGCGTCTCGAGTCCCCGCCTGGCCTGGCCTTGCAGCGGTGTTTCCTGTCCATTCGCTGCCTCGCCGTGCGCCCCGGGCTCCAGCGCCTCGGGCTTAGCGGTGGCGGATTTCTCAGCCCCGCTTGCAGGCTCGATGCTGGCAGTTCCCTTGGCTGGGGCTAGTTAGTGCAGCGCCCGTGACTAGTAATGCTCCCCCTCGTTTGTGTGCGTCAACGCCCGAGGGGTTCGACTTTCCTCGCGTCCGCGTTCTCGGCCACGCCAGTAAATCCCAAAAGGTGTCAACGGTCTTCAGGGAATGCTACAGGTGCGAGCAGTGATGCTGACCCTAAGCAGGCATCCATTACGGCTGCTGAAGACGACATCTGAGCTGGGCCACGGG
>Ga0307510_10003073_pt1 | contig 19276 bp, 16 predicted proteins | sample 12_EM_MG_FD_207224 | JGI IMG/M metagenome (GOLD analysis project Ga0307510, IMG submission 207224) | Populus trichocarpa ectomycorrhiza microbial communities from riparian zone in the Pacific Northwest, United States - 12_EM | ecosystem: Host-associated > Plants > Roots > Unclassified | place...
ATGCCTCTTTGATTGGTTTGCCACTTGTCTTGTCTCCAGAGGAGTTTGACCCAGTGGTAGGTGCCATTGGCCTTGATGAATTCGATAGGCGCATGTTGTTTCCTTGGGGTATCAAGGTAGTATCCAGTGTTGGGATGTCCTAATCCTTGATTGTCGAAGTATGCATTAACTTAACATGTTCTGGGAGATCGTCTTGTTGTCTCCTGAAGATTTGTGTGAACTTGTTACTGAGTGTATATGTCTGGGTGGTTGCCACAGTGGTAACAGCTCTGTGTTTCAAGAGCTCATAGGAAAGCCTAACTTGTGTTAAGGTCCAAGGGCCTTAAAGATGCGACATGCATGGGTGGGTTTGGCGATGACTGGGATTGCTTAGTGGGTTGTCCTCCTAAGGCAATGATCACATGAGTAGCATGGTACCGATTGGCTACACAGTATAACAAGTGAGTCCCCAATGATAAGGGCAACTTCTAAGTGTTCTGTTAGAAGTAGAGGGAGAGCTTCAAAGGGGGGCTTTGAAGCAACTAAGAGTTCGGGCTGTTGACTCTGAGAGTCCTAGGTGGAAGCTACAAGTCTTGGATTGAAAACCAAGTTAGGCTTAGGGCCTAACTGCTAAAAGTATGGGTGCTTATATACAAATGAGAAGTAACAGGTCACAGAGGTCACAGAATAATAGAGTCATGTATAGTAAGGTTCATCATGAGCTGGCAATGAGCTGGCAATCTAAGTATAGCTCCATCATGAGCTGGTGGTCTATAGATAGCGCATCATAAGCTGGCAGTCCATAACAGGTTAAATGGTGATGCTGCAGAGTGCTGTGGACTGCAGAGTGATGGCATGTGATATCTGACTGCAGAATGGTCAGGTGATCTATCAGGTGGCTTGTCAGGTGATTTGGTGGTGGTCCAAGCGGCACGTGAGGGAACGAGTTGGGAACAAGTGACCAAGAACACAAAACGAGTAGGTGGGAAAGATGGAAAATGAAAAATGAGGCCCAGGATTGTAACACTCCAAGGAAGTAACCCGTTCACAGAACAAAGTCCTATCCTTCCTCAAATTGAAGCAGCAGTCTACCAAGGCATTGAAATCCCTCTCCACACTACCCCAGCTGCTGCCATTCATCCCCAATTATCCATCAGAACCACAATGGCAGGACATCAGGAGGAAATTAACATCGCTACTGGACAAACTGGACAGGAAACACAAAGGATCAATGTCATCACCAGTCCTTCTAATGGCGCTCTCAAAGGAAACCCGCCACCCATCTTTACTGGAGATAGGAGCACAACCAGAAAGTTTATAAACAACTTCGACCTCTGGAAAGCAATTAACCGACAAAATGACATCATGAGAAAACCCTTCACCAGAGTTGTTACCCTCCTTACCTACATGGATGGCCCCCTAGTAGATGCTTGGAAAGAGGAACAAATGCACAAGCTCCAAGAAGCAATGGATGACAGAGCCCAGGAAACAGATGAAGACCTTTGGGACAGCTTCATAGACAGGTTCAGATCAGCCTTCACCAACCAAAATCAAAAGGAGGAAGCCTACCAGAAATTATGCAAACTCAAGCAAGGAGAAAACCTTGACGATTTCTTTGCTAAATTCAAACAACTTGCCAATGAAGCAGGAGTTCCCTTGGATAACAAAGGAACCATTGAAACCCTCAAACACGCTATGAAACCACCGCTCACCAGAGCAGTCATACATTCTCCTAGCTTCGACCCAAATGCAGAGAACCCATGGACCTTTAAAAAATGGGAAGAACAAGCCAGGAAATCTCATCAGCAATGGCTGGCCACCTCCCAATTCAGGCAGCAGAAACAAGGACTTTACAGAGCCTTTGGGCTGACACCCAAACCAAACCAAGGGAAATCCAACCAGCACAGAAGAAACAGAACTTCCGGATCATGCACCACCTCCCAAGGAGGATATGCCATGGATGTTGACACCAACAGAATGGGACAAACACACTCTGATGCCAAAAAGGAGCAACTTATGAAAGAAAACAAATGCTTCTACTGTGAAATTAAAGGACATCAAGCTTGCGTCTGTCACAAGAAAATAGCAGACTGTGCCAAAAGTGGCAAAACCGCTGACAGTGATACCTCTACTGTTTGAGGCCAAGGTCCTATTGATATGACCCCAGACGACATCTCCAGTTTCCTAATGGAACATATGGGCTTGCTTGATGAAGATACCAAGCTGAGCATCATTGAATCCCTTATGCCAAAGGATTTTCCTCAAGCCCAAAACTAGCTGCCATAGTTAGGGCATTCCGACTTGATAGTGTTTTTGTAAATTGCTCAAATTCTGTGCAAATAAAAGTCGCATTTTCACACTATCAAGGAAAGGCAGAAGAAACAGTTCTACTTGACACTGGGGCAACCGAAAACTTCATTGATCATACAGCCGTCATTAAACTATGCCTAGGCATGAAAAAACTCCCCTATCCCCACCCAGTATTCAATGTTGACAGAACCCTTAATCAACATGGAACAATCACTCATGCTTGTGACTTGCTTGTTACTAAAGGCAACAAAAGAGAACGTCAAAGATTCTTTGTCACCAATCTAGGATGCAATCAACTCCTCTTTGGCTATCCATGGTTTAAAGCTTTTAAACCAGAAATTGACTGGGAAAAAGGAACACTCTTAGGCCCAAAAGTTCAAATGGAAACTCTACTATTCGGAACCCTCCAATGTGCAAAGACATGGGTCAAAAGTAAAGTACCAGTTAACGAAGACCTCATCCTTGAAGCTCAGCAAACTAGGTGCACTCCATGGTTGGGAGTAACCCCTTTAGAAATAAAGGGAGGCCCAGTGGAAGTCAATTGCACCCATACAGCAGTAGAAATGGCCCATAAGTATACAACAGAACATGGGAAAGAGGAAATCACCCTCCCAAAAAAATTCAAACATCACACAGCACTATTTTCAGACAAAGAAGTGAACAAATTCCCACCAACCTGTGGTGAAGGAGACCATAAAATCGTACTAATGGACACCACCCCCACTTGCTTTAATTGCAAAGTTTATCCACTCTCAAGGGATGAACAAAAAGTAGAGGATCAATTCATCAACGAAAATTTGGCTAAAGGATATATCACACCATCGGACTCCCCCTATGGTTTTTCAACATTCATGGTCCCTAAAAAGGACTCCAAAGAGAAACAGTACATTATCGACTATTGCCCCCTCAATGTGGTTACTAGGAAAGATGTCTCCCCACTCCCCAACCTTAAACAATGTATCGAAAACCTACAGGGAATGGAATTATTCAGTAAATTCGACATCTGCTGGGGCTATAACAATATCCGAATATGCGAAGGGGACCAATGGAAAGCTGCTTTCAAAACCCACCAAGGACTATTCAAACCAAAAGTAATGTTCTTCGGCATGAGCAATTCACCAGCAAGTTTTCAACACTTTATGAACAGTATTCTTGAAGAATTATATGAATACTTCGAGAAGAAAGGTGTACTTGAAATACGGCGCATACTCCAGAACTACATGGATGATTGTGGAATAGAAACCCTACTCAAAGACTTCGACCTTCATGTCGACATTATCCACTTCCTATTTGATCTTCTTGCATGCCATGGCCTACATCTCAAACTGTTGAAATCTGTCTTTATGCAACCACAAATGGATTTCTTGGGTGTCTGTATATCAAAAGACGGAGCTACAGTCGACCCAGCTAAGGTTGCAGGACTCAGAGACTATCCACACAAACTTAAAGACAAGCAACAAGTCTGCAGATTCTTAGGAGTCTCTGGATACCACCGCATGTTCTGCCCCAATTTCAGCATCATCACTGCACCACTCACAAAACTCACTGGAAAAGATGTACCTTTCGAATGGGGACCCCAGCAAAAGGAGGCTCAAAATAAACTCATTGACATGATCACCCACACCAGTACTTGTTTGACCAGACCCTGACCAACAATTTGAACTCAAAACAGATGCATCACAAATCAGGACAGGTGCCATATTGTACCAATGAGACCCCCCTATTACAAAACCAGATGGCACCCAAAAACCAGGACCAAGATGACCAGTGGGATTTCATTCCCAAAAGTTCACCCAAACTGAGAAAAACTACCCCATCTATGACCGAGAATTCCTGGGAGTTATGCACAGACTATGCTGCTGGTCTCACCTCCTCAAAGGGACAACTATACCTGTTTTAGTCTTCACTGATCATGCCAACCTCCATTATTACCAAGAACCCAGAAAAATAGGCCCTCATGTCACTGGATACCTACCAGAACAAGAGCAATACAATATCATTTTGGAATATAAACCTGGCACCACTAACTGTGCAGACGTATTATCCAGAAGACCTGACTATGAGGGACCTAACCCAATTAATGATGATGTCACTGTATGGCCAGATTATTATTTTTGCAACAATCATACCTCAATTCAAGTATTCGACAGGGATAGTATCAGCAATAACTTAGACAGCTGTATCAAACTAGCTCAATACAAAGAGCAACCACTACTCAAGAAATGGGCACCAACACATAATCTCTCCCTATTGGATAGCACACATTGGTATCACAGGACTGCCCTGGTTGTCGTGGCAGACAACGCTCTTAGGAGGGGAGTAATTTCCCTTTTCATGACCATGTGACCGCCAGGCATGCCGGGATTACCAAAACACTCCAACTAATCACCCCATACTACTGGTGGCCCAACCTGAAAACCTTTGTTACTGAATATATCAAAGGATGTGCAACATGTCAAATGACCAAAGTCAACACTCATCCTACCCATCCACCCATGTTTCCCATCACTCCTGCAGACAATGCACAACCCTTCGAAACCATTGCAATGGACTTCATTACTAAACTCCCACAATCAGGTAGTTTTGACACCATTCTCATGATCATGGACACCAACTGCTCTAAAGCATCTATCTTTATCCCCTGTCACAAGACTATCAACTCAGAAGGAGTACCATTACTCTACCTCAATCACATCATCCCTCACTATGGCATTCCCCGCAAAATCATATCAGACCATGATGTCTACTTTGTATCAAAATTCTCAACAGAACTCTGCTGTATTCTCAACATCCATCAGAATATCAGTACGGCATATCACCCTCAAACTGATGGAGCAAGTGAAAGAACCAATCAAACCTTGGAGCAATATCTCCGAGTATTCTGCGGAATACAACAGAACAACTGGCATGCATGGTTACCACTTGCTCAGTATACCAAGAACTCATGGCCATCTGCAACTACCAAGAAAATACCATACAACTTACTTATCGGATACACACCCCAAGTACACCAACCAACCAGAAAAACCACCATCCCCTCCCTAGAACAACAACTCTCATCCATCGAAGAAGCCAGGAAAGCTGCCCAAGAGGCCCAACGTAAAGCGCAAGAATCCTGGATAAAAGAGAAGCCACGATATGTTCCATTTGCAGTAGGCTCAAAGGTCTGGCTAGAAGGAACCAACCTATGACTTCCAAGTAACACCACACCCAAGCTTTCCCCAGAGAGATACAGACCTTTCAAGGTAGTCTCCCAAATATCAAAAGTTGCTTACAAACTCGAACTCCCTTCCACCTGGAAAATCCATGACATCTTCCACACCTCATTACTCACACCTTACAAAGAAACCAATCAACATGGCCCCAATTTTATCGAACCACCTCCTGATATTCTAGAAGGAGAACCTGAATGGGAAGTCAAGAAGATTCTAAAGGAGAGGTCTTTTGGCTGTTGGAAGAAGAAGCAATACCTTGTGCGCTGGAAGGGTTACTCACCAGCTCATGACTTATGGACTAACTCCAAGGATCTCCATGCACCGGAGTTACTAGTGGACTTTTAAGAGCAATCCAAGAGTATAAGAACCCTCCACCTTGACAACTCAATCCCATCCCCTTCATGTCCAGCAACCTTACCATCCCTCATTATCAAAGCTATGTCTACCAACAAGAACAGTGCACCATCTATACCCATGAACGCATTGACTGGAACGGCGACATATCCCTTTTCTTGACGATCATCACCCCAGGACATGCCACTTGCCATAGTTGGACCACTGGACAACAACATGGCGATGGATACATCATTACCTGTGAAGACACCTCTGACAATTACCCTGGGCAAATTACCCGCTCCACCAGCTATCTCCCCCAGCCTAGTTTCTCAGTCATCGACACCACCACTCCTAGTACCACCACTGACGTTCCTAGCACCCCCTCATGCTATGGAGCTTTCTACATCCCCCTCCTAGAGACTACTTGCCCTGGCGGATGCCACAGTGAATGCGACCACGTCCCCACTCCCATTTGACAATCGGTCCTCCAACCCTCCCCTTTCATCCATACCTGCTACCCCAAACCCTTCACCATCCCATCTACTAGCACCGGTGGTCCTCTGCCATACACAGTCCCCTCTCCCATCGTTCTTCCGCAATCGATCCCAGTCCCCCCCTTTGGAGTATCAGGAGACTCCACTGATGATCTTCGGAATAGGGACACCCACCCAAGAGGACATAAAAGACATCAGGAAGAACTGTCGGGCACTACTGAAGGCTATGGAGGTACACAAAAGGCTCGAAAGAGTGCTTGAGGCTTGGACAGAAGGGTTAATGCCAGCCATTAACATCCTCAGTAATGACGGACTTGACAACACTATTTTCACCACTAGTTTCCAGGACTTTTCTGCTGTTCAACACCTTTTCTTTGTCCCTCAGATCTTAACTGAGGTAGAACCTTTCTTGGACAATGACAGTGTCTAAAGCAATCCACCAGAGTCACTTGGAGCTTGCTACAACCCCACCATCTCTAAGTCTAGCACTCCATCCCCCATCACTATTAACCCACCATTGAGTGACAAGCTTGAAGACCCCACGTATCCTGGGGAAGGATGGGCTCTCTTCGATGCTGGTAGCCCTGGGCACTACCCTCTTGTCTTCTCTAATGATGAAGGCCAATCAGAAGTAGCCAAGTATATCTGCTTTCATTCTATAGAAGAAGATACTTATCTGGTTGGAACTCACGGGAAAAACAAGAAAGAGTATGCCACCCCACTACAGGTGAAAGCCTATCCCTCCCCTAACTTTAACCGCCATGGAGTCAAAGACACTGATCTCCACATTTTTCATCCTGCACATCTTTCTTGTCTTATGGTGGACATGGCACTGGTCAACCTCAAAGACCCTGGGGTTCTTGCTGATGTGCATAGGCTTAGGGGGTATCACAACATTTCTTGGGTCAAAAGGCAATGTCTTGAACTAGACAAAGAAGAGACCAATGCTGAGGCAAAATTGCTCACCGTGGAGCAACACCTCGCCTCTAGTGCAGTCTGCACCTGCCTTCAACAACATCTTCTTGCTATATGTCCCCCTTCCCCTCCCACTTTCCTTATTCTCACCCAAGATTATTGGGTTCCATGCATCTTCGCCGCTCAAGGCCCACCTGATATAGAGGAAGGCAAAGATAGTCTGGAGGAACGCATAGTGCTTGGCAAGCAACATTGGGGAACTACAGTCAAGTTCCCTTATTGTCTTAGGTGCAATCAGGACAGTCCTGGCCATAGAGTCGAGGAATGCCCCCTTTGGAAGACTTGCTGCTGGTGCCTCAGTACCCAGCATTCTCATGACAACTGCCCCTCCCCCCATACTTCTTGTAGCGTTAATTGCTGCCTTGTCTATTTTGGACACCCCAACTTCAGCAGTTACTGCTCAGCAACCCCAGCTGGGTTACTTTGTCACAAGTTAGAAGTCTCATGGGCACACAGCCACCAGGATGTGGAGTGGGACAATGCTGACACCTGTTACAAGGGATCTGATATTTAGTTGCATGGTAGCAACTCTCTAGGAAGGGCATCATGTTACACTCCTGGGCACTTGGCCCACATTTTTCTTTTCTTTTCTGTCCAATATGTACTTATATGGTCACATAACTTCGACTCACATGACTGCTTACTTGTACAACAGAATCATCTTGTCAGGAACTTCATTGTTCCCTCCTTTTGTATGTTCTCCATTGTTCTCTTCTTATAGTAGTCTGTGACCACCATTGTTTGTGACTCTATTGTTCTGTGACACCTATTGTTTGTGACTCTATTGTTCCCCATTCTTGGACACTTAGTCAGGTAGCTGCCCTTTTGTATATAAGCTGGGCTTATATCCTAGAGTTGGGCTTTAAGCCTGACTTAGTTTGCAATCTATTGCGTTCAAAGTCTTGTTGCTTGAAAAGCCATTTCCTTTCTTTCTTTCTTTGAAATTATCTTCAAATCCTTGAAGATACTTTCCCCTCCTCTTTATCTTCACCCAGACATTGGTCTTAACGACCTTTTTGCCTTTATCACATTCCAAAGTCACTTCAGTTATTAAGGGAATTATGACCCTTATAACTTCATTACTGCTGCATATCTCACCTTTGCACACATTGCACCTTAAGGTTCAATAGGCCTTAACAACTGCCACCACCAGGAGGAAACCCACTGGTGCAACCAGCACAAGTGCAAGCAGGTCCACTTCCTGCTCCAAATGGATCCTTGAAAGGCCATCCCCCTGAAATCTTCAACAGACAATGAAAGAATGCTACAAAATTCAGCCACAAATTCAGACTATGGCACATTTGCAACAGCAGAAATGAGGCCATGGTCAACCCCTACCAAAGTGTCACCCTGGCTCTCTCTTACATCAAAGGACCGTGCATTGACGATTAGGTAGCTCAACAAATGGTTGCAGCAGCCACCAAAGTGTATAACAGGATCTACTTGGAAATGGACAAATGACTCTGGACCAAATGGAAAACCGCATTCACCACAGCTTTTACTGATACTGCATCTGCTGAACAAGCCTATGCTGACCTCACCAAACTCGAAATGAGGGGCAACAAAATTGATGAATATATTGCCACTTTCGAACACCTCCGCGAAAAAGCAGGGTGGGAATGTGCAGCCTATGGAATGCTTGAAATGTTCAAAAAAGGCCTTCTGCGACAACTTCACTGGACTATCTTGCAATGAGACCCAATGCTGACAAACATCGATAAATGGATTTTGGCAGCATGACACGAAATCCAAAGGTGATGTATGATACTTGCCAGCCTTGGTCCTCACAACAAACATCCTATGGCCAAACAGGATCACTTCCAAAATGTGCTAAGAGGTCCACCCCGATGGCAGCCCCAAAGGGACCCTGATGCAATGGATGTTGATGTGGCTATTATCAGAAACGACACCTGTAACAGACCTTGTGAATGCTTCAAAGTAAACAATGCTGAACAACACAAACGCATGGCCAAAGGATGATGCTTCAGATGTGGACACCAAGGGCATATGAAACGTCATTGCCCAAATCAAGGAAAATGACAAGAAGAAAATGTACAAGTGGCGATGACTAACTACAAGGATGAAAAACAAGGTCAAAATGATGCCACAAAATAATGAAACAACGACACACCTGAACCCCCATCCTACGATGCCCATGCCTTTATCAATTATATTCAAATGATGGGACCAAAGGAAAGGGACAAGGTGTTGGACAAAATTATAATGATCAAGGATTTTTAAAGCCATCCAAAGTAGTGGCCACACAGAGGATGGGAAAAGAAATTAACAGGGTTGTGTACATCAGACGAATAAATGCGATAATTGTACTGTTCTTGTTTAAAACCCTGCATAAAGTGGCTGACAGATGAGCATTAATCGACTGTGGAGCCAGTGAAAATTTCATTGATATTGATACCTGGAAAGAATTAAAGATCGGACGATTTTGACTACAAAAGCCAATAACTGTCTACAATGTAGATAGAACAAAGAACAGCCAAGGAACCCTGAAATATTACTGCTGGCTCAAAGTTAGAATTGGAGAACACAAAGAGAAAATGATGTTCTTCCTCACTGGACTTGGAAAGGAATGATTTATCTTAGGATATCTGTTCTTCTGGGCTTTTGAACCACAGATAGATTGGCGAAAAGGACAAGTCTTAGAAGGAAAAATATCCATCAAAACAATAAGCTTCCGAAAAGCCCAAGATCAACTCCAGGAGATTCAAGAAAAAGCATTAAAAGAACATGGAAGACCAGCAGAAGGACAGGCATTGTATATCCGAAAAACAATGACCTTGCAAAAATGGGCTCACCAAGCCAAAGATGCGTGAACAGAAGAATGGGCCAGGACATACCCAGAGAGTACCAACAACACTGGCGAATCTTTGATGAAACACTTGCTGAATGATATCCACCACAATACAGCGAAGACCTCAGAATAAAGCTATATGAAGGAGTACCAAAAACGATTAATTGCAAAGTGTATCTGCTAAATAGACAAGAAACAGATATACTACAAGCATTCCTAGTGGAAGAAGAAAGAAAAGGGTACATTGTACCTGGGAACTTGCCCTATACCGCACCCATCTTCTTTGCTAGAAAGAAAGATTTGAAAGAATTAAGACTAGCAATGGACTACCAAGAAATCAATAAATGGACAGTCTGAGACAACAATACCCTACCAAACATCCAAACTGCCCTAGAAAATCTCCAAGGAGGAGAGTTGTTTTCCAAATTTGACTTACGATGGGGATACAAAAACCTGCGAATACACCAGGAAGATTGAGAAAAGGCCACCTTCAAAACAGTATTCGGGGTGTATGTGCCAAATGTCACCTACTTTGGGCTTACAAATGCCCCTCCAATGTTCCAACAGGTATTACAAACAGACTTGCAGCCATTATTGCAAAAATACACTAAAGAGTTTGGAAACTATCTTGACAATGTCTGGATTGTAACAAAGAAAAATCAGTTGGGCACTAAATTACACAGAAAAATCACACACAAACTATTCAATCTTCTTGAAGAAAAATCATACTTCTTAAAACTAAGCAAATTGCAGTTTGAAGTCCAAGAAATAGACCTACTAGGATGGAAGGTCAGAAACAGTAAAATAAGGATTGATCCAGACAAAATTGCTGGCCTGCAAGATTGGCCCACCATCTTAAAAGACTTAAAACAACTTTGTACCACCCTAGGGATAACAGGGTACCACTGAAGATTTGTCAAAGAATATGCAGAAATCACCAGACCACTCACTGAGTTAACCAAAAAAGATGTTCCCTTTGAATGGACCAATCAGCATACCAGAGCAGTGAAAACATTAATCGAAATCATTACCAGCAGGCCAGTCTTGAAATGCCCAGACCCTGAAAAACCCTTTGAACTTGAGGTCGACACATCATCATTCACAATTGGTGTGGTCCTAATCCAAAAAGACAAATAGGGAGTTGACTGGCAAGTTGGTTATTTTTCAAAAGCGTTAACAAGCACTGAAAGAAACTATGATATCTGGGATTGCAAGTTTATGTCCATCATTTGGAGGCTAAGAAATTGGAGGCACCTACTACAAGGAAGCCCTTACCCAGTAATTGTAAAAACTGATCATGTAAATCTACAATATTATCAACACCTGCAGAAAATCAATCAATGAGTCGCTTGCTATATCTTAATCCTAGCAGATTTCAACATCAAGTTACAACACTTACTGGGGACAAAGAACCATGCAGACCCCCTCAGCTGACAACCCAATTATGATAATGGAACCAATGATAATGAACAAGTCACTGCATTACCAGACGAACTATTTGCCAGAGTTGTGGAAACCATAGCTCTGGATCAACAAGTATGACATTGGCAATGAAACAACAAGAGCCAAATCTTGGAATGGCAAAAACAATACTGAGATATTTGAAATGACAACAAGGAATGGTGAAAAGGACATGCATTGGTGGTGACCCAACCCAAAGGAATAGAAAAAGACCTGGTAGAACATTACCATGATAGTAATACCAGAGGACACCCAGGAATTGAATGAACTTACCAACAAATCATCAAAGATTACTGGTGGCCAAACTTGTGGAATTTTGTGCATGCCTACATGCAAGGATGTGGAATGTGTCAACAAAACAAAACAATAATGCAGAGAAACAACCCACTGATATTTCTGATCTCACTGCCAGAAACCCTTGATCCATTCAAAGTGATTGGAGTGGATCTCATCATAAAATTACTGGCCTCCAGAGGATTCAATTTGATCTTAACGATCACAGACCAAGGAAGCACAAAAGGAGTAATACTCCTCCCATGCTGAGAGATGATGGGCACACAAGAGCTCATGACGCTTTACAAAGAGCATGCCTTCCCCTACATTGGATTGCCAGATAAGTTGATAATGGATCAAGATGTAAGATTCATGAGTGGTCTCTTCAAAGAATTATACAATCAGCTAGGAGTCAAACAAAATATAAGCTCAGCCTACCACCCAGAGACTGACAGCGCAAGCAAATGAACAAATCAGATGGTAGAAACTGCCCTCCAGATCTTTGGCAACTATCACCAAAACAATTGGGTCAATTGGCTACCAATTTTACAATATCAGATGAATGCTCATGTCTTACAGACCACAAAACACACACTGTTTGATCTATGGATGGGCTACACACTGCAAGCCCATCAAGTGGACAGACCAAGCAAAATGCCAGGAATTCAAGAATGTAAAGAACAATTATTCTGAGCAAGAATGTCGGCATACAAAGCCATGCACCAAGTGCAAGAATCCTGGGTCAAGCCTACAAAATACATACCATATCAGAAAGGAGAAAAGGTGTGGTTGGAAGGAACAAACCTCAAAACCTTTTATCCAACCACTAAGTTGCATCCAAAATGATTTGGACCCTTCAAGATCACTGAAGTGTTGAGCTCAACCACTTACCACCTTGACCTACCAATGACTTGGCAGATCCATAATGTGTTCCATGGAGCCCTGCTCTTGCCTTATATCAAGACCACAGAACATGGGCCCAATGACCCAGAACTGCCTCCTGATATTATTGACGGAGAACCTAAGTATGAAGTCGAAGAAATTGTAGGGTCGAGGCACAGAGGACAAGGGCGCAAACTCAAATATTGCATGTGATACAAGGGCTATGGTCCAGCCCATGACTCTTGGGAGCCAGAAGAACATGTATATGCACCTGAATGCATGTGCAAGTTTTATGCACAACAACCTACAGCCATAAAAAGAGTGTGGATAAATGAAGAAAATAACCAAACTCACCAGTCTAATGATGTCTCTCCATGGCACCCCTGAACTTCACTATCCTGAGTCCACACTGACCCCTTCAGCCCCTCAATGCAAGAGGGAACCCATCAATGATGACTATGCTCTCCTTCACAGAAGATTGCCCTCCTATTGTTAAGGGCCAAGGACCCTAAGGTGTGACATGCACAGGTTTGTATAATGGCAGCAGGACTTGTACTTCAAGGGATCACAGGTAGTGAACACTGGCCCTTGGATGCACTGGTATGACAGGTCTGCACACATGCAAGACACTAGTGGTGATAATGAAAGATGTAGAGCAGAGTCTCGACGATGTTCGAGACGACTTAGAAGGGATGCAGGTGAAAACTGAAGGTGCTGTGGAAGCTACAACACTTGGGATTAAACCAAGTCAGGCTTAAGGCCCAACTCTAGGATATAAGGTCGACTTATATACATCTGGGCAGCTGCCATGACTCGAGCCTAATACTACTAGTACCTGTACCAGTAAGGAGTCATTGTACAAAGTATGGAGTCATTCCAAGTCAAACTGACTCACGTGTAAGCCCTAGGATATGTGCTACTAGGTTGGAGTCAGTGTGAGTTATGTGTTCAGTCAAAGGGAATCACATGGTAAGAATGATAGGTAAGCAGTCAGGTGACAAGATCATGTGATGGGAAAGGGGTAGAACAGGTCATGTGATGGGAAAGTATTAGTAAGTGGATGGAAAATGAAATTTAGAGTCCCAAGAACATAACATGATGCCCTTCCTAGAAAGTCACTTCCACATGACTTCACTCCTTTGGCTGGTCACAAGAGTCAGCATCCCACTCTGTGCAACATAGCTCATAAGAGTCATCCCTGAGACACATAAGTCCATAGTTGGGGTGGGTTTCAGGTACCACACAACTCATTCCAGTGCAATTGAAATGAGGGACGGGACATTCATCATGAGCGTGAAGGGGGGAGTAACACCACCTATAGACAACCCATAATGGGCAGTCTTCTTTCATGTGGTCTGGGTAGTCGTTGTGGCATTTGAGGCAGTAGGGATAGAGGGGACGTTTGCATTTGTTGCCAGTATTTTCCTGGTCATCAGATGGTCCTTGAGCTGCAAAAATACAGGGGATGAAGGAGGTGGGAGGGGAAGCTGGCCTGGTACAAAGGAGGTGTGGTTGAATGTGCATTCGAACTGCTGCATTAGCCAAGTAGTGCTCCATGTCTAGAAGCTTCTTGTTTGCCTCTCGCTCCTTGTTGTCTAGTGCTAGATGTTGCCTCTTGATCCTCATAAGTTTGTCATATTGGATGCAGAGTGTGTGGACATTGGCTATAATACCAGGATCACCTAAGTGATAGAGCACGTCATCCACTATAATGCAGCTAGCACTACTGGGGTGAAAAATGTAAAGGTCGGTATCTTTAATACCTTGGGTGATAATAGTTGGGAGTAGGGAATGCATGAGTGTGAAGGGGGGTGGCATAGATTGGTTTGTTTTTGCCACTAGTGCCTTGATGGATGACACCATCCTTGAGGGACAAGTAGCAGATATATTTGGCTGCATGTGGACATGTGTCTTTGCCAACATAGACAAGGGGGTAGTAAGCTGGGTTACCAAGATTGAACTTCATCCATTCTCCTCCTGGATGGTTGTCATCTGTGGACACTTCTGTTTGTGTCTCAATGTTAATGGTGATGTGCTGTAGGAGGGTGGGAGGTGGTCCAACTTCTTGGTCACTATCTTTGAGGTAAGGTCCTATCATTTCCATAAATACTAGAATGAAGGTAAAGTGCATGATCTGGTTGAAGATGTTGTTGGTAGTGGGTAGGAGGGAGGAGTTGGGGTTGTGCTGGGCATAGAGGTTGATGTTCCCTATGATGTTGTCCATCCATGTCCTCATGGTGTCATTCAAGATGGGGTTGGCTTGTCTGTATCTCTTTATAGCTTTACAGAGTTTGACAATGGAGCATATCTCAGGCTGAGTGGGTTTGCTACCAAGCCATAATTGGTGACGGAATTCTGAAGAGCTAGGGGATGAGGGAATGGCTTGTCATTCAGATTCAGGGGTAGAGTGAGCCCTAGCATCAGCTTCAGCAGCTCTCTAATCAGCTAGAATAGCCTCTTGTTCCTCAATGTATTGGCTAGGTGGCATGCTGACAGTGTATTTGAAAGGGGTGGGTAATGTTCCCCAATGTGGTCAGCTAGGGGACAGTCACGAAGTTCTATAAGTATCTCTTCACCCATTGTACTTGGGGATGGTGGTGGTGGTGCTTGAGGTACTCCCAAGAAATGTTCCAAGAGTGTACATGGGGGAATAGGGATTGGGGATAGTGACATTGATAAAAGGTTGGCGAAATTTATAATTGGAGACCATGGATCTGATGCTGATCTCATCCCAACCAATGGTGCAGGTGGTGTCAATAAAGGTTGGGTGGGGTTGGTTGTTTCGTTGAAGGGTGGTGTAGTAGGTGAGGACATTCCCACTCTGGTGGACTTGGGTGACAAGGGCGTAGTCATCTTTCTGCTCAGTATAGGTTGTGACAAGGGGGGGGAAGACATCTGGGGGAATGAGAGACATGTAGTGAGGTTTTGGTTGTTGTTTTGCATGTTCTTTATACTGCTTGTTCCTCTGAATTTGGCTAAGAGTTCAGGAGCATGTAAGTTATCTGCATTGACCCATGAGTCATGTGCAGGAGAGTATCCTTTCCATCTTACAAGATATTGTTTCTTCTTCCACCACCCATATGTGCGCACTTTTGATTATCTGTTCTACTTCCCATTCTTCTTTGCCTTCAATGATATCAGGTGGTGGTTCAATAAAATTGGGACTGTGCTGATTGGTTTCTTTGTAAGGTATAAGAAGGGAGGCATGGAATACATCATATATTTTCCAGGTGGGTGGGAGGCTGAGTTTGTAAGCGACATTTGATATTTTGGTGGCTACCATAAATGGTCCATACCGCCTTGGTGCTAGCTTCGTGGTGATGTTGCAAGGTTTGTTCCTTTGAGCCAAACTTTGGTTCCTACTTCAAATGGTATAAACCAAGGGCATTCTTTGATCCAGGATTCTTGCGCTTTACATTGGGCTTCTTGAGTGGCATTCCTGGCTTCTTTGATTGCTGACAAATGTTGTTTGAATGTGGGGAGGTTTGATGATCTGGTTGGCTGATGAATCTGCAGGGTGTATCCAATAAGGAGGTTGAAAGGTGTTTTCTTCATGGTTGCTGAGGGCCATGAATTCTTGGTGTACTGAGCAAGAGGGAGCCATGCATGCCAGTTATTCTGCTGTGTGCCACAAAAGACCAAGAGATATTGTTCCAGGGTCTGATTGGTTCTTTTGCTTGATCCATCAGTCTGGGGGTGGTATGCTGTGCTCATGTTCTGCTTGATATGAAGAAGCTTACAAAGTTCCGCAGTGAACTTTGATGTGAAGCGAATGTCACAGTCTGATATGATTTTGTGGGGTATGCCATAGTGTGGGGTTATGTGATTCAGGTACAGAAGCACAACTCCTTCTGAGTTGATCGCCTTGTTGCAAGGGATAAAGATAGATGCTTTTGAGCAATCTGTGTCTGTGACCATAAGAATGGTGTTGTATCCACCTGACTGTGGGAGTTTAGTGATGAAATCCATTGCAACTGTTTCGAAGGGACAAGCATTCTGTGTGGGAGTAATGGGGAATAGTGGTGGATAGGCAGGATGAGTGTTAACTTTTGTCATCTGGCAGGTAGCACATCCTTTGATGTATTCGGTGATGAATGTTTTCATGTTTGGCCACCAGTAGTACTGCAAGAGGAGCTGCAGTGTTTTGGTAATCCTGGGATGGCTGGCTGTCACATGATTGTGGAAAAGGGAAATTACCCCCCTCCTAAGTGCATTGTCTGCCACAACAACCAAGGCGGTCCCATGATGCCAGTGGGTCCCGTCTAATAGGGTAAGGTTATATAATGGTGCCCATTGCTTGAGTTCTGATTGGTGTGGGTATTGCCCTGCTTTGACTTTGCTGTCCCAGTCGTCATGGATACTGTCTATATTGAAGACACAGATATGTGTCTCTTCTCTACTGGGCCACCCATTTCCAGGGTGACTCCTGACCATGGAGGTATGCTGCTCACAAAAGTATTGGTCTGGCCATACAAGTACTTTATCATTATCCAGGTTTGATCCTTCATAATCTGGTCACCTGGACAAGGCATCTGCTCTGTTTGTTGCTCTGGGTTTGTACTCCAGTAAGATATTGTACTGTTTGTGCTCAGGTAAGTAGCCAGCGATGCACAGGCTGATCTTCCAGGGATCTCTGTAGTAGCGTAAATTGGTGTGGTCTGTATAAACCAGGACAGGGATGTGAGTTCCTTTGAGCAAGTGCATCTAGCAGCAAAGTCCTCTCATGATGGCTAGGAATTCACAGTCATAAATGGGGTAATTTTGCTCAGTTGTGGTGAATTTCTGGAAGTGGAATCCCACTGGTCTGCATGGCCCTGGTTTTTCTGTGCCATCTGCACATTTAGTTGGTGGATCTCTTTGGTATAAGATCGCCCCTGTGCCGATTTGTGAAGTGTCTACTTCTAGCTCGAATTGCCTAGAAGGGTCTGGTTTGACTAGTACTGGTGATGTTGTGGACGAAGTCCACACCATCTAGAAACTCAGTTCACACCCCCACAAGTCCCACAAGAACCACCCCTAAACCCAGCTATGTCAGGAATGCACTATGTGGACATAGTGGAACACAACGACGATAGGGGTTTGAAGGTGACTGATCCGCAAGGATCAACAGTTAGATGTTGAAGAGGAAAGAGGAAAGGGAAAGAGGGAAAGACTGTCAAGAGCAGCAGTCAAGAACTTGTGGGAAGTTCTTATATAAGGGGTGACAAGAGAACAGTCTAAGGACTGTTCACCTAAATTTGCAGGTCTTATATACTAATACAGGGTGGTCTGCGCATAGTTAAGGGTAGGCATAATCTAGAGAGATGGGTGGACATGTGCCCCTTTAGGGCAGGTAGTAATACAAGAGATGGGTGAGACTTGAGCTAAGAATAGACACAAACTAATAATAGATGAACTGCAGACTGTGCTGCAGTTCTGCAGTAAGTTTTGTGACTTTGTTGATTCTCAATCAACTGTTGATCGTTCCCATGGTTTTCCATGTGTTGATCAATGGGTGAGACACACATAGAAAGCACACACAATCAGGTGATTATGTAGATGACCAATCCCTTGGTAGGTCATGTGTTAGGTTCCCATGGTCACATACTATTAAGTCACATGATTGCTTGAGGGCTTGTAAGTCACGTGATAAGTCATGTGTTAGGTCACATGGTAGGTCATGTGGTAGGTCACATGGTAGATTATGTGGCAGGTCTTTCCCAGGGTCATGTGCTTGAAGATTCTCTTTGATTGCTGGTTGTTGACCAGGCTTTGTCATGGGCTTGGGAGGACATCAGATAGCCATTTGGCTATAGCTGGGTTTAGGGGTGGTTCTTGTGGGACTCGTGGGGGTGTGAACTGAGTTTCTAGATGGTGTGGACTTCATCTACAACAAGCTATAGCCAAACAGCTATCCAATGTCCTCCTGAGCCCCATAACAAAGCCTGGTCAACAACCAGCAATCAAAGAGAATCTTTGAGCATGTGACCCTGGGAAAGACCCACCATGTGATCTACCATGTGATCTACCATGTGACCTACCATGTGACCTACCACATGACCTAACACGTGACTTATCATGTGACTTACAAGCCCTCAAGCAATCACATGACTTAATAGCACATGACCATGGGAACCTAACACATGACCTACCAAGGGATTGGTCATCTACACAATCACCTGATCGTGGCACTTTCTATGCACATCTTGCCTGTTGATCAACACATGGAAAACTATGGGAATGATCAACAGTTGATTGAGAATCAATGAAGTCACAAGACTTACTGCAGAACTGCAGCACAGTCCACAGTTCATCTATTATTAGTTTGTGTCTATTCTTAGCTCAAGTCTCACCCGTCTCTTATATTACTACCTGCCCTAAAGGGGCACATGTCCACCTGTCTCTCTAGATTATGCCTACCCTTAACTATGCACAGACCACCCTGTATTAGTATATAAGACCTGCAAATTTAGGTGAACAGTCCTTAGACTGTTCTCTTGTCACCCCTTACATAAGAACTTCCCACAAGTTCTCGACCACCACTCTTGATAGTCTTTCCCTCT
>Ga0307510_10003074_pt1 | contig 19272 bp, 14 predicted proteins | sample 12_EM_MG_FD_207224 | JGI IMG/M metagenome (GOLD analysis project Ga0307510, IMG submission 207224) | Populus trichocarpa ectomycorrhiza microbial communities from riparian zone in the Pacific Northwest, United States - 12_EM | ecosystem: Host-associated > Plants > Roots > Unclassified | place...
AATGTATTTTTGGCGCATGCACGGCGATGCCGGGCCGTTCCGCCTTCTCAATAAAAAATCGACTTGTGCAATATTTCGTGTCCGCACTCTCCGCCCCGATGATCGGACCGCTTCATGCCGCATATATTATTAATTTTTGCGGCTAACAAAACAGTATGACAGGTAACATTTTTGCTAACTGCTATTCATAATAATATATACGCGCACAAAAAATACATTGCACGAACGCGGAATCGAACCCACAGACACCCGCTGCTCACACATGGGAATAAAAGCATAACTACCACCACACCAACACACCTTATTTTCCACTATTCCTTTTATAATATATGACCAGCTATAAAGGATGAAAAACCTTTCCTCTGCTGTTTATGGGCTTGAATATGCGTGTGTTTGTAACGCGTTATGTTTGTTTTTTTACATTAATTATTCCGAGATTTGTTTTTCTGCTTAGCACATGTTTTATGTTTGTTTTGTTTTACATCGACTAATCTAAGATCTCTTTATTTATCTGGGTCTGAAATTCTGACAGCTATTCTGACAGCTCTACCAATTTACCGGTCGCCTTCCTTTTTGGAAACGTGGGAAGTGTTACATTGCACGTGACTCACCGCGGAAATTGCGCAACTTCACATGACCATATGTGACAAAATGTGACAAGATGGTGAAACGATTATGCCTTAGGTGCATGAGAACGAAATAAATGTGATTTTGGTGACTATGGAAACATGAGGGTATGTTATGAAAACATATTTGTGGTTCTTGAATGTTTGTTTAAGCACTTTTGAAGGAGGTGAAAGCCTTTCGGTTTTGGCCCACAGCAGGTCACATCATGTGATACGAACCGTAACTGGAGCCGATCTTAAGCGCCCAATGTAGTAAGCGCCCTTCAAGTTTGTCGCTCTTCCATTTTTTCTCATTCTGCCGATTGTGCCAAGTCGTCTTCATTTCTCAAACTCGATTGTCTCCCCCACCTCCACTCTCACAATGCCAGCTTTGCATACGAATTTACCTTTCATCCCTCCCCTTTTTCCCCGTTGAAGCGCCACCGCACCCGGGCCGCCGTACCGTATTCACATTGCCGTTTCGAGTTTCACTCTACCCCCTCTCCTAACCACTCGCGTTACCGTGTTCCAGTTGCATGGCGCTAGGTCGCTTATCTATGCTTCATTTTCTTTCTTTTTCTGTTCTCCGGCTCCTCTATTTCCAATTCCAATCTCACGCGCCTATGATAGTCCATCCGTCGTGCGTTACTCTCTCTTGGTGTGATCCTCTTCAAAGCCTCTCATCGTCGAGGCCATGTAACTTACTTTCTGCGTTTGCATTTATACACAACCACGTTCGCAAGGACATCATCCTCTGTTCCTCTCTTTTCCCTTGTCTACCATCGGACAATGGTGTGGCTCCGGATGATGATTAGGTTTGGCGCCAAGAATGATGTCAACGTGAAATGGGATGTATCTCCCAGTGTCATTGGTCTGGATTTATTTCTCTCACAGGTACACTACCGTGCGTGCGGTCGATCCCCCACCCCTTCCTATTTCAAGCCCCGAATGGTCGGTCCGTGCAGAGTCAGTCACAGTCATGAGGCCCGTTTACCACCCATTTCTACCTACAAACATCACTTGGCAACCATACCATCATAGAAGTGGCCCATATTACCAGCTTTCCCCCCTCTAAGCTGCAAGACATCACCCCCTGACTAGTGATTTCTCCGCGTCAATCACAGCTCCGTGTGCCGTGGCGCCATACTTCCAGCTATCAGGAGTGGTTTTGTCCCTGCGCTGATGCCACAAATCACTCCATGCCATTGGTTGGATGATCGATGAGCGCTTGAATGCTCCCCAGCCTGGAATACCCACCCACTCTCCAAAAAGTAAGTACAATCCCCAATACCTCAGGATAGTGGGCAGTCTACCTGTGTCCCAGCCCTAGCTGAACTACTCAGTGATGTTGTTTACAAGCGTAGCCGGCGGCAGCGAGGGGCAGTGCAGGTGTGAGGCGTAGGGTGAGTGCCCGATTAGTGGGATGTGATCTAGGCGCATAAGTGTGACTGCTATTCTTGATCGCCAGAGCGTTATTAGGGTGCAACGCCACCGCCCTGCCCATTTGTAGTCGTGTGAGTTGTCCTTTCCGAGGATGGACCCCAATCTACATAAAGAGAATGTAAAATCTGATGAGAGTTGGGGGTATTCGTTATTAGCTGTGGCTGGCTCATGAATCTGAACAAAACACAGTTCGGGTGGCTGTGCGGAGTAAATGTGAGCACACGACTCGATCGCCTTCTAGAGATTTTCTAGGAGCCGTTTCTAATTAATACAGAAGAGGTCGCTCTATTCGTTGTAGAAAATCCCTAGGTCGGTTCCCCGCTTTCATAATCGGCTCTCCCAAGTTCGTCTGAAGCTACTACCTGACTTCGCGGCGGAGGACCTGGCTGGACTTATATGTTAACCTGCTTGAAACCTCATTTTACATGCCGCGCTCGACGTCATCACCGACTCTCAATCCGTTCGGTTTCCCATGCATCTGCTCGTCTATATTACCTGACGAGCCACTATCCCTCGTATGCAGTGTCCCATGCTCCTCGGAGACAATGCGCACTGTTACCCCTAAGCGATCCATCTGAACTGGTGTAGCGTTGACTTGAACTGGAAAGTCCTTGTTGCGTAGAATCCCATGCAAGTTAAATCTGAATCGACAACAGTGAGCCGGGCGATGAGGAGGAGTGAAGAACGTCGTCATACACATGGATGGTTTTAGAGGCAATGTCTGCCAGTGAGCGGTGCATCCTGGTTGCGGCGATGGCCATCGTGACCCAAGCCGGCAGGTAGAACATCTAAATTGAACAAACCAATAAGAAGCTTTCCCAGTGATGACGAAACAGAACCCACATAGTCAAACGGAACTAATATTCAGAGAGTGGTACGATTCAATGGACGTTCGCAATAAGCCATATTAAAAGAAATACCGTTTAAGTTCAAAATGGAGAATGCCTGGGACATAAATTTGAATGTAACGGAAATGAGACGAACAAGAAATTCGTCAGACTTACCATTGGCGGAATTTCAGCCGCTATGGCAAGCAGAAGCCAAAGGATCCCCTTCCAGAGGTGAAAAAAAAAATATCAGTGGATTGAAAGAGCCATGACTAAGAAGAACCAATATCACCTGTCTCCAGAGAACTCGGGCCAGACCAACTAAGCCAATCCCGCCACTGCGGAGGCGAAACAAGCCAACGAGCATGATGAGAAGTAATGAGATATCGGTAACCGGTATTATGATGAGGTTCAGTTCGCTTCTTGGGAGGCCGGACTCTGTACAGGTTGATTGGAAATGTATCCCATTCAAGCGAAGCTGTGAGACACAGTGAGAGGGATGCAGTGAGTGCATGGTTGAAAATCATGGGAATCGGCTCGAAATATTTACACGTGCAACAGCTGTGACCAAACCACGTTGGTGTTAGTACCTCATAATCCATATCGCACGGGGAGAAGTAGTTTACTATATATGAAGAACGCAGGATTGGCCCCCCATAAGCTGATTGCCATCGCCGTTGCAACCTTGTTTTTGTTCCAAACTGCAATGCTAGCAACTGCAATAAGTATCTAATCGGGAATATTATAGTCTTATGGAAGTGTGAATGAAGACGTACATGCGAAGAACAATCAATAGTGAAGAGGCGGACATCGTCAAACCGACCAAAATCTAGCAAAAATATAATGATAGAATTCGAGTCGTTCCCTTCTCTGGGACAAGAACATATCTCACAGCTGAGAAAGAGTAAGCGACCTTCAGATTGTGTGCATCAATGCGGCCGCTAGTGAGCAGAATCAAGGAAGTGTGCCCGCAGACACGGTACCAACCTGACAATTAATGTAGTGTGTATTATCCATGAGGAATAAATCGAATAGGACGGTCGAAAGGGCGGACACTCGAGCAAGGGAGTAAATCTATCGAACATTGAATGAACGAATCAGTCGAGGACCCCGATATAACAGAGGAACGCAAAGCGGTGCGCAGATATTTACGGACCCATATCGTGTGCCGGTAAGGAATTCGGCCTCGAAAGACGTTCCACTCATATTCGAGAGTGGTGACGTATTCCCAGCTATGAGTAGGGATTAAACCAGTCATAATACTTCACGAATCACGAATACGACGTTGGTTCGGTCTGACAGACTCACACGTAGAGACCACCGACAGTGTGCCAGAGATTCTGGGAAGCCACTGTTAAAGGGCTCGGTGGGCTCCCCGGTCTGCGCCAGGGAATGGTTAGAAAAGTGTACGCACGAGCGTCTTTCACTATCACTTCGGGATCGCTGAAGTTGACCATACTGATAGGCAAGCAGCAGGGTGGGTCGCATTCTGCAGAGCTCATATATGTACCTTCTGCGGGTGTTGTCACATCAACCCTATTGTTCAGAGGAGAGAATGAGATGAGGGGCCTTCTTTAGGCAACACAATTAGTCGTTCGTAATTCCTAGTCAGCACCATGTTTATATTCCTGAAGTGCCACATGGGGCTCTGCGCCCCCAGACGCACAATAATGGAGCTTTGAAAAAACCTATTGTTGTGCTAAGCGCCGTAGCAGACTCAGGATGACCGTGAAGGGGATACGTATCGAAGGCCAACGGCGTAAGACTTTGATCTTTGATGTATGGACTCAAGCGCCCGTCCCTCTCACCTAAAAAATACTCAACATTTGCTGCGTAACGTCGAGGGTTTTCATTGCATTTGTATTGGTATTTTGCAGCATCGAGTATAATAACGTGGGATGAGTGATGAGATGGCCTTGACGTCGTGCGAACTTGAAGGAACGGCCTCTTAGCACATAACTTTAGGAGTACTTCGGGTTTCTAACTAAGGCCTGTTCCGCCACCATGTATGAGTACCGCAGGCCCCAGCGGGAAATGCTTGTTAGGAGATCGAATGTTATTGAATGAGATTCAATAATAACAATTTTTTTCACAAATAATTGATCTCATCCCGGTCAGGAAGGTCTCACTGCAAACATCGACTTTGCATACCTTGCGGAAGCCCTGGCAGGGACTGGTATGTCGCTCTCTCATTGACACCATACAATACCCCATCTGAGAGTGTGGCAATAGGCAAGGACGGCCACCCACCCAACGCCTTGAAAGTCTATGTTGCGTGCAGAGAAGACGCAAGTTCAGGCGTTGTCGTGATGCAAACACAACACATCTCCACCTTCGGCAAACATGAACTAGCGTATCCCATGCGTCTTCGTCTAGAGCCTGGTCCACATAAAAGTCGAATATTTCTAGAATGACATCATCAAGGATCGCACTGATGGTCACTTTTTGGTATTGTTGGTCTGTTCCACCCAACTCACAAAGTAGATCTTCAGGTTACCACCTACCTCGATCCGTTTTGAATCTTTTGATGTCTAGTCCATTTCAGCGACGCGCAACACCATTTCTCGAATCTGAGCCCTCAAGAGTTGGAATTGAATTTGACGGGTGCTGGCAGATGAATAGTCGGTGATGGAGGTAAGGTCTCGAGTTCTGATTATGCGGGGATAGGACACTACAGCGCAACCGGATACATAAACCTAACCCTAATGGCCAGGAACGCACTAGGCGCACAATATAGTAAGCGCCCCGCAAGCTCGTCGTTCCCTTCCTTTTTTTCTTATTCTGCCGACTGTTCCAAGTCGTCTTCATTTCTCAAACCCGATTGTCTCCCCCACCTCCACTCTCACAATGCCAGCTTTGCATACGAATTCGCCGTTCATATTCCCCCTCCCCCTTTTCCCTGTCGACGCGCCACCGCCCCCGTACCGTATTCACATTGCCGTTTCGAGTTCCACTCTACCCCCCCTCCTAACCACTCGCGTTACTGTGTTCCAGTTGCATGGCGCTAGGTCGCTTATCTATGCTTGATTTCTTTCTTTTACTGTTCTCCGGCTCTCATATTTCCAATCCCAATCTCACGCGCCTATAATAGTCCATCCGTCTTGCTTTACTCTCTCTTGGTGTGATCCTCTTCAAAGCCACTCATCGTCGAGGCCGTTTAGCTTTCTTCCTGTGTTTTGATTTTAGAGACAACCACGTTCGAAAGGAGATTCTTCCACCTTTACTCCTCTCTTTTCCCGGTGTGGCTACGGGTGATGATTAGGTTTGGCGCCAAGAATGATGTCAGCGTGAAATGTGAAGTATCTCCCAGTGTCATCGGTCTAGATTTATTTCTCTTACAGGTACACTACCAGTACACCACCGTGCGTGCGGTCGGTCCCCCACCACTTCCTATTTCGAGCCCCGAATGGTCGGTCCGTGCCGAGTCAGACACAGTCATGTGGCCCGTTTACCACCCGTTTCTGCCTATGAATATCACCGGGCGCATGGTGGCAACCATACCGTCGCATAACCGGCCAATATTACCGGCTTTCCCCCCTCTAAGCTGCAAGCATCACCCCTGACTAGTGATTGCTGCGCGTCAATCACAGCTCCGTGTGCCGTGGCGCCATACTTCCAGTTATCAGGAGTGGTTTTGTCCACTGCGCTGTTGCCACAAATCACTCGATGCCATTGGTTGGACGATCAATGAGCGCTCGAATGCTCCTCAACCTGGAATAGCTACCCGCTCTCCAAAAAGTAAGTACAGTCCCCTATTACCTCAGGATAGTGAGCAGTCTACCTGTGTCCCAGCCCTAGCTGAACTACTCAGTGATGTTGTTTACAAGCGTAGCCGGCGGCAGCGAGGGGCAGTGCTGGTGTGAGGCGTAAGGTGAGTCCCCGTATAGTAGGATGTTATCTAGGCGCATAAGTGTGACTGCTATTCTTGGTCGCCAGAGCGCTATTAGGGTGCAACGCCACCGGCCTGCTCATTTGTAGTCGTGTGAGTTGTCCTTGCTGAGGATGGACCGCCATCTCCCTAAAGATAACGTAAAAACTGATGGGAGTTGGGGGTATTCGTTATTAGCTGTGGCTGGCTTACGAACATGGACAAAACACACTTCGAGGGTCCGTGCGGAGTAAATGTGAGCACACGACTCGATCGCGTTCTAGAGCCTGCCTAGGAGCCGTTTCTAATGTGGGTTAATACAGAAGAGGCCTCTCTATTCGTTGTATAAAGTCCCTAGGTCGACTCCCTGCTTTCATAATCGGCTCTGCCAAGTACGTCTGAAGGTACTACCTGACTCGCAGCGGGAGGACCTGGCTGGACTTATATGCTAACCTGCTCGAAACCTCTGCTTCATTATCAACCGTGCATCCCGCACCACATCTCCGATGCCCGCTGTAAACCGCCTCGAACCAGGAAACGGTGTCAAACGTCGACGAAAAGAGTTCTGGGTCGAAGACAGCTGGCGTGAGTGATAACGCGGTGATGTGTTTTGTAACGATTACTAACTTGGGGGTTGCTACAGGTAGGGTGTCCATCGCCACACTGCCCGGTTACGTCCTGTTAGAAATATTCAGCTTCTTTGTGGCTGCAGCTTACCACGAGGATGAATGGCATACATTAGTGCACGTGTGCCAAAAATGGCGAAGCGTTGCTTTTGCGTCACCACGTCGTCTGGACCTACGACTTCTTTGCAGCGAAGGAAGACTGGCGAAGAAGACGTTGGAGGTCTGGCCAGCGTTGCCTATCATCGTAAAGGACTACTATGCCGAAAACTTACAACTGGAAGATGTGAACGTCATGGACATACTCAAGCACAAAGATCGCATACGCGAGGTCAACATCCAGTTCGTCCCGAGTCCACTATTGGAAGGAATCGCGACGATTAAGGTGCCACTCCCCGCGCTGCAATCTCTAACGCTTCAGTCAGAGGATGAAAGCGCGCCGGCCCTTCCCGATTCTTTCTTGTGTGGATCCACCCCACTGCTCCAAGGACTCAGCTTGGACGGAATTCCATCTCCTATGGTACGTAAATTACTTTCGTCTACCAAAGGCCTTGTCAGCCTTCACCTGTGGAATATTCCTCCTTCCGGGTACATTTCACCAGAGGAGATGGCAACTTCCTTGTCCACGCTGACCAAGCTCAAGAGCCTCGCTCTTGGATTCCGATCCCCTCGACCTCAGACCGACACAGCGATCGAAAGCCGACACCCGCCCCTGCTCACTGGCACCCGGACTGTTCTCCCCGCTCTCACTATGTTTCATTTCAAAGGCAATAGCGAGTATTTGGACGACTTCGTAACCCGGATCGACGTCCCCCTGCTCGACAATATCGCCATAACGTTGTTTAACCAACTCGTATTTGAGACTCCCCAACTCAGGCGTTTCCTCGGTCGCACAGAAAGATTCAGCGTTGCCCGTCGAACGGACGTCGTCTTTTTCGGTTACCGTGTCCAGGTCAGCCTCTTTCGACAAGATGGGTCCGACTATCACAAATTGCTCGAGCTGGGTATCTCGTGCGCGACGTCCGACTGGCAGCTTTCATCTCTCGCGCAAGTCTGTAGCCAGTCCCTTCCCCCGCTCCCTGCTCTGGAACGCCTTGGAATCCACGAAGGTCGATCCTCGCAACCGCAATGGCAAGATGACGTGGAGGACGGACAATGGGCGGAGCTTTTTCGCCCGTTTACCACTGTGACGAGCCTGGACATATCGGAGACGTTCGTTGGACGCGTCGCACCAGCCTTGCAAGTCCTCGCTCGAAGGAAGAGCGCGAGGGACGTGTTGCCCGCACTGAAGAATGTCTTCTTGGAAGGGCAGGAGCCACCAGAGCCCGTCTACGATGCCATCAGGCAGTTCGCCGCCGTGCGACAGCTTTCTGGTCAACCTGTAGCTATCCACCACAGGGATCGAGGACGGTATTGGCACATGCGCCATGAGGTTTACTGATAGGTACTCTCCACTTCCGATTCCATTAATTTTCGCCCGCCATATGCTCACCACTTTACATTCCCCTCATGTATGCTCCTTGCTTTGTTCTCGGAGATCCTAGTTGTGTTTTGGGTACTATCTCGCGATTTGATCTCCTTGTATGATAACTCGAGTTCAGTATGAGCTGTAGCATCCAGTGTAGTGAGACAGTGGTCTCGACGATTCTGCGAAGTACTATGTTGTATCGATAGTTTTTGCGATACGGTTTAGAATTATGGCAGTCCCGCCTTGGACCAAGTAACAAGTATGATACCCGAATTCTAGTAGCTTTGACACTCTGCCTATCCCATTACTCGCGTCTCTGACATGGTTGCTTCGCACCTGAATTGCTACTGTACTGAGGGATAAGGAGCCCCTGTTGTGGTTCGGATAGCGTGTGTGCCCTCGATCGCGATAAGATACGCATTGACAGTTAACTTGACACTCGACCACAGCCCCAGTCTTATCATCATCACTCCTTCGGATCTTAAGCCATGCGGATGGTGGTCAGGGCAAACTAAGCGGTGTACCTCATTATTTTCCACATGAGGTAATCCTAAGCTGTGACAAGCGTGTTGTTGTGTACTGGAAGATAAGCATGATAAATAAGCTCTAAGATACCGCGCAGCGGCTGTGTACCCGGTTAAATCGCCTATATTTGAGCGGACCGGACACTCTCGGGGTGACCCATATTCGCCAAATCTATGACATTTATTCTCTTTCCCTTAGTCACGGTATGGAGGCGGCTCGCATCGAGCGAATAAGTTTCTTTCCGTCTCACTCTCTCCTCTCTCCGCATCTACACCAATCCCCATTCCTATTCAGTTAGTACCCCGCAACAAAAAATGGTAATGTCTACGTTCCACCTTAAATAGTGCCAAATTGTGAATAGGTCGACATAAAGTCATTGGATTCCAAAGGGCTAGCAGGCTGTCGTGCCACTATTTAATATCACATACCCCGGACCCCGGTCCTTCCTCGGCTCGTCGAAGCTGAACGATAACGAACACAGGAGGACCAGCGCATCGGAACTAGGCCAAGTCATCAGAGCGGGGAGTGCGAGACTCGAGACAGCTCGAAAGATGTCAAAGAAAACAAACAAAGTGGACACGAGGCGAAGTGCCACTGCAGTGACGGCATGCTGGCATTCTTGCGGACCCTGACCTCATCATCTCGTCGGTGGCTCCAACTTAGTACGCCGCTCGTTCTACATGCAGTTCTGCGCTCAGCACGTAAACCCACTGGCATCTCAGTATGAGAACGAATAAACAACCGTGACAGTCGCAGAGTCGCGAGCCCGGGGCGGTCCGCATCGCCGAGCAACTCGGGCAAGTGGAAATTACGATGCCATCGATTTGTGAGTCCTTCGCTTCAAGGTCCGAGTCTTCCGGATTATCCCTCCTCGATCACCTTAAGACGTCAGTTTTCCGTTTATAGGAAGCTTGCTCTGCTCTGGGAAAACGATGGATAAAGTACGATCAATCAATGAGCCTGATTTGTTGGAGGTGAAGTGAACTTAATGAATAACCGGAAATGACCGATAGACTCTTTTGTATTACGTCATTTTCCTTGCTCTTCCCACACTCAAGTCCGTCGAACAGTGCAAATGATGGCAATCATTCAAGTCGCTGTTACCCGCATCCTCCACCCTTGAAACACCAGTCGCCGCTACATGTCCGAGTTGCGCATCTTTTTTCTAGCCTGCCAATTCGGCTGCACCGCAAGCCTACAGCACCAGTACCAGTTGCGCACTAGCGTGCAACTGTCACTACAGTCACCCTGCTATCACTGATAAGTGTTATCTCCTTGATCCGTCCGTGGATATCGGCTCTAACCGAAGGCTTCTCTTTCCGCTTTCAAGTTGACTTAGCCAAACGGTTTACTCACCTCCTTTGGAACAGTAAGTACAGCCCCAAAAAATTACTGCTAGCGTTGGTTGTTAATACCCTCGGTGTCCTCAGTCAAAAACGCGATGCTTTCGAGATCGGATTCTCGGTTATACAAGAGGGCTGGTACAGTAGCCGCAGCAATGACGTCATCCCACTCTGGCTGTGCGTCGAATACATGGGTTCCCTCCATTCGGTGGCTGTGCGTTGTCAATGTGTGTTGCGGCCAAATAGACTAGAGCTTTCATGCCTAGAATCATGACCCTTGATGGGACTATATAAAAGCGATCCATGCACTAATCAAAAGTCTTCTGGCTGCCTATTTCCGCTATCCCGTCAAAGGTTCTTCGTCTCTGTTAGGAAAAGCTCCTGACTTGGCACTTCCTAATCTCCTCCGGGCACGCTCCAATTCCTATTAGTCGCCTGTTCTATCTACCCAGCAGTACCGTGACCAGCTGTTTGCCTTCCAATAGCCCCTCTATGTCGACTTCCAGGTGTCCAGACACGGGAGAGGGTGTTGCACCGGAGTCTTGCGTCGAAGACGGTCATGGTAAACGTCGATAGATGTACGTTCTGTGTGACTACTAACGAGTTGGGCGATGTAGGCCCGCTCAATGTGCCGATAAGAATAATACCGGACGATGCCCTCCTAGAAATATTCATTTCCTTCGTGGACGAAGCCGAACGGATAGAGGCGTGGTATACGTTAGTACACGTGTGCCGAAGATGGCGATACATTGTGTTCAACTCGCCGCGTCGCCTCAATCTGCGACTCCTCTGCACGTACAGCACACCCGTTCGAGAGAAGTTGGATGTCTGGCCAGCCTTGCCCATTATAATACGGAAAAGTGTGGACCCGACGTCACTATTGGCGGGCGCGGATAACATCCTTGCGGCACTCGAGCACCACGACCGTATGTGTCACATTGACCTCTGGGACGTTCCAAGTTCCCTATTAGAAAGATTCGCGACAGCGACCAAGGAGCCATTTCCCGCTCTGACATATCTCGAGCTTTGGTCAAATGATGAATCGGTCCCGACCCTTCCCGATTCGTTCTTGGGTGGATATGCCCCGCGTCTACGGACGCTCTACTTAATTGGCATACCGTTTCCAGCATTGCCAAAGCTCCTCTTGTCCAGCAATGCCCTCGTCAATCTCGATCTTTCGGATACACCGGATTCCGGGTATATTTCACCCGAGGCGATGGTCAATTGCCTCACCACTCTGAGAAGGCTCGAATCACTTAAACTCGGCTTTCGTTCCCCTCACTCTCGCCCCAAAGCGAACCGACGTCCACCTCCACTAGAACGTGCTGTTCTATCCACTCTCACCTGGTTTCAGTTCAAAGGTGTCAGCGAGTATTTGGAGGACCTTGTGTCTCTGATTGACGCGCCTCTGCTTGATACGGTCCGAGTCACACTATTTAACCAGTTGATATTTCACATTTCACAGTTTCCCCGGTTCATTGGTCGCGCTGAAAATCTGAAGGCGTTCACTGCAGGACTCGTGGTCCTCTACAACCAATCCGTCAAGGTCACTCTTTATCCCCAGGCAGGGAAGGAGGATCGCCCAATGGTTGCGTTGGCAATCTCATGTAGCCAATCCGATTGGCAGCTTTCCTCTCTCAAGCAGGTGTGCAAGTCGTTCCGGCCACTCCTGTTCGATTTGGAACGCCTCGACATCCACGAAGATAAATATTGGGGACCGCATTGGCGAGATGACATGGAGAGCCCGCAATGGCTGTCACTCTTCCGCCCCTTCATCGCCGTGAAGGACTTGTACCTCTCAGAGCAACTTTCTCTCCGCGTTGCGCCCACCCTGCAAGAGCTCGCGAGGGAAAGGACAACGGGAGTGCTACCGATGCTCCACAATCTTTTCTTAGAAGGGCTCCAGGAGTCAGGAACTGTCCGCGAGGCCATCGGGCAATTTGTCGCTGGGCGACAGCTCTCTGAGTGCCCCACCGTGACTGTCAACCGTTGGGAAAGGAGGTAGTAAAATTTACTGGAGATCCATCATTGGTGAGTCCTTTCCAAATGAGCGGCTCTGTTACCCCGAACGGCCTGCATGGGACACATTGCAGTGCCATGACGCCATTCCTAACGCGACCTTGCTAGCCCTAGCTCAACGACTGTGCTCTTACGATACGATATATTGAGGCTTTTGTACTCCACACTCCTGTTCCTCTGCCGCCGCGGAAGTACCATCTCACCATCATTTCTCTTGTACGTTTCAACTCGTCATTTGAGATCATTCTTCATTTTTCCACCCTTGACTTGGACTAGCTCAACTCTTTTTTTCACCCTTATTGTGAAACTTCGTTGAACTTTCTACAATCGTGCCCACATGTATATTAACTCATTCAGATTTCTTTCCGTATCAATGTATTATTCTCCGATACTCTCTAACTCTTGCATCCCCGAATCAGTTTCTCGTCTCTTCCTCACAACACCTACGTCATTTCCCTGAATCTGGCCTCCTTTTGTTCCGTCTGCAGCGCTTTCTCAGAAATACCGTCGTGGCTGTGGGCGTAACCTCGCAACTTTGCGACTCGGAATTCGGAGAAGACGGATGCGAACAGCTCAATCTCCGTTCTTACGGCCCGGTGTAAGGCAAGCCTTACTAAAGCCACGTGTGAACGCGTGAACGGCCACGACGGAGCGCCTGAGTAGCGCCTGTCAACGCCACAGTTCTTCCTTTCACTCTTTTCGTCTCATTGCCTCATTCTATAGTTCCCTTCCTTCCTGTGCATCTCACTGCCTCTATTCAGTACTTACAGCCTCAATTAAGACGCCTGTAGTGCCGTGATGTATATAAACTCACCTCACTGTAGAGGAAAAATACCCATCGATCAAATCCAAAAATCCAAAGTTTCTGTCTTTCATTCAGAGTTGTTCGCCGTGTGCACGTTCGTTCCTTCTTGTTCTCTCCCCTTTTCCCTCTCCTCCTTTGTGTCATCAAAAAGGGCCGCGGCGGAGATCCAGGGACCATTCCCATCACTACCGCTCAACGCTTTCTCTCGGGCACGTGACATCAAGGGGTTGAGTCAGCTGATGCTGACAACGACAACATCTCCACTACTGCACATGTGCAAACAAGGTGATTCCTGATTCGGTACTCATTCATGCGTAATCCAAATCCAGCGTGCTGCAGATCCCATCGATATCATCGGCGGTCGCCTGTACTTGCAACCAGGCAGTTACATCACCCACTTTTAATCTCAGCATGATACGGACTACCAAAGGCTCATATGTGGCAAATGGTGTAATATCAGACGAAGATAGTCGACGTGAGTAATAATGCGCAGGTCGTTTTTGCACTGACCACTGAGTTCTGTGGTGTAGGTCTGCCAAGGGTGACAATCGGGACCGTCCCAGACGATGTCCTTCTAGAAATATTCTTTTTCTATGGGAACGCAGCCGAACGGACAGAAGAATGGCACACACTTGTGCATGTATGTCGAAGGTGGCGATACGTCGCCTTTGCGTCCCCTCGCCATCTGCAGCTGCGACTTCTCTGCACTGCAAAAACACCAGTCAGGAAGATGCTACATATCTGGCCAGCCTTGTCAGTCATTGTACACAACAGTGGCGACGTAAAGTCGCTAATAGATGGCGCAGATAACATCATGGCCGCGCTGGAACATCCCGATCGTATTTGCCGTATCTCCCTAGGGGCCGTCCCAATGTCGATATTGGAACGCTTCATCGCAATTATGAAGTACCCTTTCCCGGAGCTGACATCTCTGACCCTTTTACGGTATGACAGCAGGGCGCTGATCGTCCCCGAGTCGTTTTTGGGCGGATCTGCCCCACGTCTGCGATTACTCGAATGTAATTTCATTCCATTTCCCGCAATCCGGAAACTACATTTGATCGCCAGGGATCTTGTCCATCTCCGCCTTGTGCACATTCCTCCTTTCGAATACATTTCTCCCGAGATGATGGTCGCCTGTTTGTCGTCTTTGACCAAGCTGGACTCACTTTGTCTTGGATTCCATCCGCCGCATCATTCCCTCCCTGGGAGAGAGAGTCGACGCCTCCCACTTTCCGAACGCACTGTCCTCCCGGCTCTCACCACACTCGACTTTCGCGGTGCAAGCGAGTATTTTGAAGACTTTATCTCCAGAATCGACCTCCCTTTACTCGACGAAGTCGCCATAAGGTTTTTCAACCAACCAACGTGGAACACTCCTCAGCTTCCCCAATTCATCAGGCGATCGGATCAGCTCATGCCACCCAATTGTGCGGATTTGATCTTCCACAGGCTCTCAGCTCTCGTCAGACTTTCTCGGCAAGCAAAGAAAGTTAACCGCACAATCCTCACTTTGAGAATTTCATGCCAGGAGTCAGGCAGGCAGCTTTCGTCTCTGGCGCAGATCTGTGGTTCGTCCTTACCTCCCCTTTCCACTTTGGAACGCCTCTACATCCACGAGGATAAATACTGGCAACCGCGTCCACTAGATTATGTCGAGAACACTCGATGGATAGAACTATTACGCCCATTTACGGCTGTGAAGAGTCTATACCTGTCCATGGAACTTGGCCTTCGCGTAGCACCTGCCCTTCAGGAGCTCACTCCAGAAGCAGCAACTGAAGTGCTACCCGCGCTGCAGAATCTTTGCTTAGAGGGGCTTCAGCCATCAAGAGTTGTGCAAGAAGCTATAGGACAGTTCGTCGCCGCGCGGCTTCTCTTTAATCGCCCTACTGTGACTGTCAACCCTTGGGAAAGAGGAGTGTAAATGTAGGGGGAGAATCATTGCTGGCGGGGTTTGTCTAGGAAATGTCACAGTCCCCGTTATACCCCGATCTGCCTGCGTGAGACACATTGCAGGGATCATTCCACTGTTCCCGATGCGACTGCTCTGATTCCTGCACACCAACAATCCTCGTTGCCATTCCGTCGACCTCGCGCTTACTCCAACCCGATACAATACGATGTGTTTATGCCCTTAGAGTTCTGGACCACTATTCCCTCAGCTGCTGCTAACGTATCGTTTGTCTTGTACGTTCGACATACCATTTGAGACCCTTCTTATCTTTTCATTCTTGACTAGCTTGACTCCTCGTTTCCCTTAGTGTGTAACTTCTTTGACCCCTTAGTGACTGGTGATAATAGCTTCGGGAATTCCATGAACCCTCCGAATCCCTTTCCACTAATTGTCAGCTTTCTTCTACTATCGTTTCTTCCATCACTCCTCAGACGCGAGTCACGGTAATTCAATTCACGTTCGCGTCACCTGTTCTCCCTGTAGGATATGCCGCCCACTACGTATGGGCTATGACGACCAGTATCACAGGATGGCCACCCCAACAATACTGTCAAACACAATGTCGTGTCAACTGGAAGCCATTTTGGGAAGATGCAGAATTTGATGTAGGCTCTGTCCATGTGCCTGACTGATTGGCGGAGGTCAAAACACTGGACCCATTCCAATTTGAGGTTGTGCCAAGAACACGTGAGGTTGCCGTACGCCGTATGGAACATTAAGAGGTGGGCACTGGGAAATGATATGAACGCGGCAACACTACAGTATGGCAATGCCACTCATCACGTCCCTAGCTGAGCTCGAACTGTGCAGCTCGGGTCCGCCACTGCCCCATTGCAATATAACCCGACTCGGCACGCTGTATTGTCTGTTTTTCGGCTTGCTCGAATCCCATCGGCGTCTGTTCTTGCAAACAGGCTGTCGCATTACCCACCTTCAATTTCATCTCCCTACACACTTATATCCTGACTACGGAGGGATAATACATGGGAAATGAAGTTCCGTCAGGATCGTGGGCCAAAGTTTGTCGAGGTGAGCCGTAGTGCGTGGCTCCATTTGTACTGATTACTGAGTTTAGTGGTACAGGCTCACAAAATGTGGCAATCGGAACCCTTTCAAATGATGTCCTCCTAGAAATATTCTTCTTCTATGTGGACAAAGCCAAGATAATGGAAGAGTGGCATACTCTCGTACATGTGTGCCAAAGGTGGCGATATCTTGTCTATGCGCACCCATGTCTCCTACGTCTGCGGCTTCTCTGCACAGAAAAAACACCTGTCAGGAAGATGCTGGGTGTCTGGCCAGTCTTGCCCATTGTCATATGGAACAGTGGTGACCCAACGTTGCTAGTGGAGGGCGCAGATAACATCGTTGCTGCCCTTGAGCATCACGACCGTGTTCACAGTATCTCCCTCTGGAGTATCCCGATTTTCCTGTTGGAACGCTTCAGCTCAGTGATGCAACAGCCATTCCCAGTGCTGGGATCTTTGACTCTTCTACCGTATGAAAACAAGACGTCGATCCTTCCCGACCCATTCTTGAGTAGCCTGGGATCAACTCCATGTCTGCGAACACTCTGGTTGGATTCCATTCAATTTCCTGCAATCCAGAAACTAAATTTGTCCACTGGGAGTCTTGTCTATCTCTACCTCTTGAACATTCCTCATTCTGAGTACGTTTCGCCCATCACAATGGTCACTTGCTTGTCCTCTTTGACCAGACTCAAATTGCTTCGCCTTGGATTCCGTTCCCCACGCTCTCGCCCTAACAGAGAAGGCCCACATCTATCCCTGCTCACTCACACTGTCTTCCCATCTCTCATCTCACTCGAGTTTAAAGGTGCAAGCGAGTACTTGGAAGCCTTCATCTCCTGAGTTGATGTCCCTCTACTCAACGAAATTAAGATACGCTTCTTCAATCAATTGATATGGTACAACCCCCGATTCCTACAATTCATCGGCCATGCAAAGCAGCTCAGGTCATCAAACTATGCCAAGTTGATTTTTTACAGACACTCCGCTAGGGCCAGACTTTCCCAAAAAACTGGGACAGTTGACCACATAACCCTTGAGTTCACGATCTTGTGCAGGGCATTAGATTGGCAACTTTCGTCCCTGGCACAGATATGTGGCTTATCCTTACCGTTCCTCCCCACTTTAGAACGCCTTGAGATCTTCGGGGATCAACATTGGCAACCACGTCCACAAGATGACATGGATAACGCACAATGGTTGGATGTCCTACACCCATTTACCGCCACGGCGACTTTGTACCTGTCCAAGGAAGTTGGCCAACGCGTTGCACTTGCCCTGCAAGAGCTTGTTCCGGAACAGGTAGCTGAAGTGCTACCCGTTCTGCAGAATATTTTCTTAGAGGGGCTTCAATCATCAGAAGCCACCCAGGAAGCTATTGGGCGGTTCGTTGCTGCACAACAGCTCTTGGGACACCCTGTACTTGTCCATCATTGGGAAAGAGAGCGAGGGGTGGTTGATGGTCAATGGAGTAGCCCCTTGTTTCCATGACATCAGACATCATAGTTTTGTGTACAACATCTTGCCATTCCACTTTAGGACATTTCCACCTGTCATTTGTTGTCCCTTGCATCTACGGTACACTGACACGACTATTTCAATTGAACCAATTCTCTGTGATTGTCACATCTCTAACTGTGCCTGAGTATGGGCTAAAGCACTAAAGCAATTCCCCCCCCCGGATATAGTAGGTCCACTACAGTATCTCAATGACTCACTGAGATACAACATCTGTGGTGAACAAGACACAAAACGAAAGGGGAGTCAGGAAAGAGGAACCAGAATGTGAACCATATAGCGTATCCTCCAGGCCACCACTCAAGTCTCTTGCCCCGTATGTTATTAAGGGCTCGAAATCCAACGTCAAAAAAAAACGTCAAATGGAACCATACAGTATGCTTCGCCTATTGAAGGCTCGGTCGGACACAACTTTTCAAGCTGATTCATTAGATGTTACTCACCTGGCCAGGCCCTGGCCTCCATCATGCTACATCCCAACTTCGGGCAGCTATGGGATTCATGACGCATAACCCGTGTGATGTTCTATGAATATCTCCAGGCGAGCTATTTCAGTGTGGTACGTCACTATGCATCCCTGGCACCCGTGTTATTGCTGGCACAGTAATTCTGGGCCCACTGCTGAGTTCCTATCTCTATCACTTTGTTATCTAGAGGTAGTGGTGTATCGGAACTTCAGGGGACTTACCGGAACGCCAATTATGGACTCTGGGAATGATATGCCTGCCAGTACCATACAGTATTGTATGTACCAGTGATGCTGTCAATAAAAGGCCCATTATTCAACTTATCGGGACATTAGTCACATTACACGCTCTGTTGGCAGCCTCTCAAAAATTCTGCGTGGGAAATTCTGCCTTCCCATGTGATCACCTGACGCCGGCGCCACTGAGTGCGGCATAATCCACTCCAAATCAGCCAGCCACGATCTGTCATCATGGGTCTCCTCAAGCTCGATCTTCAATCAAGAGGTGTATCCCTGCCTTCCAGAGTTTTTGCCTCTTTCCGATTAGAACTCTGGGTAGCACGGCTTCCTAGGCTAACTGAGGCACCCGGGCCCATGGCAATTACTTCAAGCTTCAAGAAAAAAAAAACTTTCTGTCGTTCAGAAACTGAGTGTTAAGGTCCAAGGGCCTTAAAGACGCGACGTGCGTGAGTTGGTTTGGCGACGACTGGGATTGCTCAGTGGGATCTCCTCCTGAGGCAATGGATCACGTGAGTAGCTCGGTATCGATTGGCTACG
>Ga0307510_10003075_pt1 | contig 19270 bp, 16 predicted proteins | sample 12_EM_MG_FD_207224 | JGI IMG/M metagenome (GOLD analysis project Ga0307510, IMG submission 207224) | Populus trichocarpa ectomycorrhiza microbial communities from riparian zone in the Pacific Northwest, United States - 12_EM | ecosystem: Host-associated > Plants > Roots > Unclassified | place...
ACAAAAAAGTATGTGAAAAGTGGAGGACTTGGCTTTTCAAAAGTAGTTTGTACTTTCTGAAAATTTACTTTTTTTACTCATAAAAGCATGAAAAGTAGCAAAAAGTAAAAAGAGGGTTTTCCTGATGTATTGGATACATCTCGCCCGAGGTGATGATCGATGACCACCTGGCCACACTGATTGCCTAGTCTTGACTTTATCTTCCTTGGATCCCAATCCTCTCAATATGTCCTCATTCACCTCTCCTGACACGTGCAGTCCTCCATGCTCTCACTCGCCTTTCCTTCCTGGTCTTTAGCGGGTACTTTGAAGCCTTCGTCACTTTAGTAGGTACGCACTCTTATTTCTGCAAGGTGGATCTCAAGGCCGCACCTACTGGTAGTTTTCTTTCCCTGCGCTATCATTATCGAGTTACCCTACGACTGTAGTACGATACGACAAAAACGATGGCAGACATCGACAAGAAGAAAATTTTCACGTTTACACGGCTATGACGGTACTGTACGCATTTGTTGTCTGTGCACCTATGGAATCAATCTATAAGAGCTTCGACTCCTATTCAGATGCAAGGATTCTTAATCGTCTCACATGTCTACATGTCAACATCAGGATCCACAAGCATTTGTCGCCCAAGAGCCAAGTTCAAGGGGACTCACCGATCATTAGGCGTAAAGGCTTCTCCTCGCAGACTCCTTCGCCCCAAGACAGCACGTCTTCGACTTTCACGCATTCTTCGATATGCTTACCGCACTGGCGCTTCCAGGAAACAAGGGAGCGCGCTTTGCACGGGAGATATCCCTTGGCAAAAATATGATTCGTGAGGTGAGCCAGGCGCTCACACTTGAAGTCTGGCAAATCGAGGCGGATGCGCTGGGTCGCGGTGTGGGCGTGACCACAGTGTACGTATTCGTAGTGCACCCAGATGGCCACGGGGACATCCACTGCATTTTATGATTGGATCAATCCACTATTCCACATAGGAAAACAAAGTAAAACTACACACCAATGACGAGGCGAAGCGCGGTCTCGGGGGCGCTTCCGGCGCCTCGCGCGAGCAAGTCCTGGACGCTGCTGCAGGCCTTGAGACGCAGACAGGTGCTGTCCTCCCACCAGACAACAGAGCGCCATTTGGGGTCCACGAATCCCTGCTCAAAAACGTTGTCGAGGACGTCCTCGAGGTCGAAGAAACGCACGGCGTCGCTGACGTCGATGAGCTGGGCGGTGACCTGCTTGTGAGCGCGGGACCCCTGGTGATAGGTGATCCAGAGCTCAGTCGTCTGGGTCAGGTGGCAACGAGCTAAAGAGGCCATGTCCGAGTCAAAAGAAAGAAGAGTAGAAGTTGGGGTGTTGGGGAGCGAGGAGAGTGTGGAGAACGAGATAGCTGGGGAAGCTATTGTGGAGGTCGCAGTGCGATGTAGAACCTACTGGAAAGCGACGTGACTTTATAGTCCCCATGGGGAGACCCCTCTTGCCCACCGGTAGCTAGAAACATCCATGCCGGGCTTGTATCGAGGTAATGGTCCAGAATAGGCCACTAGGTGATATTGTCCACAAGCTATACCGCAGTTTGCGCCTCAAATCGTCGCCGCACAATTAGTGCGGAATTCTGGCGGAACAGTGTACCATAATATAACCCAACTTGAATGGCTGACGATAACGTTGCGTATGTAAAACGAAATTTTGAACGCTTACCACTGTTACCAGACGCATGGTGCATACATGCCATGCTTCCCTATTCAGCCCCAAAAGTGTATAGAGAATTCGCAATCACCTCATACAGGTGCCAGACTGTCACCGGGGTGCGATATATCGCATATCAATACCTCAAGAGGAAGGATAAATCAGGCTCGTCAAAACCCTAGCGTCGGAGCAACAAAGTGTCTTGCAGTTCAACGCCATCGGTTTTAGTGGTTTGCACAGCTGCAACCACCAGTGGCATGAGGACGCCGACTCAGAAGATAGTATAAAGTGTCCCTGAGGGTGGGAGCCCCCGCTATACAATGGCCATCCGAGTCCTGCAGTAATCATTGCGGTTATTTGCCATCGCGACGGTTTCGAAGTCCGCAGATCTTGAGTGTGTATGACCGCGGAATAGAAGTAGAAGAACGTTGATAAGAAATGCCACCGCGCCATACCGAACTGTACTGGACACAGGCGACCCACATTTTCCAGCAGGAGCATAGCTACTTGAATGGGCCAAATTTCAACGAGCATGACACCATACATATCCGAGTCAGAGGTCCCTTGATGCATTTTTCTAGGGTGTACTACACGTTGAAATAAAGTGAGACAACTCACCAGTGAAATCCGTCAGAGTCGGTTTGCTGCTTCCGTGACGGGGATATTTGAACTCCTGGTGCCCTCGGGTGAAATAGAAGCTGATTTGAATCTTTGATGTCTTTCTCGGAACGGGAATTGGTTGGAGCCGGCATTGTGGCCCCGGGAGCCCACCAGGCGCCCCGTGGCGATGCGCCCGAAATAGTATGGTCGAAAGGATGTCAGGAGAGATGGGGGCCGAGGGAGGAATGGAGGCAGGGATAACGGAAGATGAGAAACCGACAAAGAAAGTAAAAAGAAATGAAAATAGAATATGGACAGAGGTCGCATTGCTTGAGCTGTAGGCTCCGGATACTATATTGCATCGTATGGGCAAGCTCTGGCCAAGCACATGAACTTTCGTCTCGGCTCTAGTTATGGCAAGGCAGGGTGGGTGGTGGTGTGACGGACTCGAGGTGTGAGGGACGCATGTTTAGATTTTGCTGACGCCAGAAGCAGTCCGTTTGTGAGAACCACTGAAATTAGTATATCGCATGCGTTGTCGCTCAGCGATGGTCGATGGTCCAAGGAACCTGAACCTGGCATTCGCGCGTGAGCTTTGGACTCCGTCACGTGACGGGGATTCCCTCAAGTACGACTCGGAAGTGTCCAAGATGCTACTACCAACTGTAGTGCTGTACAGCAAAAAGTGGTGTTGTTAAAGACGGCGTGCAATGGTCCGAGGGCGATTCGTGGCCAATCGGAGAGCGGGCCGAAGGTGCCGGTACAGTCGGCGGTGTAGAGCGCGAGGGATAAAGTCGAAGAGGGGGACCAGAATGAAGACAGAGTAAGGCCAATAAAGGTCTTATGAGTGGACTGGAAGGCACGCAAACGTTGGGAGAGATGCAGACGCAAAAGGGTGATGATTCGAGGCATACTAGTAGGGTTTTTATACATTTTATCTACATTGTAAAGTAAAGCACTTGCAAACAGAATAAAGGAGGTGCGATGGCATCGGATATGGCGGATAAATACTGCGCGTGGTTGAGGAGCCTCGGTAAAACAAAATAGAAATGAAGCCTCTAATAACACCGCTCTTCTGGCTCATAGCCCCTATTCTTCTAATATTCGAGCGGTGTCTTGATTGGTCGTGCTGAGCTTGCTAGAATACAGCAAAAAGGACGACAGAAATTGACACAAATCAAAGTATATCCATATTTACACAACCACGGAACGATACTCTACGCAATGATTGTCGATGATCCTATGGAATCGTCCTGTAAGACTCGGAGCTTCGATTCCTCTTCTACCGTAAAAGCTCTCAACCTCAACCGACTCACAAGTCTACATGTAAACATTGAGATCCATAAACATTTGTCGCTTGAGTAAGTTCAAAGAGACTCACCGATCACGAGGCGCAAGGGTTTCTCCTCGCAGATACCTTCACCCCAAGACAGTACATCTTCGACCTTAATATTTTCTTCGACGTGCTTTCCGCAAGTCCGCTTCCAGGACACACGGCAGCGCGCCTTGCAGGGGAGATACCCCTTGGTGAAGATATGGTTCGTGAGATCCGCCAGGCGTTCACATTTGAAATGCGGCACATCGAGGCGGATGCGCTGGGTTGCGGTGTGGGGGTGCCCACATTGCACATATTCGTAGTGCACCCAGACAGCCGCGGGGGTATCCGCTGCGTTTCATGGTTGCATCAATTCACTATTCCACGTGGGAAATCAAAACAAAACGAAAGCACTCACCGATAATGAGGCGGAGCGCGGCCTCGGGTGTGCTTCCGGCACCGCGGGCGAGCAGGTCCTGGACGGTGCTGCTGGCCTTCAGACGCGCGAAGGTGTTGTCCTCCCACCAGGTGACAGAGCGCCACTTGGGATCCACGAAGCCTTGATCGAAAACGTGGTCGAGGACGTCCTCGAGGTCGAAGAGGTGCACCGCGTCGCTGATGTCGACGAGCTGGGCGGTGGCTTGCTTGTGAGCGCGGGACGCCTGGTGGTAGGTGATCCAGAGATCGGTAGCCTGGACCTGGGGGCAGTGGACTTGGGGGCAGTGCGCTGAGGAGGCCATGTCTAAGTCAAAAGAAAAGATAGTAGACGTAGGTGTGTTCGGGAGAGAGGAAAGCGAGGAGAACGAGATCACTGAATGAGCTATGGTGAGAGGTTGCCGTGCGATGTAGAATCGATCAGCAAGTGGCCTGTCTTTTATAGTTCCCATGGGGAGATTCTAATGCAGTGGTAAATTAGCCAGAACGTCCTCGTAAGTACAAGTCGGGCATCGAAACAGCGGCAGTCCGAATAGTCCTCTGTGCATTATTGTTCACCAGGGGCCAGCAGTTTGCGATGCAGGCCGTCACCGAACAAGGTGCGAGGAATTCGGGCGGAACTGTGCACTATATATAACCCAACTTGAACGGCTAACGGCATTGGTGAAACAGAAGTTTGAGCGCCTTCGGAACGGACTGTATTGTACCGCACAGCCCCTGCTATCTCTATTCTGCAGAGAATGGACCAGCTGAAAGTGTCTAATGAAAGATTGTGCAACCACAGCATGCCGGTGCCAGACTGTCACCGGAGTGCGATGCGTCGGGTGGAGAAGCCCTATGAATAGGTCCCAAATAGTTTGTTTACAGCTCTGGGCTTGGATACGGGAGAGCTTCCCACTGGTAACCGCTATAAACAGACCGGAATTTGGCACAACTGGGACAGCCAGTGACAGTCGGGGGCGCCGACTCGGAAGATAATATAAGGTGTCTTCCAAGCCCTGGAAGCCCTCGGTATACAGCAGCCAACCCAGCCAGTGGATCTGGGGATGGAGCTCGATGGAGACTGACAGCAATCGCCGCAACTCTTTTCGCACCATAACAGTTTCAAGATTGGCAGATTTTCAGCGTGTCTGATAGCGGAATAGAAGCGGTAGGGAGCTGATCAGAAGACACCGCGACGTACAGTAGGTCTCGACTCTCCTTTCTGAGGAATAGACCAGTTGCCAAAGAGGATGTCAACGGAGATACCGGAACACGTCACTCGATGCATTTTCCCAGGGCATGCGGCGATATTTCGTGTTGGGGACCAAGTGAGGCGATATGTTGGTGAGATTCGATGAGAAGTCGATTCGCTGCCGATGTGGGGGGACCACTGACTTGACTGCCCAGTGACAGCTGTTTCAAATTAAGCCGTAATTTCGCGATCACGTGCAGACTTTCTGTTACGCGGGTCTCGGTTGCGGCAAAGTGCCTGTCGCCAGATGGTGTTGCGCGTCAGTTGCGCGTCACGACGGTGGGGATTCGTCGCCCTTACGAACTCTGACAAAAACACGACAAGAAGCGGATTCACCTGTACCTTTCCTTTCCTTTGTTTATTACCTCGTCCTCTGAACTGTGCGTCGCATAGAATAGGCCCTTAGAAGCGTCACACGTTGCCGTGTCTGGAGAGACCGCCGGACAGGCACTTCGCAGGCTGTAGTCCCTGCTTCACTGCATCGGACACTACCACTCAGAGATCACAGTCCACTACTGTATTCCATCCAACTTCCGAATGTCTTGTTTCCCCCCTGGGCTAGATCAAACCACTGAAAGCACAACGGCGTTTACCGGCAATGGAGGCAATAATCTGCTGTATGCCCCCTGTTCCCTTCAGGGCTCTGGAAGTTGCAAAGGGACTCTGGAGCTCGCTCGCCGACTCGAATGTCTTGCGAGACGTTCGCGGGTAGGCTGGTGTCGAAGACAACCAACTTTCCAGCTGCTACCGCATTGCGGAGTTATCGCGACCTCTCCCTACAGCTCCTTCAGTTATCTCACTCCCCTCATTCTCCTCGCTTCCTAATACACCGACTTCTACCATCAGCTCGTTTGATACAGACGTGACATCCCCAGCTCTCTGCCCTCAATACCAGGCTCTTGGGCTCTGGATTACCTACCACCAGGCGTCTCGCACCCACAAGCAGGTCACCACACAGCTCCTCGACGTCAGCGACTCCGCGCACATTTTCGACCTCGAGGACGTCCTTGACCATGTTTTGAATCAAGGATGCGTGAACTCCAAGTGGCGCTCAGTCACATGGTGGGATGACTGTACCTCCGTGCGTCTTAAGAGTAGCAACAGTGTCCAGGACCTGCTCGCACGCGGTGCTGGAATCACCCCCGAGACTGCTGTGCACCTCGTAATCGGTAAACCCTTTTTTGTTTTGTTTTCAAGAGTGATGTAGACCTGATGATCCCGACTATCATATGAAGCAGCGGACGTTCCTATGGCAGTTTGGGTGCACTACGAATACCTGGACAATAGACGCCCTCACACTGCGACCCAGCGCATCCGCCTTGACCTGCTGCACTTCAAGTGCGAGCGGCTGGCGCACCTGACGAACCATATCTTTGCGAAGGGGTATCTCCCCTGCAAGGCGCGTTCCCTTGTATTCTGGAAGGGTACATGCGGGAAGCACATCGAAGAGAGTATGAAGGTCGAGGACGTGCTTTCTTGGGGTGAAGGTGTTTGCGAGACAAAGCCTCTACGCCTTGTAATTGGTGAGTCGCATTGAGACCCATATATGCTGCCGATGTCCCGAGCAGGCACTAACGAGGATGTGCAGACTTGTAAAGGCGCATGTGATCAGAAATTAACGATTTTATTCCTTGTTCCTCAGCGTTCGGACTCAAATTATCGATCTTCTCATAACATGTGTCCCGAGCGCAACGTGTACTCTTATTGTCGGATGCATCATGGAGCTCCTGTTCAACACGTTCGTCGATGCCTTTCCGTTCGAGTCGATAAGAAGCCCAATCAATTGTATTTCTCGTCCCTTGTTACACGTGGCTGAACAATTTGGGGTGATCAAAATTTCTTCATTATATTTCCCCGATATTAATTCATTTATATCAGGTTAATTTCCGACAGCTGGGAGGGTACAATACCTTTAGACGGAAATCACGAATTGAAAATCTCGGATAAAAAATGTTATTTGGTTGGGAAATCCCAAACCTGAAATTCTACCCTCATAGCTGTCGCTTGAGAGCGTGAAAGGTCGGGGAGTACACGGATGTATCGTGCAACCAGAAGTCGCGGATCTCCGCTGTAAATCGGGAGAAGGTGCTCACACGGGTGGACGATAAACCGGGGGTTCCGTCAGGATATCGGCCCGCTCGTGACGGGGTGGTGAACCGTGAACGCGTTCTCCCGGTTGAACACCTCCAGTCTTTGAGAGCTTGCAGTCAAGGTGCGGAGTTCGATTCCTCACTAGCTTAACATTCCCCGACCCCGGGCATTAATCTAGAAAGACAAAGTGCCTGCATTGGAACAGGAGCATGGATGATGGCCGTGAAGAGATACAGCATATAGTGTAGACGGAATAATACAAGGGAAATGTTTCAACGACGGCCCGGGCGACTGGTGTTGTTAAAGCGGGTTCACCCACGGCCGATGCCGATGTGTGTTTTCTATTTTCTCGAGACGATCGCTCGCCATCTCACACTACTGGATCATCACCAATGATCGATGATCTCACAAGTGCGTCCAGGGAAGATTGGCCACCTCCATTTCTGAAGTAATGGTAATTACTCCCTGGGGCCACCGGCCTCGAGTCTGCGTGATGACCCACCTTACTTCGCTGGCAGTGATGGCGGAGCATTCCGTTCATCTCCGAGAAGAATGTTCTGTTCGAAACCGAGATCAAAGTCCGTCCCTGCGAAATGAATGCGACAAATGCTGATTGATGCAGCGTAGTTCATGTAACAATCAACATACTCCCTGATGATGCTATCCTCAAATTACTCGGTTTCTACAGAGATGATTTCATAAATTGTTCTACCTTCACCTGGAGATCGAAAGTGTTGACCCAAGTATGTCGAAGGCGGCCACATATTATCTTTGCGTCGTCTCGGTGTCTCGACCTGCGAGTCATCTGCTCCGACAGAACATGCGCGAGGACGTCACTGGACTCGGATGATAGGTAATACTCTGGCCTCTATACCAAGCACGCTCCGCATCAGCTATCATCGTCCGGCATTCCTATTTGCAACCACTACCTTCACTGAGTTGGTCATGATCTGGTCCCGTCTTCATGACATCTCTACTCACTGAATTTCCGCTGCCAATCGGATGTCAATTGTCTCAGGCTGTTTCACATTACGCCGTGTATCCTTCGATCGAGATGATTACGCTTTCGGAAGACGATAGGAGAATAGTGTGGCGCATCTTATGTGCCATTGGCAGGATGGGTGGCAGCCCACACTGGACGGGGAATCAACGTACCAACCTGGAAGTTAAATTCTGTGCCTCATCGAAGTAAAGAGATCTATCCAGCCCTTGACGCCAGAACTTCTCTATACCAGTGCCTTCTTGCAAACTATTAATTCCAATTTGGTTTAATACTGTAACTTTTTGGGCGACGGCAAAAATACGAAATTTTGACGCATGAAGTCACTGTTGGTCCTCAGCGATCATGTCGCGGTATTATATGCAATGGTTCGTACTACTAGTATGCGACATTTTCATGGAACTTTTCCTACAGTAGGCGCATGTGCGTAAGCATGAGAACTAGGATCTGCGTGTTGAAACTGATGATTAATGACTGCTAAAACACAATGAAAGTCGCAGCTGGCATCTGCACCCTGAGATTCCGCTGATGCATACACCCCGTATGCTGTCATTCCGATACTAGTATATTAATTATGAAGTGCCACATTGTCCCAGATCCTCACACGTATCGCTGTCGGCCATTGACATGGATACTGGTTCTGTCTTTTGCCCCTCACTACGTCTCACTCCCAGTCCCCGTCCAATTCCAAAAATGTGGTCCCTATTGTGGCTTGGGAATTTACGTAACGATAGGGAAATAGAGATCCACATGTGGTTGTATGCATTTTTTTTTTTGGGGGGGGGGATCAATTATCGTGCGCTTCGAGGAGCACTCCATGTAGCACTTTTAGAAAGAATTACAGGCTTTGTGTGTATGTATGTACACGCGTCCTAACAATGCGGCTTCTACCCCCATAGCTCTGTGGCCATCGTTGCATAACGTGAACTATGTGGGATTAGCGAGCGCGTCGTTGGTGCGCAGGGAGATCGTTATGTACTTGCTGGGAACGTCTCCCTGTTAAGGGAGTAGTCGAACTGGTGACGTTCGCAGAAATCGCCCGTGTATCGCTTGATCACTTGGGTTGGGTTGGGAACTTGAAAGGAAGCGTCTGCACAAAGCTAGAGCGCGCTTCGGCGTTACGAGGGGAAAAGAGTGAGGGGATGCCCGGCGTGGTGGTGGTGGTGGTAGTAGTAGTGGTGTTGTTGTTGTTGTTGTTGTTGTCCTCGAGAGACGCCCTTTCTGATGAGAGGAGCCTGTTAATGACCATTGAAACATCTTCTAGGACTACTGGGGACTCACCAGCCTTGAGAACAACCGTCACATGCGACACACACTTCTTGAGTTCTTTCCAGGTGTCTGGCGAAATTTCAATAAGGCCATCCCACTGGCAATCAGGGAGGGTCGACAGGAGGACGATTTCCTCATCAGGGACGTCTTTCAACGAAAGAAAAGTGGATTTCAAAGTCGAAAGGGTACCCTGGGCCACAGGTACGATCAGATCAACATGCGAAGGGCCTAGCGAAGGCCTGGAGCCCTGGACGACCAAGGTCGATGTAACTCACCTCGTAAGTGAAGCATTTATCGCGGAGCAAGGCAACAGACCTCTTTCGAAACTTTATAATGAGAACAGTTTCGGGAGTGGCCTTGGAAATCATTATGATAGAAGGGAAGAAGTGACACACGCCGGACTTGCGGTTTTTGTGTTTTCTTTGTGAAAGGAGCCCGAATTTGCAAAACAACGCCACATGCATAACGTACAGTTGCCCTGACTTCATCTGGCCAATGGCTATGCACTGTCGAGAAGACTCGGACGCAAGGTTAGTGAAACGGGTGCTTTCAAAAGCCCTATCATACTGGCATTTGTTAAAAGTGAACGCAGCCCCAACCGGAATATTTTCATTCATACATGTCGCACGGACCTGCGGCACGGTGCCTGGCCTGTTGGATCAATATTAATCCCGCACTTGGCACATGAACACCCACGATCGTTTGCGCATCTCTTCACTTCTCCACTGACAACGTCCTCTTTGCTACTTCTAGCTTTGGCAACCTCTTAGTATTGCATATGTAAGCTTTAGCTTGTGATTTCATATTTTTTCATATCTTCACACTTCGACTTCTTCACAGATGATCATCGATCATTATTAATAACCCGAGTCATTCCCCGAATACTTATATCGCATTTTCTTCGCATGTGACACCTCAGCCTTCTTTTCGTTGGCTGAGGTTAGTATTCACCATTCTCGTCGTCACTAGCGTACTAGTTACTGACTTCGGCGTCAGCGCCGTCGTCCCTCCAACAGATTATGAGACCTCCGTCTCTCGCTCTGAATCGAATACTCAACTTTGCCGCCAAGCTTTCCTACTCTCATCACTCTCAATTAACGCGACACTATGGCTCGCTCTCAGGCTAAAGCGAAGGCCTCAGGCTCCCCCGCACTACAGGCGTCCTGCTCCTCAGCGCATACCCAACTTGAAGGCAGAGGCTCGACCCAGACAGACAGTAGTACCACGGTTAGGCCCTTTGTCTCCACAAAGTTCGATCTCCCTATGCTCGAAGACGACGGCTACAACTATGACTTCTGGAGCAAGGTCCTCACGCTGGCGGTCCAGAGCCGCGGACTCTGGCTTGTTGTAAACGGCTCTGAGTCTGCCCCCGATGGGACGACGGACCCTCCCGGTTACGACGAATGGTGTTTCAAGGACAGAGATGCGCAATTAATAATTCTCTTGGCACTCAGGAAGGTCGGCTGGATGTGCATTTGCCGTGCACAGACATCAAAGGAAAGCTGGGATCTCCTTAGAACTCGGTACTCCGGCGGCCGTGAGGTTAGGGCAGTTTCCCTTCTTTCACAAGTCCTCCTGCTGGCCACATTCTCGGACACTGAACCTCTGCAGCCCCAACTGGACACAGTCATCTTTGCCAACCAGAAGCTCGAATCCGTCAACCTCGCCATCCCTGACGTCGTCCTCGCCTACCTTCTTGCGCTTCGCCTCCCGGAGTCCTACTCCATCCTTAGAACCGCTTTAACCAGGTCTAGCTTTACCAAGATCAGCAGCAACTGGGTCGCCGACCAAGTCATCGCTGAAGAGCACTACCGGGTCGCACAGTCTGGAGGCAACGCGACCACCTTTTTCGCCAAGGCTAAGAAGGACAAGTCGGGGCGAAACACGAACGACCAGAAGTGTTCTTACTGCAAAAGGAAGGGGCACACGAAATCGAATTGCCGCAAGCTCAAGAAGGAGCAAGAGGAGCAGAAGGCCGCCGAAACTGACGGTACTGGCAGCATATCCACCAGCTCCAACAATCCTTCCACCGCCACAGCGTTTATCACACGTACTGACGCTCACCCTTCTGGTGGCATCGTCCGCCTCTACCGTGCTATAGCCGTTCCCCGCCGAGCCCGCGGCGCCAAACGCACGCATATCGCTCCCCTTTCCCCTCCTATGGACCCCGTTCTCGTGAACGAAAGCTCCATCCAGGCCCCGGCGGAGATAGCAGTAACCGACAAATGCGACGATCTGCCCGAAACAGCGCCGATCACGCCACGCTCATCATCGCGGGCCACCATCGACACGCGGTCGCGCGCAACTCCAATGAGGCCATCCGGCCTGGACGACTCTTAGCGGGCTCACACCAGCCGGCTGTGCTTCTCGTTTCTTTTCTCACCGACGCTATGGACATTGAAGGGGCGTGTTGGAGATCAATCGCGCACTTGGCACATGAATCTCCACGATCGTTTGCGTATTCCTTTATTTCTGCTACTGACAACGTCTTAGTATTGCATGTGTATGTACCATACCTCGCAAACAAAGAAATGGCTGTCTGCAATTGACGATTGCTGGCTTGCATGGAAGAAAAAATGGGAAAGCTTGATCAAGAGCTTGATCATTCTCATTCTTTTTTTTTTGGTGTACTGACTCACGTGCTATGCCATGTCACGTGGTAGATTGGTCGTCTCATCTTGATCGCATCGAACATCGAACACAAGGTTCCCCTTTCAGTACGTGGGGCGAAAGCGCGAAGAGACTTTGAGGAGAAAATTCTTTGCGCGAAACCTGAAAAGACAGGTGTGATGCCTGATCTTCTCGCCTACCAATTTCGAGATGATATCCTACTAACAGTAGTACTGTACGACAAAACGGATGGCAGACATTGGCACAAAGGAAACCCCTTTCATCTCCTCATGGCTCGGTACTCCACGCATTTCATTGTCGATGCACCACAGCCGTAAGAGTTCTTACTTAACCTCAATCGACTCACAAGTCTATTAAGATCCATAAACACTTGAATCCTGGAAGCAAGTTCAAAGGGACTCACCGATCGCGAGGCGCAAGGGCTTTTCCTCGCAGACACCTTCGCCCCAAGACAACACGTCTTCGACCTTCACACTTTCTTCGATGTGCTTTCCGCAATCGCGCTTCCAGGACACAAGAGAGCGCGCCTTGCTGGGAAGATATCCCTTGGTGAAGATATGGTTCGTGATGTGCGCCAGGCGCTCACATTTGATGTGTGGCAGGTCGAGGCGGATGCGCTGGGTCGCGGTGTGGGGCCGCCCACCGTGGACGTATTCGTAGTACACCCAGATGGCCACGGGAATATCCACTGTGTTCCATTTTTAAAATAAGTTACTCGCCCATATCGGAAAGAAAAAAATAGCCACATACCGATGATGAGGCGAAGCGCGTTTTCGGGGCAGCTTCCGGCCCCGCGTGCCAGCAGGTCCTGAACGGTGTTGCTGGCCTTGAGACGGACACAGGTGTTGTCCTCCCAGAAGGCAACAGAGCGCCACTTGGGGTCAACGAAACCTTGTTCGAAAATGTGATCGAGGACGTCCTCGAGGTCAAAGAGGCGCACGAAGTCGCTGACGTCGAGGAGCTGGGCAGTGACTTGCTTGTGAGCGCGGAACGCCTGGTGGTAGGTGATCCAGAGCTCAGTCGTCTGAGACTGGGGACAAAGAGCTGAAGATGTCATATTGTAATAAAAGAAAGGAGAGTAGAAGTTGGGGTGTTAGGGAGCTAAAAGAGCGTTGGAACGAGATAGCTGAAAGAACTATAGCGAGAGGTCGCAGTGCGATGTAGAGCTAACCAACAAATGTCGTGTCTTTTATAGTCACCGTGCGGAGACTCCTCGCGCGCACTGGTAGGTCTGGCTAGAAGGTCCCCGTGAGTCCAAGTAAAGTCATCGAGACAGCGGTAATCCAGAACAGGTCGCTGGACATGATTGTTGACAGGACAGTCCGCAGCCCGCACTTCGACACGTCGCCGCACAAGACAAGCGGAATTCTGACGGAACAGTGTACTATAACCCAACTTGAACGTTTGAACGGTTGACGGCGGCATTTAGTGGATGAAACGGTGATTGGGGCGTCTTCGAGACGTGGTGTATTACAGACATTGCCCATTCAATCTCTATTCTGGAGATAAGGCACCGCCCTGAAATTGTGGGGAGATTCCGCAATCGCCGCATGCCGGTGCCAAACTGCGGCCGGAGTACGATGCATCTCATGTCAATACCCCAAAAGGAAGTCCATATCGTATTGGTTTCTTTGTGGCTCTAGGGTCTTGACACCAGAGAGCGTGTCACCGTTCACACGTTCACGGGTCGGTACGGTGATTTGCACCATAGAGACTGCCACCACCAGTGGCGGTAGGAGCGACGACTGTAAAGATAATATAACGTGCCCCCGAAGGCCTGGAAGTCCCAGCCGTAGCCTGTAAAGTGCTGTGGTTGTCCAGATCTGTGATTGCGGGGATAAGGACTGACAGCAATCGCCGCGACAGCTTTTCCACCAAGATCATTCCGAAGTTGTGAGCTTTCTGTGTGTCTGACAGCGGAAAGGAAGCGGTAGGGACCCTGATAAATCCTGGTCAGGGGAGTCGCCACGCAATGCCGTGCTGTACAGTATGAAGCGACCCACAGTTTGCCAGCTGGCGGAGGGGCACATCGGTCCACCTGAATTGATTGAGTGTCAAAAGGGGCGACATTGGACATGTCGGAACTTGAACATGTCGCTTGACGCATTTCCCCAGGCTCCACCATAACCCATAGCCACAGAGTATCGGTTCAGAGAGAGCAGGCTTACTATCCCAAGGCCCCAAAACTAGGCCTTCGTGGTCTTGTATTTGTGCTACTTTCAAGAAAAATAATGTAATATGTATCTCTTGCACTACTTAGGCCTGATCCAAACATACTTGGTCGCCAAAACTGGTCAGAAATGGTTTCAAACTGACACGTAAATAGCTTCTAAAAACTTGTTAACCTATTTTGGTGCAAAAATTCGGGTCCGGGAGAGTGTTTTGAGGGTCATCGTCGCTTGGAGGCTATCAAAGTTGAATGTTGGTGAGGCACGCTAAATTGTGGTATAAGTCCGTGGATACGATTTCGTATAGTTTTTTTTGATGAGGGGAGTGACAACGGATACCGTAATTTCGCGATCACGTGTAAACAATCCGCCGGCAGCAAAGCGCCGCGCGTTTTTGCCAGACTCGATGACGGTGAAGATTGACCGTCCCACGATCTCCAACAAACGACGGCGAGGAGCAGCTCACCTGCATCTTTTCTGGTCTTGTCTCGCGGAACTGTGTACTGCATAGAATGAGCCCTTGGGCTGCGTCACCTTTCACGTTGCAGGGACCGCCGAAAAGGCGCTTTGAGAGCTGTCGTTTCCGACATCGGATGACACCACGCGTACGACGACGGTGCACTGTTCCGCCCAACTTCCGAATGTCTTGTTTTGCCCTGGGCTCAATTGAGCCACTGAGAACACAGCGGCGTTTACGTGCATAATATCAACAATCTATTACTGTTTGCGGCCTGGCCCTCTGAGGGCCCTGGAAGCCGCAAGGGGTTCTGGAGTTTTCTTGCCGACTTGGACTTCTTGTTAAAAGTTCGTCAGTGGGCTGGTATAAAAGGCGACCAACTTGCGAGCCATTTCCACATCGCACTGTTAGCGGGACCTCCCACCATAGCTTCTCCAGAAATCACCATCTCTAGTCTCTCCACGCTTCCCAGCACTCCAACCTCGACCATTCTTTCACTTGATACAGACATGGCCTCCCCAGCGCACTGCCCTCAAGTTCACTGCCCCCAAGTCCAGGATACCGAGCTCTGGATCACCTACCACCAGGCCTCCCGCACCCACAAGCAGGTCACCGCCCAGCTCCTCGACGTCAGCGACACTGCCCACATTTTCGACCTCGAGGACGTTCTCGACCACGTCTTCCAGCAAGGCTTCGTGGATCCCAAGTGGCGTTCCGTCACGTGGTGGGAGGACTGCACCTCCGTGCGTCTCAAGGCCTGCAACACTGTCCAGGACCTCCTCGCACGCGGCGCCGGAAGCTCCCCCGAAACCGCCCTCCACCTCATCATCGGTGAGTCCCACCATTCTTTTGTTTTCGGGTTGTGCAGTAGGGCTGACGATCTTGACCATGTGATGCAGCTGATGTCCCGATGGCAGTTTGGGTGCACTACGAGTACCAGGACAATGGACACCCTCACACTGCGACTCAGCGCATCCGCCTCGACCTGCCGCACTTCAAGTGTGAGCAGCTGGCCCACCTGACAAACCATATCTTTGCGAAGGGTTATCTCCCTAGCAAGGCACGTTCCCTCGTGTCCTGGAAGGGTGCGTGCGGGAAGCACATCGAAGAGTGTGTGAAGGTCGAGGATGTGCTTGCTTCGGGTGAGGGTGTTTGCGAGTCAAAGCCCCTGCGCCTCGTAATCGGTGGGTTGCTTCGGAGTCCACATATATCGTTTAGGTGCTGATGATAATGTATAGATTTGTAAGCGCGCCTGCGACATGTGCGGAGGAAGCAGTTATTCGGGTACCTGCGTAGCCGTCTCAAAGGACAGATGGCATCACCTTCGTTTTGGAACATCTCTATAATAAATTTGATCAGAAAAATAGCAAGTTTGTTTCCCTTCTCTGCTCAACGTTTGAAATCGAAGCGCAGTCCTCTCGTAAATATTTGATTTATACAGAGAGGAAGAGACCCACAGACCCTTTGTGAAGTCAGAGTCAGAGTAGAAGTAGATAACGCTGGCCTACGTGTGTCGAAAATGCGAGGTATCATTCTTGCATCACCCCGGCATCTTGCTCCTGCGAACTGTCTGCACTCCTATAACACCTGTGAAGACATCCTTGCGCCATTTCCCATCACCGTGATTTGCTCTGCGTTGAATTTATTGACTGTATGCTCAAAGGTGCGGAAAGATTACTAGATGCGATGCAGGAACCCAGTGGTTGCTGATCGTCCCCGATGCGTTCCTTGGTGGATTTGCTCCCCAACTTCGATTGTATGCCTTTAGGGCCTGTTCGGGAACTTTTTGGAGTAAATAGGATTTCGTTTGTAATCTCTATTTGGGGGGTGCCAAATAGAGATATCGTTTTCGCGCCTCAGAATTTTTTTTGCACAGTCCGAACGCACTGTTATTACAACCAAATAGACATTTCCTTTTCAGGTGGCCCATCACAATCACAACCGAGTGAGAGAACACATGACCTGGAATGTGCACGTGAGGGGGAAATGTGCAGGTGTTGTGCATCACGCGAGTAACACGCGAGTCACACGCGCCGTCACACAGTCACGCAATTTGGACGAAATCGAGGGTCGGAGGTGCATTTGGATTTGGCTGGCACTATTTGGAATCGAAATACAATTTTGATCGCCCGTTTTTGTTCCCGAACAGCACACTTTTTCAAACTCAAATTCTATTTCAATGAAATACGACTTTGGCTGGTATCTCGAGATACCAACTGGTTCCCGAACAGGCCCTTAAACTCCATCACATTTCCGGCATTTCCCAAATTTGTATTGGGCGCCACTCACATCGTCACTCTTCATCTTCTCGGCATGTCGAATTCCGAGTACATGTCTCCCAGGGTAATGGCCACTTGCCTGGCCGCATTATTCGACCCTATGTCCCTATCAATCGGATTTGAACTACCTCCATCGAGTCCACCTCAAACGACGCCACCTGGTCTGTCCCCACTGACGCGTGCAGTCTTTTCCTCCCTCACGGAGTTCCAAGTCGTTGGTACCAGCGAGTAGATTTAGAACGCCCGAATAGATATATACCCCTACTCGACCAGCTACGAATGTGGTTGTCCATGGACTTCATCCTGACACACATTAACTCCACCAGTTCGTCGGTCGCGCACAAGACCTCAGGCCGATCGATCGCGCTCAGGTGATGTTTTGTAGTTTTTTAGAACACATTACTCTTGGGTCGCCAGCTCCGAGTCGTTTCGTGTTGGACATTGAGTGGGACGGGCCAGATCGGCTGCTTTCGTCCGTGAGGGCCGAACTAGTTGTCAGGTGCTGGCGGTTCATCGGAATTGACCTGGATTCTGTTCTCAAGCGGCACTCTTTCTAATGAGAGGAGCCTATAAATGACCATTGAAGCATCTTATAGAACTACTGGGGACTCACCAGCCTTGAGAACAACATTCAGATGGTACACAGAACCCCCGAGTTCTTTCCAGGTGTCTGCCGGTATTTCAATAAGGCCATGGAAATTGTAACCAGGGAGCATCGACAGGAGGACAATTTCCTCATCAGGGACGTCTTTCAACGAAGAAAAAGTGGATTTAATGGTCGAAAGGGTATCCTTGGCCACAGGTACGATCAGGTCAGCATGCGAAGGGTCTAGTAGCGAGAGCCAGAGTAGTAGATGTAACCCACCTCGTAAGTGAAACATTTCTCGCGAAGCATGGCAACAGACCTCTCTCGAAAATTTGTAACGAAAACAGGTCCGGGAGTGGTCTTGGTATTCATGGTGATAGAAGGAAATAAGTGGCACACGCAGGACTTGCGGGTTTTGTGTTTTCTCGTTCAAGGAGCTCGAATTTGCAAACCGACGCCACATCGTGATAACCTGACTGGGAACCACGAATAGAGCATCGTAGAACCTTCTTCGCCCTCGACAACAATCTCAGATGCAAAATGCCGTTTGGTCATCCTCATCCTCATCCTCATCGCGGAAGCATGAAAAGTCGGGGATGTGCACAAAATATACGGCATAGCCAGAAACGCTGCGATTCAAGGGAAATTAAGAAACCTGAATATGGGCCATAGCACGCATGTTAAGCAAAATCTAATGGGTCGTGTAATTGTCACCGGCCATGCATCATGTCTGATGACTCTGATCAGCGGGAGGGCGGGATTGTCTCTGCCAGCGCATAACCATAATACATCTCCTCTACCAAACTGAACACATACAGCATACTGTAGGCCTCAATTTAAATAAAGAGGGATTTCCCTCTGAATTATGGATCAGGGGCCTACAGATCCATGCAATACATTCGTAAACCATTGAAAACTATACCGAGGGCGGACTCCAGGTCGTAACCCTCGTCCGTGAAACGCGATTACCGCCGTTCCGGTGGCATAACACTCGGGAAGGCGACGCAAGTTCACATGCATTTTACATGCCAAGCCGTTGATTGGATCACCTGGTCAATCAATTCGCACGTAGTCTGCTGATGGAGTACAACAGGGGAGTGAAGTCGAAGGAGCTGGTAGCGCACCATGATCCCCGTCCTCATATATCTAGGAGAGAAAGACGCGGCTGTCACGTCCATGTATAAAATGTAGGAGATCTTTCCACGTACGAACGAGAAGGGAAGATATCGAGCCAAGGACATGGCCGTGAAAGGGAGTCGTCACCGCCGCAACCTGTGTCAACACGAAGCATCCACGAAGGCTGCCCTGATGAGCTCTCCATTATCCGATTACCAACAGAATGGTCGCATATTTGATTTGCTCGAAAATATGTGATAGGAGAAATTGAGGAGCAAGCATTGTGTGAAGATGGCTAGAGGGGATGGTCTCGATGATTGAAGATGGGAGTTGAAAAAACGTTGAACGCCCCCAATCCCAGTCAGGTGACCAGAGAACAGAGGCGCCGAGTGCAAGCCTCAGTTATAAT
>Ga0307510_10003076_pt1 | contig 19270 bp, 20 predicted proteins | sample 12_EM_MG_FD_207224 | JGI IMG/M metagenome (GOLD analysis project Ga0307510, IMG submission 207224) | Populus trichocarpa ectomycorrhiza microbial communities from riparian zone in the Pacific Northwest, United States - 12_EM | ecosystem: Host-associated > Plants > Roots > Unclassified | place...
CCAATCTTGTCGCCGCCAATGAGTTGGAAAATGAGAATATACGTCTGTGCGTGCCTCGAATTACTCGTAGAATCGGCCTACGAAGAAAAATGTCAGGGACAAAATGACGGTGAGAATTGGTACAGGCACACACGCACATTAGTCGAGTTGAACGTGGACCGACGATGTTGAGATTTGAGATGGTCGAGATGCTCCAGAATCCGCATACCCATCGGAAGGTTCTCCTCGTTCCCCTTGACCTTATTCCAAATCGCCTTCAGCACGAAGTCGAGCTTGACATCCGCCCAACGCGCCACCTGTGACGGTGCCTGGATGGGAAGACCATGAATGGTGGCGGTCATAGAAGGAATAGAGGCGGACAGTGCCGATCTTGTTGAAGCATGCGATAGACGGGTTCGCTGTACCGATGCGGAAACGCGGATGATCCTTTCCTGCACGAGCCCGTCGTATGCAAAGACAGGAGCAGGACGAGTGCCACGTGCACGCTCCGTTGACTACAGTACGCAAGTATGGAGAGGGGAGGGAAGTCGTCGAACTTGACCAATCATAACGTCCCGTCGTGGTCGACTTTGATCTCGGAGCCCTCGCACGAGATTTGGATTTTGATACTGGACGTCGCCGGGCATGAGGAGCGCTCTGGTATCTTCATCTGTGGGCCCAAAGCTACTCGCTTTCGGCCTCCGGAGGATGTGCAAGGATGAGTACAAGTACTAATAAACAGAAAAAACAGGGTTACTGTAAGTGGAATAGAGGAGATCAGCAAAGATGTCCATGCACCACCATCCTCAAACTCCTGTCAGCTTCCTATTCGATACCATACCCTATCGGCCCATGGGTCTAGTCGAAAGACGGGTGACGCTACGCGACCCCATTAAATTGATGAAGTCTGGACCTCTCACTTGCGCGTAATAAGCCCGAGCATCGCTGTGTTCGGCATCAACGTGTGGTCATATTTCCATAGCTGAGAGGCCACGTCGAATTTCTCAGAACGAGGGAAAGTGTATTTGTTAAAGGCAGGTAGAGGTGACCCTGATATCCCCGAAAGAGAACCTGGATGTGCTCTGTGTAGACGAGTCAATACTATGGGAGCAGGGGTAACGGTCAGGGAACCACCAATGGTCAGGGGCACATGTCACGGTGACATGTTTGATTCTCCGCTTGGCGAGTGGCTGAAGTGTGGCTGAGTGGGCTGAGTGGCGCAGCAGCGGTGACCGGTTGGGTATGCAAAGGACAAAATCGACAACACTCAATGAAGAATGGACGAAAAACGAACACCACATGCAAAATTCTGAGTATTGGTATCTAATATGGACTATGGAAGAGTATGTTTAAGTGTCTGATGTCCTCACATTTGTCTGGAGGGCCCTGCCCCATCTCTGAGTTCTCTATCGCAAATTTCCCTGTCAAAGGGATGCTGCCGTCTGGCCTGGAACAGACCCACAAACCGTGGGTTTTGTAACAGCTCGTTCTTGTGTGAATCAAGGAAAGCTTTGATGCACTCTTTAAGGACTGAAACAGTGCCAGTTGTGTCAAGTTCGAGTGCGCCGGCAAGGACAATGAGTTCATCCTTGTGTTTGTAGGCTGAAAACGGGCAGTTGAAAACCTTGAGAACCGTGTCCTTCATGATCTGGGACTGGCGTGCACGATGGTCTGCCTGTTTTTGAGCTTCCTTCTTGGCATTGGATCGTTCTAGTTCCTTCCGATTTGCCTCCTCAGCCTCAAAGGTGTCCCGTAGCTCAGGTAGTGCCACAAATCGTGCTTTGATTTTCATTGTGCTTCGCGTTTTCTTCTTTGACATGCTGGCAAGTTGTGCATTTGCGTCAGCTAGTGCTTGGGCCATGATTGTGCAGTGGGCTTCAGCAGCCCTGAGCTGGGCCTTTGTCTGGGAATGTTCACGACGTTCGTTGTATTTTTCAGCAAGCAATTGCCCAGTGTTCTTCTTCCAGTCAGGTATATCGGAAAGGGCCATAGATGAGCTCAGTGTGGCCGGTGGCAAATGTGACCATGTGGAGAATGCAGGTGGGAGGTCAGGAAGTGAAGAACCAAGGTGTTCTGGGGTTATAGAGGTGGGACAGTGTTCCGGGGGTATGCAATGTGCAACGCGTTGGGTGTCGGTGTGGGTTGTAGGCAATGTGTTGGGATTGGGCAGTGGGGTGGAGTTGGTGGACTGCATTCCATCATAGGAATCAATGCACCCAGAATCGTTCTTGTCCCCACATCCTTCGTCGTCAGAGTCATCCTTGTCACCACTGTCTATTGCCACATCTGAGGAGCATCCTAGAGTGAAGTCGTCATCGCTGTCTTCATTGTTGCTGTCTTCATTATTGCTATCTTCGTCATCAGATGGAATAGCAGGAGGCGAAGAAGGTATAAGATTAGGATATGAGGATGGAAGATGTAGTGTTGACGATGATGCCATGCTTGGGCCGAAATCCTCATCCAAAAATATGGAGGGGTTGAATGGGGAGATTCCTGTTTTCTGAAAGGCCTTGATAATCAACTTGGATGTGATCACTTTTTCCCGAGTAGCCAAATATTCTGGTATAAAGTTGTAGCGATCAACCGCTATCCTGTTGGCTGCCAGGTCACCGGAATGTGCATTCCAGGCACGCTGTAGGACAGAGAACACGCCGACATCAAGCGGCTGGAGTTTATGGGTCGTTTTCGATGGGAGACAAAACAATATGATATCGTTGGCATATGCAAGTCGTTTTAATCGCAGATGTTTCATGGGATTCATGGCCATCATATGTAAGGACAATGGGCTTTGTGTCATCGACACATCGAGCCACTACATTCGGAACAAAACTCTTGCGGAACCAAATTTCACAGAGTTCGTTGTCAGTCCATCCAGAATCAGATCTCATGGTACTAGGAGAAGTAAATTGAGTTGTGAGCATGCAAGAGAATAAAGCACTCACATTCCATAGGACTCTGGTGAAATTGCCCGCAAATCTGGTATGGGTCCATCTTTGAGGTTGAGGATAACACTGGGTGGAAGAGAATCTCCCACTGCTGATACACACTCAATAACTGTTGCAAGCTCAAGGTTGTCACTCTTGATGCGATATCGCTCCTTGGCATCAGCTGAAAAAAGAAAGCGTGTTTGGTTATTTGTACGCCCACCCCCAAACTGACACCCCTTTTCGTCCATATTCCAATCCTGTTCAGGTGGAATACCACTGTACTTCTCATTTAACCATCGCCGCTTCTGAAAGTAGTCAGTAACAATTGTCTTGTTAAAGTTTTTGGCACGTTTTGGATCCAGTCCAGTCAGCTTTCGAGCTTTCAGCTCAGGGTGCCGGTGAAGAAATCCTTTGTACCATCTTCGGCTAGGAACCTTCCCTCCTGCGATAAGGGTAGCCAAAGCCTGGATTCCATTGTAGCTGAGAGGCTTTGCAGCTGCCGCCGAATGCAAACACCAGTCAGCCAAAGTTGACTCCTCTGATGGGGGGAGAAACTGCAGAGAAGCAGCAGCTTCCTTGCGTGTTGGAGTACCCTTTGCCCTCCAGCGTAGTGTTGTGGGTGGCACCTAGAAAATTAATATGGTCAGAGCTTACAGATGTGTTCTGAGTTGGGTTTACACACTTTAAGAGCCCTGGCTGCTGCTGCTGCCATTGAATATTTACCACTACTGACTCCAGCAATACCCGCTTTGAGTTTTTGTTCAAATCCTGGGTCTGTTGCACTTGGCTGATGAGGAGCCTGACGTGCTTGTGGCATTGCCCTTTACTGTACCATGCACAGTGCACTGCAGTGTACAGCGACAGCATTCTTCAATGATATCATGTGGGTGCCTTCTTGTCTTCAAAGTCCACACCGGCAGACTCAGTGGGCATGACAAGAGGTGACAACCCCCAAAAACATGGGAATCCTCAAATAATCCATTTCTCGTCTGCAAAAAAAGATATTTGGCATTGGAATAGTATAGAACAAACATATGAAGTGGTATCTAAGGTGTGTGAGAGGGGGGAGTGGTTGAAACAACAATCCAACCATTGGTGGTTCCCTGACCATTACCCCTGCTCCCATAGTATTAATGGCGATGCGAATTCTGAATGGGTTTTGTGTGTGTTTGTTTTGACACAGTTCGCGGGTATTCCCATTCCCTTCGTGGGTTCGGACAGTGTTCGGACGTCCGAGGCAGCCGACCACTCATTTCCGGGATAGCCCCACTTTCGTGCCCTCAGTACCATTTTCGTTCCGGTTTTCCACCTTCTCGCGGCATCCATTCCAGTAGAATATAGAATTGACAGTCGATGAGTGCATGAGCATGTGCACAGAAGGCTTTCCATCTATCCTATGTGTTGTGCAGCAGTGCAGTGCCACATGTCTAGCATGCTGGCTGCCGGAACGGGTTAGGATACCAACTATTTGGTGATGTATTGTAGGACTTGAACAGTATCTCATTCTATGAAGTGGCAGCGGTGGCTGATGCATTCAAAACCTTATGGGTGCTGACAACAGACCCGAAAACGAGATGGTGTCACTGTGCAAAGTGAAGTACAATGGTCTAGAATAACGTGCCTGGACATGGTGCCCAGCACACACCTGCATGTGAGTTGGGTTAAACAGGGCCACACATTATTCAGACACCAGGGGTTAACATGCCGCAAGCGATCGATCCCCTTGACTGTCTTTAGGAAGGCCCCTTGCCCAACACCATAGGTGAAAATCCCCGGAATATAGCGAGCGCGGCACCACCTGGGTGGAGGGATTGGACACAGCAATGACCGTGGAGGGTGCTGATGTGGCTGAGGGAAACTTCGAGGTGAGTAGCATAGCGTTGAGGGGCCAAAGGTGTGGCACCCGACAAGGTTTGACAGCTACATTCTCCTTGATTTACTTCAAAATGGCCTTCAGCATCACATCATGTAGGACAACCTTTACTATTCGAAGGACCGTGGACGGCTGCGGAAGTGGAAGGTGGGGTGGCGGAGGACGAGTTGGGAGGGCCATGAGTAGAGTTTGCAAGTCTGGTTACATGGACTGCGAAGTGGCCCCAACCCAACTGGATTACAACCAATTGCAACCATACTTTTGGTTGCAGTCTGTGGGGTTGTTGAAGGGTTGCATTTGTGGTCGCATCGCATGTTTGATGCCCAAAGGGACTTCAAAGGACCGGTTGGGACCAGCTGCAACAGGCAGCCAAACGTGGTTGTTCACAAGCTGCTTCCCGTGGGCTTACACATACTTCCTTGTTGATCCGTTCTGGCCGAGGCATGTGCGGAGGTGGTAAGTTTGCCAGCCTGTGCCATCTCGGGTCCGCTGCATGCATACAGGCGAACCGCCACTCGCCGCGCCCAAATCAAGAGGCGAGAGAAAGGGAAAGCATGGCTAAGATTGCCGACGCTGATGCAGCAGGACCTGCTGACATTGGGATGAACTAACGAGGAGGAGCGCTATCAACCATGGACGGTGCACTTGTCCCTACAGAGGGCACCGCTGGTCTCAAACCCGCTGATGCAACTGAGAGTTGCCACCGCAAGGATCGAGGCGTTAGAGCCCCAGACAGAGGGTAAGGTTGGGTGTAGGCCTATTTTGACGCTGTAAGAGTGGATGAAAAAGAGAATAGAGGCAGCTCACTTGAAGTGCCGTCGTGAAACCTGAAGGAGGGCAAACATGATGATCAAGTCACCATCGCAGGTGGGTAGGCGGGGGATTGAGGTGCTGCTACAAAAGGGTGGGCATGAGACCGGGGCGCTGGAACGCCTGGAAGAGTGCTAGTCTTGGGGACAATTGTCAGTTCAACTTCACACGGGCACCCCAATGACCACGCACCGTTTAGAGCCCTGTCACTTCAAACCATCAATTCCCAAGTTGTTCCTATTCTCGTCCCTGGACCAAGTGAGCGAGGGCTGCTTTGTGAGAGAATTGCGACCATGCAGTGAGTTGGTGACGATGTCCCATAAGGTGGAAAGCGAGGTCGAGTTTGCACAGGTGTTGGGTGAAGTGGCGCGCCTGGGTACCAGCAGCAATCAAGAAACCTGCTGCAATTGCATGGGCTTTGCTTGGAATGCCTTGTGTATCTGCTAAGAGGATATTAAACACAATGAGAGGGCGATTTTGGTCAGGATTATCATCGTCACCTTCCTGTGGTTATGTAACGGAATGTGGGGCGGGCCAATACGTTGGTCATGAGGGCTGTGCCGAATACACAAGGACAAACGACACATGTTTAACACGCCTCAAACCCAAGGCTTGGATGACCGCCTTACTCCAAGCATCCGCCCAGTCTCCAGATTGATTCATCACTCACCAGTCCCTCTCCTTCCTCCTCGAAACTTCCAACTACACATCTCGCAATACATCGCTAATGCTGGCCGTCAAGGGTTCCAACAAGCGAAAGCATGTTGCACGTCGACGAAAGATGTTGTGGGTCGAAGAGGGCCGTGGTGAGTGACGAAAGCAGGTCCTTCGTAGGATGACTCGTACTGAATTGCGCGGAGCAGACCGGCTTGACCCCCGGGTGACTATCGACGCGCTCTCCGACAATGTCCTCCTGGAAACATTCGAGTTCTGTCTGGGTAAAGATGATTACGATGAATTTGAATTCGGTCGTAATTATGATGGGTGGCAAACGCTGGTACATGTGTGCTGCAGATGGCAATGGATCGTGTTTACTTCACCACGTCGCCTGGATCTCAAACTTTACTGCACTGGACAACGATCGGTCAACTCAAAGACGCTGGATATCTGGCCAGCATTACCTATTGTCGTATTTTCCCGGAACATGCAGCCCAAAGAGGACGTGGCTAACATCATTGCCGTACTCAGGCAGCACAATCGAGTCTGTAAAATATATTACGAGCAATTTCACCTTTTTCAAGATCCCTTTTTGAAAGAATTTGCGGCAATAGACGAGCCATTCCCGGCGCTGACAAGTCTGGAGCTCGCCTCTTATGCACCGAACGTGCCAGTCCTTCCCGATTCGTTTTTGGGTGGATCTGCCCCACGTCTGCGATCACTCGACTTTGATGGCATTCCTTATCCGTCAATTGGAAAACTACTTTCATCCACCACTAACCTTGTCTGGCTTTCCCTTTGGGGTATTCCTCATTCCGGATATATTTCACCCGAGACGATCGTCCCTTGTCTGTCCATGTTGCCCAGGCTCGGATCACTTTCTCTTGGATTCCGACACCCCCGATCTCCGGCCCGTCGAGCAAGCCGACATCCGCCCCCGCTCACTCGTGTAGTCTTCCCCAGTCTCACCTTTTTCCAATTCCGAGGCGATATCGAGTACTTGGAGGACATCCTGTCTCAAATCGAAACACCCATGCTCAACCGAAGTCATTTCCGTTTCTTCAATCAACTAGTATTCGACACTCCACTACTCGGCCACTTCATCCGTCACACGGAAACATTCATGACAACCCATACAGCACGCGTGGAATTCGACAGGTGGTCTGTCGACGTCGCACTTTCGGGACAAGAAGAGATGGCTAATAACGACGTGGAAACCCTAAGTTTGTTAATATCTTGCAAACCGTTGGATTGGCAGCTTTCTGCTCTTCCGCAGGTCTTGAACTCATTCCTGCCTTCCCTTTCAACCTTGGAAAGCCTCGAGATCAAAGTCTCTCGTAAAAGTTGGCAAGACGAAATCGAGGTTATCCAATGGCAAGAATTGTTACACCCGTTCACCTCTGTGAAGAAAATGACCCTACAAGACGAGGCCTCCGTTCGACTTGTCGTACCTGCCCTTCGAGAGCTCTCCGGGGAAAGAGCAACAGAAGTGTTACCTGCTCTACAAAATCCTTCCTTAACAACTTCCGGCTCATCGCCATCGCGACCTCTCAAGGAAGCCATTGAGGAGTTCATCGCCACACGACAACTCGACGGTCACCCTGTAACTGTCCACTACGAAGACACCGAAAGCGACGAAGACACCGAAAACTACGAAGACACCGAAAGTGAGGGGGAGTAGGCGTGTCGGGAGGTTGGTGATCGGTATGTCTCTGCTTCAAGTTTGCTATACTTTGTGATGGGGTCAGCGTCATGTGGTGGTCTTGCGCCGTCCGCACGAATGGATTATGTTTGCATTCTACCGCAGCGACGGTCCGTTCAAAATAAAGAACCAATCCTTTATTTTGTAAAGTCGTACAGGCGTTTGTAACAGTCCATTATTGCCAGCGTGCCTCTAAATGTCACTTCATGTCCAAAGGCCAGTGCTTTGGAATTTCGGGGGACTTGCACTGGTCTAAGTTCTTTACGGTAAGATTCGCGCTGACGCCAACAAAATATACAAGGGGGACAACGAGCTATACGGACCGTACAATCAGAACCCGAACCAAGCAGAAGGAAAAGAAAACCCCCCCCCCCAAACAATACGCGGTGGGACGGTGTGTAACCGTAACGGTAAGTGTAGATAAAATCGAAGGTCTAAATGGGCAGGAATACGAAGTGCAGGGTGCCCTTGTCCCCACCTTCATCTCACCTGCATCCGCCGCCACAGGCTCGCGAGCGTACTGACAGCATCGAACTGATCGACAGTACCCGCACCTGACGCCTCACCCGCGGTACCACCACCCTGATCCCCAAAGTCGAAAGACCCGGGCATACGTACTTCCTCTTCCTCTTCCTCTTCCTCCTCTTCCTCCATATTGCGCGGCTGGGACGCCGTCGTCGTCGTCTGTGCCCGGGGTGCATCCCCCTCCCGCGCCTTTTCGGTCTCGGCGGCAGCCTTGGCCTTGTTGAGGGCATCAGAAAACGACATTGGGGAGGAGGATGACGGCCACGACGTCTTTGGAGTCCCCTTTGCCATGAGTCCCGCCAGCCCGCCCCGTAGCGCGCGATCATCTGGCGATGGAGGAGGGAGGTGTTGCTCCTGTCTCTTGGAATCGCGCGACGACGGCGACCCGCTTCGGCTCCTGATATAGTCTTCATCGTCGGAGCTGAGTACCAGCTGGTGGTCCTTTTTGTTGCTATTCTTCGCGCCATTACCTTTCGCAAAGTGCGACATGGCCCGCACTGCCCCGATCGCATTGCACCAGCGGCCGCGCGGGTCAAAGTTCTCGCGCAGGCCGCAGAGGTCGTGTTCCATCGGAGCCGCGAAGCTCGTGAGCCATGTATGTGATGGGGCTTGCTCGGCGGTGAGCCGACGTGCGGGGTTGGGATGGAGAAGGGCACGGATGAAGCTCTTTGCTGTGATGGAGGGCACGAAAGTCTGATAAGCCCATTCCCATAAGCCGCGATTGGTCCCAGGCGTACCTTCGTCTGAGACGTTTTTCCAGTATCCATCGTGGAAGTCGACCCTCGCCTCCGTCGTCTGCCGTATCACTTCCTTCGTGCCATCTGCCCTGAACGGTGTGTATCCGCAGAGGAGCACGTAGGTAATGATTCTGCAACCTGTAATCAGCATTCCATCATATTATGAATGATTAGCAAGGAGAGAAAGGACCCTCACCCTATTGACCAAAGATTGACAGGCTTGCCGTGCCCCTCATGGTTCAGCACCTCTGGAGCTACATATCCTAGGCTTCGTGCAACGGACGTGAGCGTCTCCCCGTGGAATCGAGGTGTTTGGCACTGAAAGGCATATGGCGCTTATGAGACGTGTTTCCGGCAAGCAAACTCAGGCGACGCACATGCCAAAGTCGGCGATAACGATATCTGATGATAGGTCCTTGGTGCGGGAAAGGATGTTCTCCGGTCTGTTCACAAGCCATGCGTTAGATCCAAATATCTCACCGAAGATGGGAAGGGGAATGATGAGGGAGAGGGGTAACATACTTGAGATCCCGGTGGACGATGCCGTGGTCGTGCAGGTACTTCATGCCGGACAAGTCGGAACTGGGGATAAAACGAAGCCCATCAGACTCTCGTTGCTATCACCGGTTGAAGAACAATCGAGCGTACCGAGGCACTGCCACGGCATCTCATTCCGAGAAATGGCCGCGCTGACTGAGGCGCTCAAAGAGCTCGCCGCCGACAACGGGCTTGAAAGCGAGGTAGTATTTTGTCCGGGACTCGAACCATTCGTAGAACTTGACCTACAGAAAGACAACCAAAAATGTTAGGGGACAAACGATGACGCGCGGGCGCAGGCGCATCATGGAGAACAGCGGTATGCGGAGGACGCACGATATGGGGATGATCGAGACCCTGGAGCACCCGCATCTCACTCCACATGCTCTCCTCGTTCCCCTTGACTTTCTTCTTCAGAATGGCCCTCGGTGCGGCCTCGTGCGTGACGTCCCCAGGCGCCGTCTGTGCGGAGGGACTCTGCGTGGCCGCGAAGGAGAGCGGGGTAGCGGGGAGAGAGTTGGTGGTGGCGGAGAGGGGAGGCGTGGATGGGCCGGCGGCGCAGCGCTCAGCGAGGGTCCACTGTTCCGGTAGTATGCGCCATATCGCGCGATGCCATATGCGATGACAATGATGTGGGTGATATATTTACTGTATCGTGTTAGAGTATATATGCCCGAGAAGCTCTCACACATCACATACCATGGCTTTTTTCCCGAACGTGCCTGTCCCGAGCACATCGCAGATCTCATACTGTTTTTTCTTGTTTGCTGACGGCGGTTGCGCCATCACCTCTTGGGAGACGAGCAAGAACATCTTGTTGTTACGGGGATAGTATCCGAATCGGTGACTATGCTCTCTCTCGACTCTTAGGTGGTTCTTCGGTCGAGCAGGATATGGAGGACGTAGATACCAGATGGTGATGATCTGTCAGGGGCGGAAGTGTTAAGGGAAAGATAAAACTCGTAAAAGCCAGCTTTCCAAACCAACGAGGGCAACGAGCCGAGCGCTTTCTGGTGGGAACCTAGAAGTCGGAAGGACCATTCCGCCGTATGCCTCAATTTCAGCGATCTCGGCGCTTATCGCCTTACCACCTTCTCCTTGTGGCTTGTTCACACCGATCGGCTTCATGGGACCACAGTACAGCACAGTAGCACTGTATGTACGCGACAAAAACAACTATAGGATGCAACCACCATATCTTTGTCTGCAACGACGGAAGGACGGTGAGTCAAGACCGGAGTTGACATAGGTCAGCCCTTCACGGTAGAGATGCCAAATGTCTGGCCAGCGTTGACAATTCTCACATACGCATACAGCATACTCCGAAAGCTCACTAGTGGGGAGTGTGTCTGACCTTGAGCAGCACGATCGTGTGTGTGAAATCGGGATCCGTGGCGTTCCATATTCACTGCCGAAACAATTTGGGGCGATGAAGAAGCCAGTCTGGATCTTCGGTCCCACGATAAATTGACTCGGTATCCCATTTCCGGCATTACCAAAACTACTCTTGTCTACCCATGACTTTGAAACACCTCACCCGGGTTTATCATCGCACGACAGCTCTTCGGTCGTCACATCACTGTCAACCACGTCGATGGCGAAGGGTCTAAATGAGATCCATGATTGATGCATATTGATGATTGATGAGTCCTGTCGCCTTTCCATTCGATTGACGTTTCGTATTCTCTACGCATATTGTTCGCCATTTCCCTTACCCTCGCACTTTGATCCCCGTGGAGCCACTTATTGTACTTTTGCTGCCATCATGACCTGATATCTTTTGCCATTTCTTGAACCCAATGTGAATTGTGATGCGGGGAGTAACAGGACAGCCACCTCAATGATCTTGCAAGGCACAGTGTAGTGTTGCGTTGTACCGCATGGAGGTGACTTTGCCATAGCGTGAGCGAGTTGGAGGACTCGCCATTGAGTTCGACGCAGACTAGAGAAGTTGACTGGACAAGTTATATACAAGGGACCATGATGTATACTACACATGGTCATCCGGGAATATCGAGTCCATATGTAAGTGTAGGCATATTGTCGGAAGGGGAGAGGACCAAGGGAGATGAGAGGACGGAAGGGAGTCATATGTGAGCGATGGCGAAGAGGGCCACGAGGCGATCGGGCGATGCAACTGCGTGGTGTCGTTCCATGGTCAGCAGCCACCTCAAAAAAGGACTGGCTGTCCAAACGCTACTCTTCGGGTCCGAACTTAGAACTTGCCACCAACAAGCGGGCCAGGGTGAGAGTAGCGAATATTGCCCACGCACCGCCGTCCTTGTCCTCCTGACAACCTCCCGGCCAGCTCAATCTCATCGGCCACGGGTCTTATCAACTTGAACAGAAGGGTGTGGGCGGGAGAACGTGTTGATTTCTTCCGGACGGGCCCCAGCACCATAATGGGCACGAACATCGTGATGGCCATCTGCGGTAACGGCTGCAGCGGTGGGGTTGAGGGACTGTGAACAGAGGAAAAATAGAGGTGACGCAAGGGACCGATAAGGCAGGCTGGGAAGACAGGGTGTGGAGGGACCGGGAGATGTCGTTCTCGGAATTTCACAGCCATGGTGCGACGCACCATGTCACCCTCCACCATACAGCGCAATGTCGTCCGAGGGACCGAAAAACTACGGAACGACGACCCCGAAGCCAAGAAATGAGTAGAGCTAAGCAAAACAAAACAAAAGTAGTTTGGTAGGATGGATGAGGGTAACGAATATAACCACGCACCATCGTCCTCAGCCGCGATTGCATCAATGTTTGATGACCAAGGGACTGCGGACTGGTTGAGACCAGTTGCGACCGCTCTCCAAACGTGGTTGTTCGGCAAGCGGCTTTCTGATGGGCTGACACGTGATTGCTTGTTGATTTGCGCTGGCCGAGGCGTGCGCGGAGGCGGCGAGCATGCCAGAGTGCGTCATCCAGGGCCGGTCGCATCATACAGGTCACCGCGCCCAAGTCAAGAGGCGAGAGAAAGGGCGAGCGTGGCTAAGAGTGCCGACACCAACGCAACCGGACCTGCTGACATTGAGATGAACTAACGAGTGGGAGTGCTGTCGACCATAGACAGTGCACTTGTCCCCATCGAGGGCACCGCCGGCCTCGAACTCCCTGACGCGACTGAGAGTTTCCACCGCCACTATCGAGGCGTTAGAGTCCCACGTAGAGGGCAAGGCTGGGTGCGGGCCTGTCTTTTTGCTGCAAGAGAACCCGATCAAGTGAGCATAGAATTGGCTCACTTCGCGCGCTGTCGTGAAACCTGAAGGAGGGCAAGCATGATGATCTCAAGACGCCGCTGCAGGAGAATGAGTGCGGGATTGAGGTGTTGCTTCAAGAGGGCGGGTACGAGACTCAGGCGCTGCCATGGGGAGATCCAAAAGAGGGCACGAAAGACGCCTGGAAGAGTGCTGGTCTTGGGACAAATTGTCAGCCCAACGGCACCTCCGGCACCCTAATGTCTACGCACCTTTTAGAATTCCTGTCACCCCAAACCACCAATATCTTCCCAAGTTGTTCCCGTCCTCATCCCAGGACCAAGTGAGAGAGGACCGTGTTGTGAGAGGATTGCGACCATGCAGTGAGTTGGTGACGATGCCACGTAAGGTGGAAAGTGAGGTCGAGTTTGCACCGGTGTCGGGTGCAGGGAGATTGACACAGGTCATGTATTGGGAAACCACCAGGGGTAGAATACCGCGAGGTCCACTGGATGCGCGGCGAGCTCGCTGGACAGTGTTGTGCTTGTGCCAGCTGGGAGGAACCGTTTGGGGATAGTCCGGCAGTGGGACCAAGGCGTTTGGCACTGAGAAGCGTAGGATGCGCATGAGACAGGTTTACAGCGAGAAAATTCAGGCGACGTACATGCCAAATTCGGCGATAATTATATCTGATGAGGGCCCTTGGAACGGAAAAAACCCCAGTCTGTTCACAAAAAAGCCACTGCTTAGACCCAAAACTCTCGCCGAAGGTCGGGAAGGTGGATGATAAAGGGGAGGGGCAACATAGTTGAGAGCCCGGTGGACGATCCCGGTACTTCACGCCGGACAAGGGGGAACTAGAGATAAAATGAAAGGCATCAGTCTCTCGTTGTTATCACCGAGTGAAGAATAATCGACGTACCGAAGCACTGCTACGGCATCTCATTCTGAGAGGTGGCCACGCTGATTGAGGTGCTCAAAGAGCTCGCCGTCGACAGCGAGGTTTAAATCGAGGTCGTATTTTGTCCCAGACTCTAACCAATCGTAGAATTTGACCTACAGAAAGACAGCCAAACATGTTAGGAGACAAACGAGGGCGCGCGCGCGGGCGAATCATGGAGATAAGGCGGGGTGGGGAAATGAGACTCACCATGTTGAGATGATGGAGACCCTGAAGCACCCGCATCTCGCTCCACACGCCCTCCTTATTCCCCTTGACTTTCTGCTTCGGAATCGCCTTCCGTGCGACCTCGCGCATGAGGTCCCCAGGGGCAGTCCGGCCGGAGGGATTTCGCGTGGCCGCGGAGGACAGCGGGGTAGCGGCGAGAGAGTCAGGGGTGGCGGTGGGGCGAGGCGAGGCGTGGATGGACCGGCTGCGCGGCGCTCAGCGAGGGCCTACTGTTCTGGTGGTACGAGTCATGTCCCGCTCTGCTATATGCGATGACCATGATGCGGCGTTTGTGGTTTTAGAGTGACTGTATACACCCGAGAGACCATCGCACGTACCATGACTTTTCCAAACGAGCCAGCCACGAGGATGTCACGGATGTTGTACTGCTTTTTCTTGTTCGCTGATGGTGGACCGTCGGTGGTTGCGCCATCACCTCTTGTGAGACAATCGAGAACATCACTTCGTCGTTGCGCCGATAGTATCCAAACCAGTGACTATGCTCTCTCTCGACTTTTAGGTGGTTTCTTCAATTGAGCAGGAAATGAATCTGCCAGATACAGAAGTGGTGAGGGGAAGAAAAAGGCCGAGACAACGAGCCGAGGGCTTTCTGGTGAATATGGCAACTTGGAAGGCCCATTCCGCCCGCCGTAATTCTGGGAGCACCACACCGGTCTCTGTCCCTTACCACGGCGACGCCAGTCTCGATGCTTATCGCCTGCCAACCTTCTCCTTGTGCTTGTGTACACCAAATGGCTCTACATGGCGACGGTACAGCATAATACTGTATGTACGTGACAGAGAAAAGTATCTGCACCTGCCGGATGAGCTGCACTGCCACTGCCATCACAGTCAAACGACCCAATATTTTCCTTCGTTCTCCTCGTTCTCCTCTTTTTTTCAAGGACGGAACGCCGTCATCTGCATGTGATGTGCGTCCTGCTCCTGCGACTTTGGGTCTTGGCAATAGCCTTGGCCCTATACTGTAGGCCCCAGAAAACGTCTCCCTAATCCGAGTCTGTGACTGATGTGCTGTCTTCATCTCGGTCTTCATCACTGAGTCTCGACAGTCTGTACGATGCATGCGAGCATGGGGCGACGCCGTAAGGTTTGTAACATTTGTTGTTGTCGTCTTGGTGATCATGACTGGCGACGCACGCCACGATGTCCCCATCCGTTGTTGACTCCGAATCACCTACTTGCCAACGCCTATTTTCGCTCGTGAATGGCACCAGTCACATGTCGCGGAGATCGTGCCACGTAGGGCAGAGCGAAGATCGTATTCCACGAGTGGCTCCGCTCTGAGGGAGGGAACGTGCCACGTCTGCATTGAGCAGACTGAAAATAAACCCATTTGCTGTGGGGTGTCGATATGAACCGCTCTCCAGAAGAATCGACGCCTTGAAATGGTAACGGTACATGACACGAACGTAAGACATGTCTCCGACAAGGAAGTAAAACTAACGTTACGCCATTGTCGGCGATGAAAAGGGCTGTGCAGGGAGCGTGGGCATACAAGAAGGATGAAGCGGCCGACGGTGCCACGTTCGAGGGCTTTGGAGAAATATAACAACGGAAAAGTGACTATATTCACACAGGCTCGAGGTGGGCTTATATTCCTGAGGAATACATAAAGCGTCTCGTACAGGGAAGGGTCAGGGCCATCCAGAAAGGGAAAAGTTGGAAGAAAAACGACACGAGGTGCGAGACCATGAACACGGACAAGCGGGAGTCAGTAAAGGGAAAAAAGAAACGAAATTGGACGATAAAATGTCGTACTGTTACTATATACATGGCTGCGGCTAACTCTAAGCGACGTTTTCTTGGAGCGAGAGGGAGATGAGATGGGGGAGGCGAGACGTTCACATGTTCTGTGACCTCAAGTCATCCTTCCGTCTTTCATGGTGTGATCAAGAGGCGACGGTGAGGCCTGTGAGGCCATGTGAGAGCTGGGAGAGAGGAGGGGAGGGCTGGCCACGGCCCGTGGGGTACTCGAGTTTCCACTATTCCGGAGGTGTGCAAACATTGCGCGCTGCGATATAACTGAAGTTGGGGTGTAAGCGCAGGGACCCTGTAGGCTGTCGCACGCACTGCGGCCTTTCTGAAGGAGCCGATCCCTAGAAACGTCAAGTAGCGCGTCTGAGTGCCAGCAGCGGTCGAGAACTTGAAATGGCATGGGCTTCGCAAGTAGAGGATTGTCTTGCCTATCTGTTGAGAGGATATTAAACACAATGTCGCCTTACCCGTGGCTGTGTGTTGGAGCATGACCCAACACGTTGAGCTCGTTGAGGCTGTGCAGAATACACAAAGACAAACGACAACACGGCCTCACGGTGCATCCGTCGTCTCCTCATTGATTCCTCACTCACCAGTCTCTATCCTGCCTCATCGAAACTTCAAACTCAGCCCCAGTCCCATCGTCAACTACCCATCACTCAACGCATCGCTAATGAATGCCGTCAATGTTTTCAATGGTGGAAAGCATGTTGCACGTCGACGAAAGATGTTGTGGGTCGAAGAGGGCCGTGGTGAGTGACGAAAAGCAGGTCCTTCGTAGGATGACTCGTACTGAATTGCGCGGAGCAGACCGGCTTTACCCGCGGGTGACTATCGACGCACTTCCCGACGATGTCCTTCTGGAAATATTCGAATTCTATCTGGGTAAAGACGATCCCGATGAAGCATTATTTGAATGCGGTCATGATTATGATGAATGGCAAACGCTGGTACATGTGTGCTGCAGATGGCGATGGCTCGTGTTTGCTTTACCACGTCGCCTGGATCTCAAACTTTACTGCACTGAACAACGATCGGTCAACTCGGAAACGCTGGATATCTGGCCAGCACTGCCTATTGTCATATTTTCCGAGGGAATTCAGTCCAAAGAGGATGTGACTAACCTCATTGCCGCGTTCAGGCAGCACAATCGAGTGTGTAAAATCTATTACGTCGAGGACTTTCAAGGTTCCTCGTTGGAAGAATTTGCGGCAATCGACGAGCCATTCCCAGCGCTGACAAGACTGAGCCTCTTCTCTTCTGGACAAAATGTGCCAGTCCTTCCCGATTCGTTTTTGGGTGGATCTGCCCCACGTCTGCGATCACTCGGCTTGTATGGCATTCCTTATCCGTCAATTGGAAAACTACTTTCATCTACCACTAACCTTGTCCACCTTTCCCTTTTCCATATTCCTCATTCCGGATATATTTCACCCGAGACGATCGTCCCTTGTCTGTCCATGTTGCCCAGGCTCGGATCACTTGGGCTTGGATTCCGATACCCCCGATCTCCGGCCCGTCGAGCAAGCCGACATCCGCCCCCGCTCACTCGTGTAGCCTTCCCCAGTCTCACCTTTCTATGCTTCCACGGCGATAGCGAGTACTTGGAGGACATCCTGTCTCAAATCGAAACACCCATCCTCAACGAAAGCGTATTCGATTTCTTCAATCAACTGGTATTCGACACTCCACTACTCGGGCACTTCATCCGTCGCACGGAAACATACATGACAACCCATACAGCACGCGTACAATTTTACAATGGGGAAGTCAAGGTCGCACTTTGGGGACGAGAAGAGATGGCCAATATTAATGACGGTGTGGAAACCCTAAGATTGACAATCTCTTGCAAGCCGTTGGATTGGCAGCTTTCTGCTCTTCCGCAGGTCTTGAACTCATTCCTGCCTTCCCTTTCAACCTTGGAAAGCCTCGAGATCGCAATAGATCATGAAGATTGGCAAGACGAAATCGACGTCATCCAATGGCAAGAATTTTCATACCCGTTCACCTCTGTGAAGAAAATGACCCTAAAAGGCGAGGCCTCCGTTCAACTTGTCGTACCTGCCCTTCGAAAATTCGCCGGGGAAAGACCAACAGAAGTGTTACCTGCTCTACAAAATATTTCCTTAGTAACAACTTCCGGCTGGTCGCCATCGGGACCTCTCAAGGAAGCCATTGAGCAGTTCATCGCCACACGACAACTCGACGGTCACCCTGTAACTGTCCACTACGAAGACACCGAAAGTGACGAGGAGTAGGTGTGTCGGGAGGTTGGTGATCGGTAAGTCTCTGCTTCGAGTTTGCTACACTTTGTGATGGGTCAGCGTCATGTGGCGGTCTTGTGCCGTCCGCACAAATGGATTATGTTTGCATTCTACCGCAGCGACAGTCTGTTCAAGCCGAACAGGCGTTAATAACAGTCCATTATTGCCAGCGTGCCTCTAAGTTTCACTTCATGTCCGAAGGCCAGTGCCTTGGAATTTCGGGGGACTTACGTCGGTCTAGGTTTGCTTTACGGTAAGATTCGCGCTGACGCCGACAACATATACAAAGGGCACAACGAGCCATACGGACCGAACAATCAGAACCCGAACCAAGCAGAGGGGAAAATAAAACTAAAAAACCCAAGCTATGCGATGGGTTGTAACCGTAACGGTAAGTGTAGAAAAAATCAAAGGTCTAAATTGGGGGGATACGAGCGCAAGGTGTCATCTCACCTGCATCCGCCGCCACAGGCTCGCGAGCATACCGACGGCATCGAACGGATCGACAGTACCCGCACCCGGCGTCTCACGCCCAGCACCACCGCCCTGATCCCCAAAGTCGAAAGACCCGGGAATACGAAGCTCCTCTTCCTCCTCGTCTTCGTCTTCCTCCTCCATGTTGCGCGGCTGGGACGCCGCCATCGTCGTCTGCGCACGGGGTGCATCCCCTTCCCGCGCCTCCTCGGTCTCAGCAGCAGCCTTGGCCTTGGCCTTGTTGAGGGCATCAGAAAACGACATTGGGGAAGACGATGATGCCGACGACGTCGTCTTTGGAGTCCCCTTTGCCGCGAGTCCCACCAGCCCGCCCCGTAGCGCGCGATCATCTGGCGATGGAGGCGAAAGATATTGCTGTTGTATCTTGGAGTCGGGCTCCGGTGTCGCGCGCGACGACGGCGACTTGCTCCGGCTCGCGATATCGTCTTCATCGTCGGAGCTGAGAACCAGCTGGTCCTTTTTGTTGTTATTGTTCGCGCCGTTACCCTTCGCAAAACGCGACATGGCCCGTGCGGCCCCGATCGCGTTGCGCCAGCGTGCGCGCGGGTCAAAGTTCTCGCGCAGGCCACAGAGGTCGTGTTCCGTCGGAGCCGCGAAGCTCGTCAGCCATGTATGTGACAAGG
>Ga0307510_10003077_pt1 | contig 19270 bp, 11 predicted proteins | sample 12_EM_MG_FD_207224 | JGI IMG/M metagenome (GOLD analysis project Ga0307510, IMG submission 207224) | Populus trichocarpa ectomycorrhiza microbial communities from riparian zone in the Pacific Northwest, United States - 12_EM | ecosystem: Host-associated > Plants > Roots > Unclassified | place...
CCAGGACGGGAATTTTTGCTTCTGCGATGGCATCCATGCCTCGCGATACGGCGAGATTCCGCAGCTGCTCGTTGATACCTTCGACGGTGAATTCCGGATTGGTAGCGGCGACTTCTTTTATAAATACTCCAGGGTCTTTTACACGGAAGGCAAAACTCCCGAAGGCGCGGAGGCGTACGGGGCCGAACTCAGCGTCGCGGAGCATGACGGGGTTGCGGGTGCCCCATTTCTGGTTGATGAACTGCCGGGTGCTGACGAAGAATACGTCGGCTTTAAAGGGGCTGTTGAAACCATATTTCCATCCTTTCAGCGTGGTAAGGAGGGGCATGTTCTGGGTTGTAAGGGTATACATACCAGGGTTGAAGACGTCTGCGATGGCGCCTTCGTTCATGAATACCGCCCACTGTGACTCGCGTACAGTGAGTTTGCTGTTCATTTTTATCTCGTTGTTATAACGGGGGAATTTCCAGACGATGGTGTCGGTGGTTGGGTCGACCCATTCTATGATGTCTATAAACTCGTTGCGTATTTTATCAAATAGTCCCATAGTGAGAATTTTATAACTGGGTGAAATTAATATATGTTTGGTATTAATCAAAGGGTTGTTTGATGGGTGGTTCCGACGCGAGGATTTAGGTTATATTTGACATAATAACTTAAGGATATGCATCAGAAAGGTCTTATGAAATGGTTTTTGGTCGTGTTTGTACTCGTGTTTTTAATGGATTGGTATGTGTTCAACGGATTGAAGACTTTGACCGCGGGATGGAAGTCGCGGAGGCGGCAGCACATGGTGAGGTGGGGGTACTTAGTTGTTTCGCTTGGGGTAACGGTGGTGTTTATGTTGGGGATGGGCAGCTTTAGTACGGCGAAGGGGATGACTCCTTTTCACGAATGGATGCTGAGTCTGTTTATTACGTTTTTTATAACCAGGCTGTTCTTTGTGCTGGTACTCTTTTTGGGTGATCTGGGGCGGTTGTTTTATGGGGTGGGGGCCCGATTGGCGAAGGGGCCGAAGAAGGATGAGCCTTTTTTCCCGGCTCGTCGTCGATTTATCAGTGAGGTGGCTACGTTGGTGGCTGCGGTGCCTTTCTCTGGTTTTATGTATGCGATGCTGAAAGGGAAGTATGATTATAAAGTGCATAGGACGACGTTGTATTTTGATGATCTGCCGGCGGCGTTTGATGGCTTTACGATCACGCAGCTATCCGATATTCATTCCGGAAGTTTTGATAATACTTCTGCAGTGCAGAGGGGGATCGATCTTGCCAAGGCGCAGAAGAGTGACTTGTTTGTCTTTACGGGCGACCTGGTGAATAATGCGGCCTGGGAGATAGAGCCGTATATCGACCGGTTTGGGGAAATAAAGGCACCTTATGGGCAGTTCTCGATTCTTGGGAATCACGATTATGGAGATTATATCAAGTGGAATAGTGAACAGGAGAAGGCGGACAATCTTGAGTTACTGAAGGGACAGCATAAAAAATTGGGGTATCGGTTATTGCTGGATGAGAATGTGGAACTGGAAAAGGATGGGCAGAAGATCTCATTGATAGGGGTACAGAACTGGGGCAAGGGGTTTATTCAGATCGGGGATCTGGACAAGGCGTTGAAGGGGGTAGATGAGCCTGCTTTTAAGATCTGTTTGTCGCATGATCCGACGCATTGGGAGGAGAAGATACGGTTTCATCCGACGAAGATACATTTGACGCTGGCGGGGCATACGCATGGGGCGCAGTTTGGAGTGGAGACGGATAGGTTTCGATGGAGTCCGGTGGAGTATAGATATCTTGATTGGGCGGGTTTGGCGAGTGAGGGGGATAGGTATTTGTATGTGAATAGAGGGTTTGGGTTTTTGGCTTTTTCGGGGCGGTTGGGGATATGGCCGGAGGTGACGGTGATTACGTTGAAGAGGAGGGTGTAGGGGAGCTCTTTAGGTATTAACGACTTATTTCAGAGACTTTTTCACCTTTTTTACAAAGGCTTCAGAGACGTCGCTTAAAGCGGCAATTTTAGCGATCGTAAATTTAGTATCGAGTAAAAGGTTTCTGACAACAGTTTCCTTTCCTTTTTCCATGCCCTCTTTCTCTCCCAGCATATAGAGAACGTCATTTTCCTTTTTTATGTAGCTTGCAATGCTGTCCATGATCTTTAAGATTTGTGGGTGTAAGTTACGTAATTGTGCTAATATGCGCAACTGGCGGAGGTGTCTCTGCCTGGCAAAATCGCCCTTTGAACTGGCAACAACCTGGGTTACAATATTTTCTATTGTTTGCTTAGGATTGCTGTCGCCAAAGTCGGCTAAAATTGCCAGGATTTTTTCCTCAGGTTTGTCCGAACGAAGTAAGAGGTGATAATCAACAGTTGAGAGGGATATCAGCCGGTATTTGAAATTCAGCTGTTCAGAACGGATATGATCTGTCATAGCTGGATTGCCCGCGCCGATGTAAATGAGGTATTGCTGCACCGGAAGCCGATATCGTCGAAGTAGCATAATATAGTATTCCGCCATCCGGTATACCATCTCCGATTCGTCCTTTACCTGGAATTCGATATGCAGCACAAAGGTCTTCCCGTTTTTGTCGGTCACTTTTTTTAGCACGTCAGGCTTACGTTCTTTGGTATGTTGGATATCGTCCGGCAACTCTTCGGTATGTACGGCATGGATGCCTAAGAGGTTCCTGATCAGTCCGGGTAAGGCCGCTTCGAGGTTCTCGCGGAAGATCTTGTCATATTGATTGACTTGTGGATTATGATGTTTACTCTTTTTATTAGGGAATTTTGCTTTTGCCATAGGAAGCAGGTCGTTTGTTCAAAAGCAAAAGTAAAATCTTTGGGTTTATTTATTTTTGCAAACTGCGTTCATGGATGGGGTATAAGAGGTTTGTTTGTGTTGGATAAAAATTGTAATATTAAATCAATAATGATAACCCCATGGCCCTATTGATTTTTCTTTTATTCTGTATGCTTTTTGTGATAGGCATGGTATCACATTTTATTTCTACCCGTATATATCGTGTTTTGCAGCGGAGAGAGAGTGCTTTGGCCAGGCCTATCGGGATCGCAGTATTTATTGCCTGCTTCCTGGGAATTGTTTTTACTTTGGGCCATTTTTTTCTTAGTGGTGGCAGGCCATTTGGCTGTTAGTCGAGTTTGATCCAGACCGGGGCGTGATCGCTGGTTTTTTCCCATCCACGTACTTCTTTGTCTACGCCTGCGCTGGTGAGGCGGGGGGCAAGTTGGGGGCTAAGCAAGAAATGGTCGATGCGCAGGCCGGCATTGCGGCCGTAGGCGTTGCGGAAATAATCCCAGAATGTGTAGATGGTTTCGTTAGGGTGAAGCTTGCGCAGGGCGTCGGTCCAGCCTTGTTCTACAATTTTGTGGAAGGCTGCGCGGACTTCGGGTCGGAAGAGGGCGTCATCCACCCATTTTTCTGGTTTGTAGACGTCTTTTTCGGTTGGCATGACGTTGTAGTCGCCGGTGAGGACTACGGGTTTGCCGGATGTGAAGAGATCGGCTGCATGGGTGGTTAACCGTTGGAACCAATTCATTTTGTAGTCGAATTTGGGGCCGGGAGCGGGGTTACCATTTGGCAGGTAAAGACAACCGACGATGATACCGTCGATGGAAGCCTCGATATAACGACTATGACTATCTTCAGGGTCACCAGGAAGCACTCTGCGGATCTCCTGTGGCTGTCCGCTGCGGGCGAGGATGGCGACGCCGTTCCAACTCTTTTGGCCGTGCCAGATGGCGTGATATCCTGCGTCTGCGATGGCTTGTTCGGGGAATTTTTCCTGGGGGGCCTTTAGTTCCTGGAGACAGGCGATGTCTGGCTTTGACTCTTCGAGCCAACGAAGGAGGATGGGAAGGTGGCCGTTGATGCCGTTGATATTGTAGGTGGCTATTTTCATAACGAATAAAGGTACAATGAATCCGGGTTCTGAAAATATCTTTGATTTTCTTAATTTTGCGGGATGGAAAAGTTCAATGTACAACCCTATATTTCGTCGGGTCGCCTGGAAACGACGCCTTATAGCAGGAGGGATTACTATAAGATATGGCTTTTGATCGGGAAGAGCATATTACACTATGCGGACAGGAGCATTGCCATCGATCGGCCTGCGCTGATCTTTACGAATCCGCTGGTGCCGTATTCGCTGGAAAGCGAGGCTGCCGAGAGGAAGGGGTATAAGTGTATGTTCTCGGATGAATTCCTGAAGGCTGGAGGAGGCATGGAGATATTGAGGCAATCGACGCTGTTCAAGCCGGGCAGTGACAAGGTATTCTTCCTGGATAAAAAGCAGCTGGAGTATGTGAAGAGGATCTATACCTATATGCTGGCTGAACAGGCTACCGATTATATATACAAGTACGAGAACCTACGAAATTATGTGAGTTTGCTGATACATCTATCTCTGAAGGGACAGCCTGCATTAAATGAAGTGAAGCATGTCAATGCTGCCACGAGGATCACTACTATGTTCATAGAGCAGTTGGAGAGGCAGTTTCCGATAAGTTCGCCGGACAGAGAGCTAAAGCTTAGGAAAGCCAATGATTTTGCCAGGAGCCTTTCTGTCCATGTCAATCACCTGAATTATGCCGTTAAGGAAGTTACCGGCAAGTCCCCCAGTATCCTTATCTCGGAACGGATCATCAACGAGGCAAAGGCATTGTTGAAGAATACGGACTGGAGTGTGTCTGCGATAGCGTTCAGTCTGGGTTTTGAGTATCCGACCTATTTTAATAATTTTTTTAAGAAAAATGTGGGGGTTACCCCCCTGTCGCTGAGAAAATAATCCTTTGATTTTTATAGTTTTTGCTTTGAAGAGCTTTATTTTAGATCCGGACCCGGTTGTAATTTTGCCCTATAAAAATTTATATAAGATGAAATACAATCTATTAGGGAATACGGGAATGAAGGTCTCGGAGCTATGTCTTGGGGCCATGACCTTTGGTGGGACCGGTCGTTTCGCTGCGATAGGCAAACTGGGACAGGATAGTGTCGACGGTCTTGTCAAAACGGCAATAGACGCGGGTGTCAATTTTATCGATACGGCCAATGTCTATTCATTTGGGATATCGGAGGAGTTGACCGGGCAGACCATACGGAATGTGGGTGTCAACCGGGACGATCTGGTCATTGCCACTAAAGTATACCGGCCAATGGGTACAGGACCGAACGAACAGGGGTTAAGTCGCAAGCATATCATGCAGCAGGCTGAAGCTAGTCTCAAGCGGTTGAAAACGGACTATATCGACCTTTACCAGATACATGCTTTTGATCCTCTTACGCCGCTGGAAGAAACGCTGGATGTGTTGAACGACCTGGTGAGCAGCGGAAAGGTCCGATATATAGGAGCCAGCAATCTGGCTGCCTGGCAGCTGATGAAGGCGCTGAGTTATTCTGCGTATAACAGGGTAGCCCGATTTGTATCGTTGCAGGCTCATTATACACTGGCAAGTCGCGAGATGGAGCGGGAATTGATCCCCTTGCTGAATGACCAGAAGGTCGGTTTGATGGTTTGGAGTCCTCTGAGTGGGGGATTGCTTAGCGGCAAGTACAAACGAGGGCAGGCTCCTGAAGAAGGCCGGCTGGCAGGTTTTGATATTATTCCGGTGAATAAGGAAAAGGCCTTTGATATACTGGATGTGCTGCATGCGATGGCGAAAGAAAAAGGGGTAACTGTTGCGCAGCTTTCCCTGGCGTGGTTGTTACATCGTCCGGCTGTTACGAGTGTCATAGTCGGGGCCAATAAACCGGAGCAGCTGGCTGATAATCTGGGGGCGGTAAGGGTGGAGTTTACTGAAGATGAGATGAAGAAACTTGATGAGGTGAGCCGGTTATCGGAAGAATACCCGGGATGGATATTGGAAAGAACTACGAAGGATAGGGTGGGATAAATGTAGCCGCGTGAGCCTTTGGGATGACTGGTTGCGCCCAGGATTGGTGTACCGTATGGCGTACGGATGGTGTGCGGGATGGCGTAGGGGAAGGTGGCGGTTATTTCTTTTTCTGTGCCCGGTACACTGATGGTACGACGTCGTATTCCATTTTAAAGTTTTGTGCAAAATATTTTGGGTCATTGAATCCTACGGAGTAGGCTATCTCCGATACTGAGAGCTGGCTTTTTTCCAGTAACTCGGCTGCTCTTTTGAGCCGGATATGCCGGATAAACTCGACGGGGGTTTTGCCGGTGAGCAGCAGGAGCCGTTTGTAGAACGTGCTTCGGCTGGTATGAAACTGTTCTCCCAGCTTTGTGACAGAGAAATCCGGGTCGTCCATATTTTTTTCTATCAGCTCCAGGACGTTCTGCAGGAAGGCTTCGTCGGCGGAGACCGGTTCGATAGTTGCCGGGAGAGCCTGCACCTGGCGCTGATAGGTTTTTTTCACGAGATCGTTGTGTGCGAGCACATTCCTGACCCTGGATAAAAGGACTTCGAAGTTAAAAGGTTTGGCAATAAAGTCTGTGGCCCCAGTATCCAGGCTTTCGAGCTCTGTCCGTTCGCCTGCAAGGGCTGTCAGCAGGATAACGGGTAGCTGTCTTGTTCTTTCATCCGACTTTATTTTTCTGCACAGATCGATGCCGTTCATCAGGGGCATGCTGATGTCGCTGACGACAAGGTCGGGGTGCAGGGCCAGCGTTTTGCGCCATCCTTCCTGGCCGTCGCCTGCTTCGTGGATGGTATATATGTCTCTGAGGTTGTCTTTCAGATAGAACCGGAAGTCTTCGTTGTCTTCGACCAGCAGGATCACTTTCTTTTTTCCATTGGGGGGAGGGACAACGGGTGTGTTTTCGGTGATCTCGGGGACGGGTATGTTGGGGATGGGATTTGAGGTTGGCTGTGGTTGCAGAGTCGTTACCGGGGTGAAGGGCAGGGTCACGGTGAAGCAGCTGCCCTGGTTCAGCTGGCTTTCAACGGTCAGCGTTCCGTTGTGCATCTTTACAAACTCCATCGTGATCGCCAGGCCTATGCCGCTGCCCTGGTTGAGGATAGAAGCCGGGACTTCTGTCTGGAAGAATCGTTCGAAGATCCTTTGCTGCATTTCCGGTGCGATGCCGATGCCGGTGTCTTTTATTTTTATCTGTAAGGGAGACTGGGCCGCTTGAACTTCTACGGTGACGGAGCCGCTTTCAGGAGTAAACTTAAAGGCGTTGGACAGCAGGTTGAAGAGGATGCGTTCGAGCTTGTCGTGGTCAAAGACTGTGACGAGGGATGTCGGGTCAGCATGATAATGAAACGAGATGTTCTTTCGTTCCGCGAGGTCAATAAAGGAAAAGGAAATATCCCTGATAAATTGCAGTATATCTCCTTGCTGTGCGTGTAGTCTCAGCTCGTTAACCTCCAGCTTTCTGAAATCCAGCAGCTGGTTCACGAGGTGAAGGAGCCGTCTGGCGTTGCGATGAATGACCTGGTATTGTTTGGCTGGTTCGGGTTGTTTGGCATGGCTGAGCAGCTTTTCCACCGGAGCGAGGATCAGGGATAAGGGGGTTCTTAGCTCGTGGCTCATGTTGGTGAAGAAACGAATCTTCATCATATCAATTTCATGCATACGTCGTGCCTCCTTTCGTTCGTTTTCGAGGGCAAAACGTGTTCGGGCTCTTTGGATAATGAGGCGTCGTGCAAAATACAGGAGGGATAATGTCAGCAGACCATATATTATATAGGCGAGGGGTGTCTTCCACCAGGGTGGCAGGATGGTGATACTCAAAGATGCCTCGTTGTTGCTCCAGACCCCGTCTTCGTCCGAAGCCTTTACTCTGAATACATAATGACCGGCATCCAGGTTGGTAAACGTGGCTTTTCTCGTATTGGCATCCGTAGTCAGCCAGTTCTTGTCAAACCCCTCCAGCATATACATATACCTGCCCCTGGTATTCATTACATAATCGAGTGAGGCGAATCCGATGGAGAATACTTTTTCATTATAGTGCAGGGTGATCTGTCCTGTTTCCGAGAGCGCCTTCTCAAGGATGACATGCCCTCCTGTCTGTTCCCCCGGGTGTAACTGGTGGTCAAACAACTCCAGTTGGGACAATACTATTGGGGCATCGTTACGGGTCCCGGTGATGCTTGAAGGATCGAAGATGTTGAACCCATTAGGACCACCCAGCAGGATAGATCCGTCCCTGATGGCGAGCCCTGCCCTTTCGTTGAATTCCCTCCCTTGCAAGCCGTCCTGTTCATGAAAGTTCTTACAGTGGATGGTATATGGGCTGCTGTCAGCGCGCGGTTCGAGGGTTATTTTTGAAATACCGTTGGCTGTAGCTACCCATAGATTGTGCTGTTTGTCTTCCTGTATACTCCGGATAGTATTGTCCGGGAGTCCGTCTTCGGTACGGAAAGACTGAAAGCTGTTCTTCTTCGGGTCGTAGAGGTCCAGTCCTTCTCTGGTACCTGCCCAGATATGATGCCGGCTGTCTTGCAGCAGGGTGGTGACATTGTCGCTACTGAGCTGGTTGGTCGAGCTGAAAAGGTACATAAAGCGCCCGGTCTTTTTTTGCAGCACGTCGATGCCATAGCCGGTGGCTATCCAAAGATTTTTTTGATCATCCTCCATGATGGATGAAACATAATTGTTGCTGATCGAATTGGGCAGGTTGAAATTATAATGAACAAACTGTTTTTTCCGGCGATCGAGTCTGTCCATACCCCCGGCCAGGGTGCCGATCCAAAGCTGTCCGTCCGAATCTTCATAAACGCACATGACCCGGTCGTCGGACAGGCTGTTGGGGTTGTGATCGTCGTGTTTATAATGAGTAAAGGTCTTGCCATCATAACAATCGAGGCCGCCAAAATAGGTCCCGATCCAGAGTTGGTTGTTCCTTCCGGCCGATAAGCTAACGATGATGTTGTTGCTCAGGCTGTTGGGGTTATTGGGGGCATGCAGGTACTGGCGAAAACGGTTTCGTTTCCGATCGAAGGAGATGAGTCCTCCGCCATTGCTGCCTAACCAGCAATTACCCGTTGAATCCTCGGCAAAGCTATTGACGTCGTCATAACTGAGGCTGCCGGGGTTCATGGGTTCGTGTCTGTATTGGGGGAACTGCATTCTGTTCTGGTGATAATAGCTAACGCCGTTCTTAAACGTTCCGAGCCAGATCGTTCCGCTGCTGTCGCGGTACATGATGCTGAGGCTGTTGTCGACGACACTTTTTGCATCATCCTCTGCATGCCGGATATATTTCACCGAAAAATTCCTTTTGTCAACTATATTGATCCCGCCGTGGTCTGTCGCCAGCCAGATCAGTCCTTTCTCGTCCTGTAGGGCGTCGACTACGACATTGCTGCTCAGCGCCCCGTCGGGGCTTTCCTGGGCCAGGTGTCTGAACTCTTTGGTAGAGGGACAATAATAATAGGCGCCTTTGAACACTCCATTCGAATACAGCCAGAGGTCATTTTGGCGGTCGATATACATATTACAGATGGACAGGTTGTCGCCTACGCTCTTTTGAAAGATGTCGGTCCGGAAGGCTACCTTGTTGGTCTGTCCGTCTATTTTTTCCAGGATGCCATTGCGATAGACGATCCATAGATTTCCGTCTCCGTCGGTACTGGCGCTGTTGATAGGATTTTTGGGGTTGTTGTGGAGGGGGACGATCTTTCCGGAGGGCGGATAATGGAATACCCCGCTGTCTTTGTAAACGAACCAATAGTCGCTGTTGGGTCTTCCTTTGACGATGCGTAGCAGGCCGAACACGGGCAGGGAAAGGCTGCGGAGGTAGGGGGTGCAATCCTGATCGAACCGGTCTTTTCCGAAATCGAAGATATTAAACCGTCCTGCCCTGATCTCCACCCATAATCTGCCACCGGGGCCTTCGAACATCTGTTCTATATAATTATCTGCGATGGAACCGGTATCCCGCTGGTCGTGTTTGAATAAGCGGAACTGATTACCATCATAGCGGTTCAATCCGGCCACGGTGCCAAACCACATAAAACCCCGGGTGTCCTTATATATACTGGTCACATGGTTATTGCATAACCCGTTGGTAAAGTCAAGGTGTGAAAAGACGTAGTCGCTTGTCTGTGCATACTGTCGTAAAAAGGCCAGGCAGCCAAAAACCAGTAGAAAGATCTTTTTCCTCATAAGGGTCAAAGGGTTATATATGCAGTCCTTTTGGGCAAAGATAGGCTGAATTGAACATTTGCCCACCCATTTTGAACGATTTCAGCCCCCTCAGGAAGTTTTCAAGATGTTAATTTTAGCCCGCAACTAAACGATTGCTTGTATGAAAAAATTGAGATTATTCCACAAACTATGGTTTGTCACAGCCTGCCTGTTATTTGCCCTCTCTCTTGCGGCGCAGCAGGCGCCCCCACAAAAAATTACTGGTAAGCTCTTTTCGAAAAACCAGGGTACTCCGCTGGCCGGTGCAACGATTACGGTCAAGGGGACCAGCAATGCGGTGGTTTCCAACGAAAAAGGAGAGTTTAGTATCGCGGCCCTACCGGGTCAGATCCTTGTTGTATCCCTGGTCGGCTATTCTCCGAAGGAGATGAAGGCGAGTGGATCGGAATTACGTAACATTTTCCTGGAAGAGAACTATAACCATATGCAGGATGTCGTGGTTGTAGGGTATGGGAAGATGAAAAAGACGGACCTGAGCAGCTCGCAGGTGACTATATCCTCGGAGGAACTACATCGTACGGTGAATGGCACCATCGAGCAGGCGTTACAGGGCAAGGCTGCCAATGTATATGTGGCATCCAGTAATGCTCAGCCGGGGGCTGCCCCAAGCGTGATCATCAGGGGGGTTAGTTCACTGAGTCAGGGTACTCAGCCTCTCTATGTGATCGACGGGGTCCAGATCAAACCTTCCGATCCGCAGGGTGGGGCGGCGGGATCTTATAATGCTCCGGCTTCTTATACCAGTCCGCTTGCCGGTCTCAACCCGGATGATATAGAAACCATAAATGTACTCCAGGGACCTTCGGCGACGGCTATCTATGGTGCGGCGGGTGGCAATGGAGTGGTGATGATCACCACGAAACATGGAAAGTCCGGGGACTCCAAAATATCTTACAACACCCTGCTTTCCCAGCAACAGCTGCCGAAATTTGCGCCGGTGATGAACCTGCCCCAATATGCTACGTTCCGGAATGAACTGCAGCAGGCCGGCGGCGCCAATTCGGAAGCTGACTTTGCTGACCCTTCGATACTGGGTCCGGGGTCCAACTGGCAGGCCGCCTTATTCCGCAAGATGTTGCAGCAGAAACACCAGCTATCTCTCAGCGGGGGCAACGACAAAACGACCTTCTATCTATCCGGGGAATATTTTAACCAGGAGGGTATTGCGCAGGGCTCGGGCTTTAACCGGGGCTCTGTCCGGCTCAACCTGGATAACAATACCCGCAAGTGGCTAAAGATCGGTACCAGTCTCAGTGTAAATCTTACGAAGGAAAAGATCGTTACATCCAACAACTCCCTGATCCAAACGGCCATCGATATCAGTCCGGCGATAGCCATCAAAAATTCCGATGGAACCTGGGGTGGTCCTGCTGTCGGCACGGCCTATGCCAATAATTTCGTCAACCCGATAGCGCTTGCGAACCTGAATACCAATTACAACAAGGGTTTTGGCGGATTGGGCGGCGTATATGCCGATGTTACATTCATCAAGGGGCTGGTATGGCATACAGAGGCCAATGGCACCTATAATTATCTGACAAACTACCAGTTCAATCCTACCTATACGTTCGGGACGACGATAAAAAATGTGGCGACGGGTTCTAAACAAGTGACCTCCAGCTATTGGTGGAATGTGCACACGCGTCTGCAATACGATACGAAGATCGACAAGCATAGTATCTCGGTGATGGCGGGTCACGAAGCTTCCGTCAATAGCTATGAAACCCTCTATGGCTATAAAGATGGATTTGTCAACAATACGGTGCAAACGCTGAATGCGGGTGCCTCCGATAACTCGCAGAGCAATAGCAGTACGCTGAGCACTGCTTCCAAGGAATCGTATTTTGGGAGGCTGCTGTATATCTACGACAACAAATATATCCTGCAGGGAACTTATCGGCGTGATGGATCTTCTGCTTTTGGGTTGAATGATCGCTGGGGCGGTTTCCCCGCTGCTTCCGCTGCGTGGAAGATCTCCGAAGAACCGTTTATGCGAAATATCCCCAATCTGAATGACCTGAAGCTGAGAGCTGAATACGGTTGGTCGGGGAACTCGGGCTCCAATGGACTGGCTCAGTATGCGGTGCTTACGTCTTATCCCACCGCCTTTGGAATAGGCTTTCTGCCTTCCAATTTTCCGAACCCCAGTCTCCAATGGGAAGTGGACAAGACGACCAACCTGGGTTTTGATCTGCATATGTTCAATAGCCGGCTGGAAGTCATCGGGGATGCCTATATCAAGAACATCACGAAGCTGCTGACCTATTCTTCCTATCCCGGCTACCAGGGTGGAGGCACGGGGAATGGTGGTCTGGCCTGGCCGGAGACCAATGTCGGGAGCATGCAGAATAAGGGCTTTGGTATAACGGTAAATACTATTAATTATAGCGACAAAAATTTTGTCTGGAAGACGGGTATCAATTTCTCCGTTGACAGGAATAAGGTGAAATCGCTATCCAATACCATCAATGCCGTATATGGGACCAATACCAATAATACGCAGGCTCAATTCGTCACGAAGGTGGGGCAGCCTGTGGGGATGATCACCGGATATATTGCGCAGGGGCTTTTCCAGAACTATAAGGATATCATTGGTCATGCCAACCAGACTTCCAATTCTACGGTGACTGTTGACCCGAATACGGGAAGCTGGGTAGGGGATGTCAAATTCAAGGATGTCAATGGGGATGGTGTCATCGACCAGAAAGACCGGGTGATCCTCGGCAATCCCTGGCCCAAATATACTTTTGGGTTCAACAACTTCTTCAGCTATAAAAATTTCGACCTCAATATCTTTATCATGGGCTCGGTGGGGAATGACATCGTCAATCTCCAGAAATACCAGAACTCTTTACCTGGCAGCAAGGGCGCCTATGAAAATTACTATGCGTCGGTAAGTAATTTTGCCCGGCCCAGCAGCTACAATGTAGCGGATGCGCTGGTAGCAACCCTCGCCAATCCGAATACACTGGTGCCGAGGGTGTTTACGAGTACGGCCAACGGCAATGACAAGCTTACTCAGAGGAATGTCGAAAGCGGTACCTATGTACGGATGAAAAATGTATCCCTTGGGTATAATGTCCCTGTCCGGTGGGTCAGTCGTATTGCGCTGCGGGGTCTAAGAGTTGCCGTCAATGCGCAGAACCTCTTCACTATTACCAAGTATACGGGCTTTGATCCCGAGATCGGTCCCTTCAACTATTACAACAGCGGTAATCCCATGATCATAAATGGTCTGGACAATGGGCGGTATCCCAATGTCCGGATGTACTCTGTCAATGTGCTCGCTGATTTTTAAAATTTAAAGAAAGTTGAAAATGAAACCAAGCATAAAATATTCGATACTTCTTGTAACGATCGTCATTGTGAGCGGCTGCAAGAAAGACTTTTTGACCCGGCCGCCGCAGGATTCGACGACATCGGGTAATTTCTATACTACCAATGCGGAGGTGATGGCCGGTACTGCGCCGCTGTATGGCATTGTATGGTTCGACTATAACGATAAGGCCTTTCTTAGCTTTGGCGAGGCTCATGGGGGCAACCTCAACTGTGACGATGCGGATCGCAAAGGCTATCTATCTTTCTCTGTGCCGCAGACGGATGATATTCTGCCTACGGGGTATGAAGCATTCTGGAAGATAGTCGCCCAGAGCAACCTGGTCATGACCAATATCACCAATGCCAAGACGACGGCTGATGAGAGCACCAGGAAGATGGGGATAGCAGAATGCCGGTTTATGCGGGGGGTGGCTTATCTCTTCCTGACGAGCAACTGGGGGCCGGTGCCTATTCTTTATAACAATGTCACCCAGTTAACGGACACTACCATACGCAGAAATGATCAGGCAAGTGTCTGGAAGCTGATCGTTATGGACCTGGCCTATGCGGCTGCGAATTTGCCTTCCACGCCGTATCAGCAGGGTCGGCTTACCAAGTGGGCCGCGGAGGGGATGTTGGCGCGGGCATATCTGTACAGGTCGGGTCTTGGCAAGTCGGAAGGTTCGCGGACGCAGAGTGACCTGGACAGTGCCAAATACTATGCGGGGGATGTTATAAACAATAGCGGGGCAAGTCTGTTACCCAGCTATAATAACCTGTTCACGCATGCGTATAACAGCACGGCTTTTGCCAATGCCAATCCGGAGGCCTTGTTCTCTCTGTTATGGATGCCTTCTTCCTCGCCCTGGGGGATCAATAATTCTTTCCAGGCTTATGTGGCCTTTACCTCGAGCATCACGCAAACGAGTGATGGGTGGGGGGGCGGCTTTGGGGCATCCTCGAGTCTGTTGAAATATTATGCAGCGCATCCGGAGGACTCGATCCGCCGGAAGGCGACTTTTATGATGCCTGGTGACAATTATCCCGAGCTGAATGCGAAGAATGGCGGGACGGCTGTTCCGGTCAGCAACTTTAATTCGGGGAACGATCATGCGTATATAAAGAAATATGTCATCGGTTCGCCGGATGACAATGGTGGCGGAGCAGAGATGGCTGCTTATGAGAACACCTATATGCTGCGCCTGGCGGAGGTCTATCTTATCTATGCGGAGGCGATACTTGGCAACTCTGCGTCTACTTCGGATGCTACGGCTCTGAAATACTTCAATGCTATCCGTACGCGAGCTGGCATAACTTCTGCTTCGTCGATCACGTTCGACGACATATTCCAGGAAAAGAAAATAGAATTTGCTTTTGAGGGGCTGGCCTGGTATGACTGGGTCCGGTGGTATTATTTCGCTCCTGCCAAGGCATTGAACTACTTCAGCACGCAGGACAGGGGGCATTATAATATCGTATACAATTCACCAGGCAACTATACGCTCACGTTTACGGGGACTACGTATACGGTAACGGCTGCCACAGTATATCTGCCATGGCCGGAAACGGAGCTGGAGATCGCTCCTAATCTGCTGAGCAACCCGGTGGCATTTGATTTTAGTAAACTACCTAATTATTAATTTATGCAAACGATCGCTTTTCATATCCCGAAAAGGGCTCTTTTTTTCCTGCTGGTGCTGGCCGGTCTTATACCCGTCGCGTGTAAGAAATCGAGTTCCGGTGTGCCTGTCATCACGCATGTCAGGGCCGTGGACTCTTCGGCCAGGGACAGTTTCTTTGTAAAGGCTTATCCGGGCACTCTTATCGTAATACAGGGGGCTAATTTTGATGGCCTGGAGCATGTTTACTTCAACAACTATGATGCTCCTTTTAATGTTGCGCTGTTGTCCAGTAGCAATATCGTCATCACAATACCCACCGATGCGCCGACGGCGCCTCCGTTGAGCAGCGTGCCCAATACTATCAAGGTGGTGACCAGTCATGGTTCGGCAAACTATACTTTTACGCTGGTGCTTACTCCGCCTGTCATAGCTGCTGTCAGCAATGAAAATGCGGTGGCGGGTACAACGCTGGTCATCAAGGGATCAAATTTTTATGGTATATCCAAGATCGTATTCCCGGGCGGGATAGCTGCTTCGAGCTATTCGGTAGACAGTGTCACGCAGATCACCGTCACTGTCCCTGCCGGTATAACGACGGGGGATAGTCTACGTGTCTATGGGACGTTCGGTTCGGCCAGCTCACCTTTTATATTTGACAATTGGCTATCGCCTTCCACGGGTTTTCTGGCCAATTTCGACGGGACCACTAACCCCTATTCACCGCCTTCCAACAATCCTTATTTCGGCTGGTCGCAGAATCCATGGGTGGGAGGTTTTGTAACAGATCCCACTGTATTTCCCAATGGCACGGGGAATTGTGTAGAGATCAACCCGGCCGGTCTCAAGCTGAAGGGGGATAACTCCTGGTGGCAGGATAATAATTCCATCATCACGAATACGGCAGCCTGGCCATCGGGGGCAATCGGCAATTATGCATTGAAGTTCGAGGTCAATGTCAGCAACTGGTCGGCGGGATCGATATGGATCGGTTTGACCTTTCCCAGTCCCAACTGGGCATTCCTGGCGCAATTTGCTCCCTGGAAGACGGTTCCCGGCGGAAAAATTTCAACGAATGGCTGGTTGACGGCGACCATCCCGCTCACGAGTTTTCTATCGGCTACCAATAATGTCTATACCAGCAGTGGGACGGGGGCTTCCTCTATTTCAAGTCTGCAGAACGGCGGGGGCGGTATGCTGATGATCATGTATGCTAATGACGGCACGACTACCATACCTGGTGGGACCTTTGCGATGGGCATCGATAATGTAAGAATTGTAGCTATAAAATAAAAGTATAAGAAATGAAGATATTCTATAAGACCGGTCTTTTGATCGCTGCTGCTTTATTGGCTTGTTTTGGTTGCAAAAAGAATAGTACATCGGTGCCTTCCGGTTCGGGTGGGGTTGTTGCGACTGCTGCTGACTCTGTCTATTCGCCTACTGATCCTTCCACACCTTCCAGCATAGGTTTTTTTGGGGATGGCTGGCAGGGAAGGTCTTTTGCTGTGGCTTCAACGATGGCGGGTACTCTTCCTACCGGAGCTATCACGGATACGTTGACTATCGATGCCAATAAGGTGCTGGTAAAGGTTCCGACCTATGTCTTTGGTAATAACTCCGTTCTCTGGATGACGCAGATGGTGGATCAGCCATCGCTGATGGGGTATCTCAAGGATCTGGCTCCGAGGATCATCCGGGCTCCGGCGGGCAGTGCCAGTGATATCTATTTCTGGAATGATACGACTGCTGCGCCGGCCGATGCTCCGGCCAATCTGCTGGATGCGACCGGTGCTGCAGCTGCGGCGGGTTATTGGTATGGCGGCAATACGGCGTCCTGGACCTTATGTCTGAGTAACTATTATAGTATGTTGTCACAGACGAACAGTACCGGGATCATAACTGTCAACTATGGCTATGCGCGTTATGGGACGAGCGCCAATCCTGTTGCTACGGCTGCGCATCTGGCAGCGGACTGGGTACGTTATGACAATGGCCGGACGAAATACTGGGAGATCGGTAATGAGACTTATGGTAATTGGGAGGCTGGGTATAGGATCGATGTATCGCAGAATAAGGATGGGCAGCCGGAGATCATTACCGGGGCCTTGTACGGTCAGCATGTCAAGGTATTTGCGGATTCTATGCGTGCGGCGGCGCAGCAGGTTGGGACGACCATATATATCGGGGCGACCTTGTATCAGCAGGCTCCGACCTCGGGGGATGTTGCCAGTGTTCAGACCTGGAATCAAGGGGTATTAGCGCAGGCCGGCAGTACGCCCGACTTTTATATCGTGCATGATTATTTTACACCTTATTCTACCAACTCTGCGGCTGCGGATATTCTCAGCACTGCCACGACTGTTCCGACGGCTGTCATGAGCTATGTGAAGCAGCAGGTGACGGCGGCGGGGCTGGCGATGAAGCCGGTTGCGCTGACCGAATGGAATATCCAGGCGACGGGGTCCAAGCAGAATGTCTCTTATATCGCGGGGATACATGCCGCAAAGGCCCTGGGCTCCATCATCAAGAACCAGTTTGGGGAGGCAAGCCGCTGGGATCTGGCCAATGGCTGGAGCAGTGGGGATGACCAGGGGATGTTCAATGCGGGTGATGAACCCGGTGCTCCGATGTGGAATCCGCGTCCGGCCTTCTTTTATCTGTATTATTTTCAGCAGTTCCTGGGTGACAGGATGGTATCTGACACGCTGAATGCTATAAACGCCGATCTGACTACTTATTCGTCGACCTTTTCTTCGGGGCAGGCGGGTACCATCATTGTAAATTCCGGTGTGTACAATCACAATGTCGCTGTCAATTTCAAACACTGGCCGGCCGGAGCGAATTATTATTGGTATACGTTGACGGGTGGAACGGACAATGGGAGCTTTTCGGGGCAGGTCTATGTCAATGGCACGGGGCCATCGACGGCGACGGGTGGGCCGTTGACCTATGCTACGCTGCCGGCTTATAAGGCGTCGTTGAGCGGCACGATCAAATTGTCTGTTCCCGCGCACAGTGTTGTCTATTTAGTGGCGGATAAAAAGTAGTAAGATGAGAATGACAAATATAATTGGGGTTTCTTTTATATTATTAGCCGGGGTTGCGCTGTTGGCTGCGCATAGGGATCGGGAAGTTGCCGGGGAGCGGGGGCTTCCTGCTGATCCGCCTGTTGCGGAGACCATCGGTTTTTTTCTTGATGACTGGAAGCCCAGGACTTTTGTGGAGCCTGCTGCCGAGGAGGGGGTTGTTCCTTCTTCTACAACGGACACAGTAACGGTATACTCTAACCGTATCATTACGAAGATACCTGCTGCTGAATTTGGTCATAATGCCAATACCTGGATGACGGATATGGTATCTCAGCCTTTGTTTATGGATCATGTTGCTCATCTTCGTCCGCATATAATCCGGTTCCCTGCGGGCAGTGGGAGTGACGTATACTTTTGGAATCATGCACCAGGTGATCTTCCGTCGGACGTTCCGGCGTTGCTGACGGATAAAAAAGGGGAAAAGAAAACTGCGGGATTCTTTTTCGGGAAGCAGACGGGGCGTAACAGCGCTTCGCTGGATGACTATTACAACATGCTGGAAAAGACAGGTAATGAAGGATTGCTGACGGTCAACTACGGCTATGCCCGGTATGGTACGAGTGCTAATCCGGTGGCTGCTGCTGCTCATCTGGCGGCAGACTGGGTGCGGTATGACAATGGACGCACGCGGTATTGGGAGGTCGGTAATGAATGTTTTGGTGACTGGGAATGGGGGTATAGGATCGATCCTGCTCAAAATAAGGATGGCCAGCCTGAATTCCTGACGGGTCAGCTGTATGCCCGGCATTTTAAAGTATTTGCGGACTCTATGAAGAATGCGGCAAGGGCTATCGGGAAGGAAATCTATATTGGTGTGGTTACGTCGGAAGCGGAGCCTCTTGCCTGGCAGACCAATACGCTGAAGACCTGGAATTCCGGCATGATGAGGGAACTGCAGGGCAAGGCTGATTTTTACGTGGTACACAACTATTTTACTCCTTATGATAAAAAGTCTATGGCGGCCGATATCCTTCGTTGCGCGGACACTACTCCCGGGCGGATGATGCGTTATCTAAAAAAGACGTTAAGGGAGAATGGAGCGGCGATAAAACCCATCGCCATGGATGAATGGAATATGTTTGCGACGGGGGCAGGGCAGCAGGTGA
>Ga0307510_10003078_pt1 | contig 19270 bp, 23 predicted proteins | sample 12_EM_MG_FD_207224 | JGI IMG/M metagenome (GOLD analysis project Ga0307510, IMG submission 207224) | Populus trichocarpa ectomycorrhiza microbial communities from riparian zone in the Pacific Northwest, United States - 12_EM | ecosystem: Host-associated > Plants > Roots > Unclassified | place...
ACAGAATAGGAACCACGTCACGTTTCAGTCCTTCGTCCGCGATATATTCGAGCCCTATCTTCTGAAGGAAGTGGGCCAGCGATTCCAAGAGCCCCAAGGCCAGCTTGAGATTTTCGTCGAAGAGAAACAGTTAATGTTCCAAGAGGAAATGGTCAAAAGTGCGAATGAATGGATGCGGGATCAGCAGAAGGCGTTCTGTCAGCAAGCCATGTCGGTGCAGATGTTGAAGGCAACAGTAGCCGTCCTCGAACAAGCCCGACGCGACAACTATGACATTGACCTCGAAAATGATGTGATAATGAGAGCTGCTCCCCCGCTGCCTTTGGTGGAAGCACCCCCAGTTCACTACGCTGCGGAATTGGCAAAGTATATGGTTGATGAAAGATACGAATCCTTTCTAACCAAGCTGGCATCGCAAAACATGCGACAGCAAATGCAGCTAGATGCCCTACAGCAGCAGTTTAGGAAGCAACAATAGCAGCTGGCACTTACGGCATCACGTCTGTCCCCGTTCGAAACCGCCGTCACTGAAGCCCTCAGTTCAAGAGGCCAAACCGCAGCCGCTGTTAGTGGTTTGGGAAAAGGGCGAGCGAGGCGAAAGGTTAGCAAAGAACGGAGGTCCCGCGCCGGTTCTGGTGGTGTTTCACCTCAACCGGCAACCCCTACTACAAATCCGGAGGTGGCTGCCCTCCCTGTTGTCGAACCAAGAACCCCTCTGATTGTAGTAGAAGGCGAAAGTCCCTTGACGTCGCTGCGTCAACTCCTTTGCCAGCGATACCTCACAACCCAACGCCCTTTGCTCCGGCAACAGTGCCCGCGGCTCCTGCAAGCCCCTCGAGTAATGCTGGAAGGAGCGGATTTCCGGGGCCAGTGGCCCAGTCGGCTACGGCTTATTGTTCTGCTGGTTGTAGGATAGAGGGAGAAGGAAGTGAACATACTTGGACTCATCGGGTACCATGTCTACGAAGCGAGGGTTAACCTATTGTACTACCCCCAAGTCCTGAGCCCCAACCTTCAAAGTTGAAAAAGATCCGTTGCCTCTATTGTAAGGCATCAACGCACATGGCGTTGGACGATTGTTGGGATTTCAATAAGAGATTCCCACCCCGAGAGAATACCACCAACCGACCTCTTATATCTTCGACCATGTCAGTACTCCGTTCCGATAGAATGGATGAAGATAGTGAGGAAGGTTCGAGGTTTAGTGAGTATGATAGGCCTAGGTTTGACCGAGGTAGAAATACCGAAGGTAACGGAGGAGACGGAGGTAGAATTCCACCAACGGGTGGAAATGTTGCTGGTGGAGGAGACCCGGGTGACTCCGACCCCTCTTCCGATAGTGACAACTCCGACTCCCCAGCTTTCGATCCGCGCATAATCCTTGGTAGTCGGATGGACCAGTGGGATGAGGGAAAGAAAGGCGAAGTATAATAAACGGTTCAGGCGACTTCTGCAACTTCGCAAGAGGCAACGGAATAACAAGGGATCCGCTCCCAAGCCGAAGAAGCCCGAGCGTCTTGGGGTAGACCCTTTTGATGGTGACCCTAAGGACACCCAACGTTTCATACAAGATGTCGAGATTAAGCTAAACTAGTTCAGAGAATCCCTCGTGAATGATATGGATAAAATTAGTCTCGTCATTCCCCTCCTTCGTGCCGGAGCCAAAAAATGGTACCCTAGCATCCATGTCTATATCAATGAGGATGCAGCCATCCGTGACAAGAGGCCGTTTGACCCAAATAATGTTCTTAGGACATGGGAAGGCTTTCTCAAGCGTTTGGTATCCAGTTTTGGTGGGCACTTGGACCGAGATTGAGCTCTTCGTGAATGGAATAGTTTATCCATGCAGCCAGGAAAGATTGATTTGTTCGTGGATGAACTAATCCGGCTGGCAAATGAGTTGAAATATGGTGGGGACTATGTGAAGGATAAGGCTCACGTGGGGATGACAACTGATCTCCGTAATGCGTGGGGTTTGAAGACTCCACACCTCGAAGACTATGATGACTACCTAAACCTTCTGCGAAATACAGGTCACCAGTTAGAAGATGTGGCTTCTTTCAACCGCAATGTTGTCAGAGCAAAAGACTCCTCTCATCGTGACAAGAGTGACGATAGGCAGACCTCCCCTAAGAAGTAGAGGAAGGAGGGAAAAGGTTCGGGCTCTCGCAATCCCAAACCCATCACCCCAGCGCCACGGTGTTTCCGTCTGCCAGAATCAGAGCATGCAAAAGCGCATTAAGACATAGCGCAAACTCTGATCGATCGTCGCAAAAGGTTGAACCACTGGTCACGCTGTGGAGATCCGAACCACTTCTGGCGCAAATGTCCGGCTGCCACTCCTGTTGTTGCCTCGGCCAATCTTAATCGTAAGCGGACTGTTAATGAGGCAGGACACCAGGGTCGTCCTTGGATCCCGAAAACAAGATGCATTGAGGCTCCTCCACCTGCTGTTAAACGAGTAGAGGCAGTGATTCGCGGATCGGCGCCGCAAATACTCGAAGTGGATATGGATGCGTTGGACTAGGTAAGTCCCCGCCTCTATCCTTCTGTTTTAGAAAAGCACTGACTCCGGGTCCAAGCCCAGATGACATGAAGGACGGAGATGGAAGATGTGGACCGTATGTTCCTCCCTCAAAGAACCTACAAGCGGAAACCAACATCGGCTACAGAAATGACCGCGTGGATTGGTTTTCCATCGGAGGTTCTGGAGACGGTTATGGCTCTTTCCTTGGTGTTTATGTTGATTTCATTTCTTATCTAATTTTGCGAAAGTTGGCTTTATTTTCATAAGGAAGGAAATGGGGTTGGGCTTAGGTTTCAAGTTATAAGGGTTATCATTTGATTTCGTCAGGCTGGACTTGACATAGCAATTGAACTTATTCTGCAAGTTTACTTCTGGAGGGTTAAGGACCCCAAATCATGCTGGCGTGATAGTAAACCCCCAAGCTATTTGAAACCCCGAAATTGTACCCATTTGATAACCACTCACGACCCGCTGTGGCCGCTCTTGTGTCGGAAGGCAAGAGATACTGAGCAGTAATCCCTAGAAACCACCACCAGATACCTGATACTAACCAACAATGTTTAGCGACGAGAGACCCGCTAAGCGGTTGCGGCTTGCAGGCCCTCCGCCACACACTATGTCTATACATGTGAATGTAAGGTTCGAATGGAGCCACATGGGAAGAAACACAGCGATGAGGCTCTTTTATTGTTGGATAGTGGCGCTACGGACGCAGTATTAAGTAGCACTTGGGTTCGCAATGCCCAGCTGCCATGTATACGTCGGGAGACTCCGACAGCTATTTCCGATGCAAGCAGGAATCACATCCCTGGCTCAGGTCTCCACTATACGAAGACAGTGGATATGTCAATAGGAGACTATACCAATAAGATGAGATTTGTGCTTGCTGATATGCCTCCAGGACACGTTGACAGTTATCTGCCGATGGCGTGGTTAAAGGACCACAACCCAGATATCAAGTGGGAAAGGGGAAGTCTGAAGTGGCGCTCAGACTATTGTAAGACCCACTGTCTCCAAAGCAAGAGTGCCATAGAGTTTATTACCTGCGAAGAACTCTTAGGCGAGGATCCCAACAACATGTTTCTATGTGGGATGCGCCTTTGGACTGGTGAAGATGTAGAAGACATAAGTCTTAAGCTGCTGCCAGAATACCAGGATTACGCTGACATATTCAGCGAAGAAAAGATCAATGTCTTGCCAAAGCATACTGAGTATGACCACCGCATTGACTTGGTCCCGGGCTCTGACTTGCCCAGAAACCACAGATACCCGCTCACTGTTAGTGACCAACAGGTATTAAAGGAGTACATCAATGAGATGGAACAGTGGGGCAAGATCCGGCGCTCATCCTCTCCGATAGGTGCTCCCATCGTGTTTGTACCGAAGCCTCATGGAACACTTCCGTTATGAGTTGATTACCAAGGGTTAAATAAGATTGCTATTAAGAATATGTATCCATTACCCTTGATGAACGAGCTACGTAGTAGGCTCAAGAAAGCCACGCGGTTCACGAAACTGGACCTGAAGAATTGCTATTACCTGATCCGCATGGCAGAAGGTGAAGAATGCAAGACGGCTTTTAAAAGTCGGTATGGCTTAAACGAATATACTGTCATACCTTTTGGACTTTGTAACGCGCCATCAACTTTCCAAGGGATGATCAATGATGTGTTCCGTGACATGTTGGATGTAGGGGTCATCACCTATATGGATGACATCCTAATCTATTCTGAGACCATAGAAGAACATGTTGCTATGGTGAGGAAAGTAATGCATAGGCTGCGGAAGGCAGGCCTATGTGTGAGCATAAAAAAGTCAAGCTTCCATGCGAGAGAAGTAGAATTCCTTGGATACAAGATCTCTGACCATGGAATATCAATGACAACCAAGAAGGTTGAAGAGATTACTGAGTGGTTACCGCCACAAAAGGTCATTGATGTGCAAAGCTTTAGGGGCTTTGCCAATTTTTACCGTCGGTTCATTAAGGGGTTTAGTAAGATAGCAAAACCTTTGACCGACCTAACAAAGAAGGGCATCAAGTGGAATTGGACTAATTCTTGCCAAGCGGCATTTCATGAGCTCAAGAGAGCTTGCATAACAGGTCCAATATTGACGCACTTTAATGAAACTCGTCCAATGAAGTTGGAAACCGATGCTAGTGACTTTGCCCTGGGAGCCGTTCTATCGCAGCTATGCGAAGATGCGCGATTGCATCCAGTAGCCTTTCATAGTGGCAAGTTCGCCCCCGCTGAAGTAAACTATGATGTCCACGATAAGGAAATGACTCCTATGGTTGCTGCATTTCGCGAATGGGAATACCTGTTGAGATCCGTAGAAGAACAGATAACTGTTAACACTGATCATAAGCATTTGGAGTACTTTAATACTACCAATGTTCTCAAAAGGAGAAAGCACCGCTGGGCTGAATTCCTACAATCGGTCAATTTCAAGGTTGTTTACCGCGAGGGAAGGGTAAATGAAAAGGCCGATGCATTGTCTAGGCGTAGGGACTACCGCCCTGAAGGGGGGAGTAATTCTGATCCTTACACCTTTTTCCGTCCGCATCAGGATGTTGGTTAGGAGCAGGACATCTTGCGACCACAGGTGTTGCAGTCCTGCCAAGGGTTTCGGCTGCAGTGCGCATTTAGGACAGCTCTACTGAAAGCAGCCGACCAAGACCAAAGCTACTTGGATACGTTCAAGTCGGTACTCAAGGGCGCGAAGAATGTTGATACACGTCTGGGTATCATAAAGGATTTACTCTGTTATAAAAACAGGTGGTACATCCCCAAGAACGAGGCCTTGAAACGGCTAATCACGGAGGCTGAACATGATTCACGCATGGCTGGACACTTCGGAACCTACAAGACAATGGGTAGGGTTAGGGCAAACTTCTACTGGCCAAAGATGGATGCACAGCTCACGGAATATGTTCGCTCATGCGACATATGTCAACATAACAAGGTCATCCGGCACCAGAAGTATGGGCTGTTGGACCCTATCGATGTTCCTATCAGTCCATGGACCTCTATATCCATGGACTTCATTGTGGGGCTACCCAAATCAGAAGGGTATACGAAAATATTTGTCATTGTGGACAGGTTCTCAAAGATCGCACCTTTTATCCCCCTCAAAACAGAAGAACACATCAAGAAACTGGCTCTCATCTTTCGGAAGAAAATCTGGCGCCTTCATCGGCTCCCAGAAACAATTAGCTCTGACCGAGATACCCGGTTTACATCCAACTTGTGGATGAGTCTAATGCAACTATTGCAAGTTAAGTTAAATGTTTCGACCACGTTTCATCCTGAAACCGACCGGCAAACTGAACGGGTTAACCAGACACTGGAACAGTACTTACGAAGTTACTCTTCGTATCAGCAGGATGATGGTGTGTCGCTACTCCGTTTTGCGGAGCACGCCTACAACATTTCGCTTTCAGAATCCGCTAAGGCTAGTCCTTTTGAAATTAATTACGCATTCACTCCCCAGACACAGTAGTCGGTGATGGTGTCAGATAATCAAGGAATATACCCAGACAGTGAGCTCGTAGTAAAGGATTGCGAAGGGACATGGCAAGAAATCAGGGAGAGACTACAACGGGCACAAGAAAGACGAAGGAAATGGCATGATCAAAAAAGACAGCCTTCTCCTGAATATGTCACACTGGAGGATGTCAGCCAGCGCAGGGCAAAGAAAGCAGACCGCGTAATGTTGAACCAAAAAAACATTCGCACAACGAGGCCAATGGAAAAGCTTGACCATAAAATGTTTGGACCTTTTGTGGTCAAGCGAAAAATTGGATCCAGAGCCTATGAGTTAGAATTGCCAGCCCGATTGACAATCCATCCAGTCTTTAATGTCGGGTTGTTGGAGCCTTACTGCAAGGATCATATCGGAAGACCTCAGTTGGCGGTGCCGGCACCAAACATTGTCGATAGTGAGCCCAGTTATGTGGTCACGGAGGTGATAGACACTCGGTGGTATGGGAATCCTATGTCAAAGTTTCCTCACGGCTTTGTGCAATATTTAGTTGCTTGGGACGGCTATGGCCAAGAGGAAAATTCCTGGGAACCGTTCGAGATATTGGAAGGCACTGCTATCCAGGCCTTGGTAAACTTCCATGACAGGTACCTATCAAAACCTAGAGACCATAGGGTTATTGATGTACCTATGCGTGGGAAGAAAAGACATGGCTAACATCTGCGGACAGATCTAGAGAAGACGGGAGTGGTGTAACGAACCTACAGATAGGGAGCTACAGTGGACTAGACTCAAGCCCGTATGGTATACCAAGTGGTAACCATATTGAGGATAGGCCAGTATACTTAGTATACTACCGCTAGACATGAGTTCGTACAAGTGTCTACAAAGTGACTTGGTGACATAGGGTTAGACAGGGTAACCTAGGTAGGCCAGAGTTACCCTAGCAGGCAGGGTAACCTTCGGAGGGTATGATCGCATAAAGTTAAGGACCCATAGTAAACGTTGCACAGGTCTCCGGGGCAACATTCTATGTGGTCGCCCGGACTCCTGAAGGAAATAAAGGCATGGAAGGGTGAAGTTACCCTACCTTAGAAATATGATTACCCTACCTGGGGAACACAGTTACCCTACCTTCACCGACAAGGTCATCTGCGGACTTAGGGGGAATTTATCCCACTATTGTGCCGCAATTAGATGTTCAAAGGGCCTCTTCTTATGGCACGAAACATGCTACTGACGGAGCAGGAGTGGTCCGAACCTCTTGTCAGTTTCAGGGGATATTCCTAACACCCCCCTGCGGCCCCAGCGTTGGTACGGCGCGACTGAACTGTACGGCTGTGTAGTTGTGTGCTTCCTAGTAAAGTAAGATCAATAGGAACGCTCCCAGAACACCGTATGAGTTGTGGCCGTCCAACCGACCAGAAGCTGTTCGCAGGATATATAAGGGATGGAGGGTGACCGCCTCCTGGGGCGCCACCTGGATAACACCTGGGAACCACCTACGGGCATACTTTGACCTCCGGGTAGTTGTATGGTTAACAGTAGAGGGCTTGGGGCTGACCGGGGAAGCTGCCAGGCTTCCAGGACAACCACCCCAAAGCCAGTCCCAGGCTACCCCGCGAACTGTTTCATTACCATGGGTTATTAGTGGACACTAGAGGTGTGAGTCTTGTCACGATTTAAGAACGTCCCGCATGGTTGACTGTGGGTAGCGCCCATGCAGTCAAGCAGCAGGAGATTTCTTATTGAGGGAGCATGCAGTCAGGTTTAGAAGCTTAGTATAGCCAAGTAGATTTGCCGATGGACTGCGTAGCTTGTATAGACAAAACCACCGCTGGGCCAGTGAGTCCCAATGGATATTATCTCTACGGTGGGCATGTCGGTTGGCCACTAAGATGCTACCGATTGGAAACAGTTTTCGCTCATGCAGATGTAGTTGGAGAGACATCCCCGGAAGCACTTCCTATTTGTTGAGATGGTTAATATCCGAGCCGTCCGACTGCCTCCGAGTGTTGGCTCACTCTAGGCCGGTGAGTTGGACAGCCCTGAGCTGAGCAGGGTGCTCGCGAAAGGTCCGAATGGTTGACGGGTGTCCTCTGGCTTTACATTATTGTAGTTAACTAAAGCGAGAGACACCCTATTCTGATAACAAACGATCCTCGAGAGAACTTATTGAATGAAGCTTTCAGGCTTAACCATATTCAGTTTTACCGCTTGATTCTACTTTGAATTACCCTTATCTTTATTTTGATCCTTACTTCTACTTTGAGTCTTCGGTGCGGTCGCAATCTTAGGATCCGTCTTCCTACAAAGTGCCCCTGTTACCACGAACCTTAATTACATACTTACTTTAAGGTGTCTCTTATATACCATATTGTAATAAAGAAGTTTACTTTTATTTTCACAACTAATAGTATTATAACTTGTTGTTGAATCAACTTCAGAATAAGCTGTACTGGTAGCTAAAAAAATCTACTATTTTTCTATCAGAAAAGATCCATTTTGCAATATTTGATATTTTGGGATATAATGCATGCTCCAGAGGTCGTTGGAGTCTCAAAAATATTTTTTAAGCTATTGGCAGTATGCTCTAAACGTCTATGCAGCCTGTTATATCAAAATAAATATTTTCAAGTTGGATGCCCATGTACAGGTTCTAATAAAACCACACTCATATAATATTACCCCAGAGACTATTGCAATGTTTACTATGTGTCCTCAACTTTACGCTGACATGCTCTCCAAAGATTCACCTTCCTAGCAGGGTATCTTTGGCCTACCTGGGATATACCGTCTAATTCTATGTTATCAAGTCACTTTGTAGACCATGTACCAACTCCGGCTTACATGTAGTATACTAGGTATACTGGTCTAGTCTTAATCTGGTTACCTCTTAGTATACTATATGGGCTTGAGTCTAGTCCACTGTAGCTACCTATCTGTACTGTCCTTCTAGCCGCAGGACGTCTAATGTGCAAAGAGTTATTAACTTGGCTTACTAATATTAGACATGGTAGCTTGCCTACTTTCCCTTCCCCAACGGACATCTTGCCAGGCAACCGGGCATTATTTGTCCATCAGCGATCTTTGAATGCAATAGCCAGGGACAAAAGAAATGTAGGAGGTAGATTGATACTCGCTTGAACGGTGTTTGATATTGGTATATCTCAAGACACCAAATGTGGGGACGTGGAGTACAACCAGATGTGAATATCTTGTCAGTGCTGAGGTAAGAGAGATCGAGCAGTTGTAAGGGTCCTTAGATACAGAGCCCCGACGCTCTACATCTCACTGGTTGTGTGTGCTAGGGACTGTACATGCAGGGAATCTGACTTAGGATGTACCAAAACGTCGTGATCTGGATTTGTGAGGCTCAGGCCCTATATTGTGGGATAGATAATAAAGGGTCTTCAGAAATGACAGTGGACAAGGATACAGGAAGTAAATTGAATGAAAACAGGCAAACGATTGTGAAAGGTCCAGAGTCGTGATTGTTACCAGCGCTAATATTTCCCCAGTCACCAAAATATTCTTTTCAGCCTCCCGCGTCTGTATTCGCCACGTAGTCTAAAGTCTCTTGTCGTCAGCCTAGCTTCATGCGAAGCCTTTAGCTCTTATCATTCAACTTGAACCCAACACCACAGGCTACAGCATGTGTGAGAAAACACAGACATAGGAACTCATCATTTAAAGATCTGCAAGCTGTGAGAATTCTATTCTAACAAGTTAGAACTTTATGAAATCTATTAAATACAAATGCTAAATGACTAATATAATTCGGCAGACTCACCATATCATCGTGGTATCGTTAGATCCCTCAAACTCCACAGTGATTCTCATGAGCTATCGCTTAGCCGACCTTGGACTCGGGTTCTCGTGACTTTTTTCGTCATTGAATTGTGCCTGACGCTTTCGGTCCTCCTGTCTGTTTAGCCACTGGCAGACAGTGGTAGCCTAACCTGATTTCTTGTACTAACGCTCCAAGTCCAAATCATGCAAATGGGAATGAGCCCATGCTTTCATACCTTTTCATCCTGTGTATGAGCCCGGCCGCCTCTCCATTGAACCCCTGATGACTTTTCATTTGGGATCTTGATTGGATTCCCAGTGGTCTACAAGAAAGGGGAAATTCGCGGAGATCTCCAACTGCCAATGGTAATATTCTAAGGCTTGCTTCACATCACTGGCTGGCGTCCGGGACAACCGATGATAAACCTCTGGATCCCAGAAGGTAAAGAAATGAGTCATTTGCCTTTTTACCTAGGACATGAGCTGGGCCAGCGTAATGTCTGACATTCCCGGATGGGGCCTGAAGGCCATCACGTGCCGCTGCATGCTGAGAACAATTGGCAAGGGCATTCGCGGGAAGATATTCGTGCCCTCTCCAGGGCGGGGTAGCCAGCCTCACCATCAGCAAAAAAACCTTTTTCCCCAGACGGACAGAGCCCGCTTCAGTACGAATAGCATCCGCTCTTTCCGTCCGGTCCTCCCGGATCTCCCGTGCCTTCTTTGTCTTTCATTTCTTGCGTATGGTGGACCCAGACGCCCAACTTTCCCTCCACAGCCTCCGACCCCCTTGTTGCGGCCCCAGCCCCTCCTTGTGCCTCCTCCTTGTATCCACCCCCTTATCCTCTCTTCTACTGGGCTCCTGCCTACTCCTTGCGGTTGCGCGCGTCCGGCGACCATCTCTGCTACCCTCACACCTCTGGCGACCTAGATCTGTCCGCTTCCATCCGCTTCCATCCGCTGCCATCCAACCTCGCTTTTTTCTTAGTCTGCACCCTACTGTCACGTGCCTAATTCCCTTAGTGTTCACAAGACGCCCGGCACCGGCCGCCTTGCAGACCACCTACTTAGGTTGGCTTCCCTTCCCACAGGAGAGCATAGTTTGGCATTAATCATCCGCAGAACTCAGGCGGCCAAGTGGAAGCCGGACACTTTCTACAGGAATCTCTCCCTTAAGTCGCCGGCTTCAACTTGGCCGCCTATTCAATTCAAGTTATTTAAAATATTCCCTTAAATGCCCACGGATCATGTAGTACTCCTGCGGCCAAGTGAAAACCGGACACTCAATATGGGCACTGCCACGATAAGTGTATGGCTTCAACTTGGCCGTATATTCATACGGAACAATTCATCCCATTAAAAACATTCCCTTCAATACCCGCGGACAATGTATGACTCCCGCGGCCGAGTTGAAGCCGGACCCTTTATATGGGAACTGCCACCTTAAGTGTGCAGCTTCAACCCGGCCAGATATTCGTGTGGAATAATTCAACCTATTTAAAACATTGCCTTAAAGCCCACGGATCGTGCAGTACTCCCCTGGCCGAGTTGAAGCCGGACACTGAATATGGGCACTGCCAGCTTAAGCGTACTGCTTCAACTTGGCCGTATATTCATGCAGAACAATTCAACCTATTTAAAATATTCCTTTAAATGCCCGAAGATCGTGTAGTATTCCCCCGGCCAAGTTGAAGCCAGACACTCAATACGCCAACTGCCACCCTAAGTGCCCAGTTTCAACTCAGCCGAATAAATATTGTACATAATTGGATAGAATAGTTTAATATATTTCATTAAACGTCCTCAGATCAATCCCGTGATTCACTATCCATTGCTTCTCACCGCTAGGAATTACCTGCACCTGGCCAATCACTGCCCCTATACTAACTATTGGCATGTCTCGACCATTGATCCAGTTGCCGACTCGCATATGTCCGCTCAAAATGTGAAATCTGCCACCATTGATGGGATCGAGTATGCGAACTAATGCCCGGCAATGGACAGCTGCGGCCTCACGTAGAATATTTCTTATCTTGAAAGGTGCTAGCAACCGAGCCACCACGCGTCCCCGTAAATCTCCATAGTTGCCTTCCCCATCAGTCTGGACCTACACCCCATTGTTTCTAGAGCCACCGTTGCGGAATGGCTTTGTTCTAGTGCAGCCGGCCCTGTAGATCTGGAACCTGTCAGTTTCCTGAAAGTCGGGCACTGGGATTTCAAGCTGAGCAAATCCTTCTACAGGAAGTAATCCGAGTCCGGCGGGGTCGGCAGGCAACCGCCGGTCATCAGCAGCAGTCTGCCTGATAAAACGCAGTATCTCCTCCATCATGTTGGAATAATGGATATCGAGGGCTATGCATAATTCGGTCAGCATGCTAGTGTTCTTCATATGGCCTTTAAGCACCCGGTGAGGTGTGCTGCGACTTGGAACAGTCGGCATTTCCATCCCACTATCTTCTTCCACGATTACACCTTCAACTTTCGAAAGTGCTTCTATTGTCTGCAACCTTATTCCTAGGGCGTGCTGGCGGCCATCGTGCGACAAGATCTGTCGGGTGCCTTCATTCTTGTTTGACCTGCAGTAGCCATCATTAATCTGATCCTTATATGCTAGTTCACCGATCTGGTTTGAATACATCGATATCGATCCCAAACGCTGTACGTGGGAGGCAACGTGAGTCAGTTAGTGCATCTTGATGAAGTTGAAGTGGTTCTCACCCCGTATCAAATCTGCCCAGACCTTTCAATCCTCCCTTGATCCGCCAGCCGACGGCGATTAGCGACAGTTCTATGGCGGACTTCTTTAGCACGCTGATCTGCCCTTAGTTCCCTTAGCTCCCGATCCGGGCGATTTGCTTGAGCGCGGGTAGCCTTCGAGGTACAGAACTCAAGAAAAATGTCCTTTGTCTGGTGGAATGTCTGCAGGTAGCTTTCCATGTAGGACAGTGTGTCTGGTGTATGACCGCGATACTGAGCCATGAGAATGAAGTCCACCAGCGCGCTAACACACTTCAAAGCGCTCTTGAAATTCTGATACTGAGAAGTGTCCGGATTTCGCAATGCAGACGCCAATAAGGCTGAAATACAATGGCTGAGATTGCGCATCTCCTTTCCTTGCCATTGGGTGATTTCGCCATAGGCCTTTTTCGGTACACTGAATCTGGGGTAAGGAGGTAATTCTTGCCAAGCATCGTCGAACGCCTGCTGCCGTTTATGCTTTTTCTTGCAACCTTCCACCCATTGCATCATATGTTTGAATAAGCCAAGATAAATGTTGTACAAGAGGTCCGGCTTGTGTAGGTTAGCGGGGCTTACTCGGTCGAGTCCTGTGCATACATTGTTTCGTATTTTCAAGCCCAACGGCTGAAAGTATTCTGCAATGCCGGCCGCTTCTGCCGGCTGATGCCTCAAGGCTTTCTCTCTATATCGCATGTAGTCGCGGGTCTCATACATCCGCCGCGGATCCCCACCAAGCTCCTCGCACCGAACCTCACACTTTGGGCATGACTTGCTGCCTATTCCTTGCAAGGCTGCATACTCAGCATGATCCGCGATCCAGGCTGACAAAATGGGAAAACAAAGGCGTCTTTTGCCGTCTACACAATCTATGGCCGTTCCTTCTCGGGCACCCTGCTTTAATGGTGCCAGGACAAGATCGAAGACAACCTGCAGGACATCTGCGGTGGTCTGCCGCTGGGCTTCATTGGCACGGGCTAATTCGCCAGTGAACTTTGGTGGTACTGGAAGCAATGCCAGAAGAAGGATTGGCATCTTGGGAGGGCTGCTTCTTGTCCTCGAAAGGATATTGCTGATCGTCATGTATACCGGCCAGGCTTTCTTATCTGCGGAGAAATTGGTAAGGTGCCTCTAGTCAGACCATCCAATAATGGGCACCACTGTGGACGCGGAGGGCAAAGCTTTCTACCAAGGAACGGAATGGGCTGTTAGCACTGGAAACACCACTCCAAGAACTTGTCAGAACCTATCTCATACCTGCATATCCCACCACCAGTCAGCCGTATGCATCTCTGAATATCATGGCTCCTCACTTGAATCATATTCTCAAATCGGTGCGTAAACCATATCTGAGCAATACGCGACCTGACGGATCAGGTAGCGGACACAGGCAATAATATTTCGATAATAGAAAGTTGTTGCATATCGACTATCATCCATACTGGCTTCCACCCACACCAAGTAATATTCACGAAATGCGTCCAGTATGTCGAGGTGTTGTCGCAAGGTATACACGGACCGGAATGATCTACTATCCGTACCGCCCAAACCTTCCACAAAGTACGCGTGGATCTGCGACGTGGCTACCTATTACCCTAGCGGGAATAGCTTGCATAAATTATGCGCGAGGTATATGCCACCATGGGGGAGAGCATATATCCGAACCCAAGCTGCCTGAGTAGGGACTTCCCGGAGGCATCTGGGAGACTACTCAGGAACCACAAAGAGTTCACATTTCAAGATAGGGCTAACTGATTGGAACGATGATTAGAGAAGCAGTTCTCTACTCTTACTAATGCATACGCATTATGCATTGATAAAATGAATATCGGACTTGCTCACTCCATATTCATGATACTATTAGTATGTAGGCATTTAGACTGCATATTCCATTATAGTCTATCAGGACGAAGAGATCGAGAACTGACTAGTGGTGGAGTGGGGACACCCACAGAAGAAATAGCAGTTGGGAGATTCTCAGAGTCAAGCTGGGTAAGATTCTGGGTCAAACAGTGTTCGCACTTTGTTCTGACGAACTGAACTCTTAGAAAGATACTTCTTTACTAGAGAAGTCAAAGTAGCGTGAACATTAGTATAAATAGTAGGGCTCCCCCCGATGGTTGAGAACATCATCAAGCAACGGAGAAGAGACCTTAACAATATTATAAGTTATTATGATATTCTTCTATTATCTTATCAAACAATTCTTCTTGAGTGTTCCAGACCTATATTCCGTTGTCTCGAATATCCTCGGCCTAGTTAGCCCGGAATCCTACCATGTTAGCTACCCCGTCACCCTATATTGTTATTCTTCAGTCACCAAGGCTCCTATGTTGGCAGACATTCTCGTTTGCTTTATCCTCTATTATCTCTTTTTCATCCTTGAAGATACACCACAGGCTGCCATTGTCGCACCTGAACCCACGATCACTGAAGATTCAGGTTCTTTAAACGATTGGGAACCTGAATCAGAAAGAGGTATAATGTTACCTTGTTCCTCTCCTTCACCACCTCTTGGCCTGTCTCGCCCTTCTACATCAGAGACTATTATTCTTTCAACACTGGCTATCCGACAAGTAGAACGAAATCAAAAAATTCTTCAGAACCTTATTGACGCTGAAGAACAAAATTGGTGGGTAACACCACAAGGGTCCTTTCGTCACCCTTTCCCTACAATAGCAAAGGGTCGAAAAAAGGCTCAACGATACTGGCGAGTTAGAAATCCCCTTCCAAATTAAAGGATCACTAACCTCTACCATGGCCCTTGTTAGCCCCAATTCTCCTCACCCGGAACTCATCAGTAATCCCGATCAACCTATGGAAGATGACGATACTTCCACCCCTTATGCTTCCTCATTTGACCCTTCTTCCCGTGCTATGACCACTACCTCAAATCCAGGATCGGTCATACACTCCCCTATAAGTCGCTCCCATAGTGCGCAATTTCGTGTCGAAAAAAATACGTCATGATCAAACTCCCGTCAATGCGCAAGAAACACTACAAACCAAATGGAACTTCTTAAGCAACAAATCGGACTAGCATTCCAACACATTTCATCATCCATCAATCAAAGTCAAGACGAGAACTTGATAGCTTTGGATGCTTTATCGGAAGATGCTAGGGCCCAATCCACTAACCTGCGATTATTACAAACAAGGTTAACAAAAGGCGAATTTATTGTTGACAAGAAACTCCAGGATGCTAGAAAAGCATTAGCAACTCTCGAAGGAGCAACATATGACGAACAGGAATGGCTAAAAATAGCTATTGCACAAGAATTTAGCCGCCAAGAAGCTCAGCAAAAGGAAAATGCGAAATCTTCGGATGTCCGAGATAAAATATTGGAAGGCGAAGTAATATCCTTAAAAGCTCAATTTGCTGAACAACTAAAAAAACAGGACATCGAATGCCAAAGAGTCCTGAGACACCAGGAAGACGGTGCTGCTGAAATATTAAATCAACAAAAAACCAGTGCAGCCAAACAGCATCAAAAAGACCGTCAAGCAGCAAAGGAGCTTCTGGATAGAGAAAATCAGAAATTCCAAAACGCAATAGAAGCTTTGACAGACAAGATAGATCATCACGAAAAGCCCAGCTTTACCATCCTGCCTACGGAGGCAGGTGATGGTGATCCAGGACCCTCAAACCATGGTCAATTTGATTCTTGCATTCCTCCGGATAATCCTAACCCTGATAAACGATCAGTTTCAACTCCAAGGCAAGAAAAAGGAAAGGGAGTTGACGGTAGAGGAAACTTTCAACCGCCGCCACCACCACCAAGTAATATTGGGGGTGATCCAGACCCAGATCCTAGTGACCATGATGATGATGACGATAAAGAAGAAGCCGATGGCAGGGGCAGAAGAGGCGGACGTCCGGAACGCAACACTCGAAGACCATCGGTTCCTAGAGATACCTCTCCCCGTACTAGAGGCATATTAGAATTCTTGCAACAACTCAGTACACCAAATCGATCAATAAAAAATGCAGCTGAACCCCTTTACTTCTTTCAAGGCGATGATAAGCAGGATGTTAGAAACTGGCTAACCGCATGTGAAGATTATTTTGATCGAAACCCTTACCAATGAGAGAACCACTCTCATCGCATTGTTTTTGCGCTTGGTAAAACCAAGGGAAACAAGGTAGCCCCTTTCGCGGAAAAATATTGAAAAGTCATGGGAGGAATAGGAGGTTTTACTAGAGATCCCGATTATGCAACTAGGGAGAGATTCCGACAAGAGATTATCAAAAGATATATCGGTATCCAGGAAGAGCGACGAGCCCTAGATGAAATGGACTGAATCAGCTATAAGGGCAAAATCGATACATACCTTCTCCTCCTCGAAAATCTCATCATCAAAGCAGGACTCTCAGGAATAGCGTGGAGGGTCCGTGTCCAAAGCAAACTCCCGCAAGAAATATTACATCGCCTATCCCATTTTTCATTTGCCAGGGATGAAGAATGGATGGAAATTTTAAGACAAGTCAGTAGGCAAGAGGAGGAACTCCTAGAAAGAGGGAAATTAACCAAGTCCCTAACGACCCCGCCCGCACCCCGTCCTAAGCGAAAAGGAGAAGAATCTGACAAAGAGTTCAATACCAAATACGAAAAAAGGGGATCGGACAATAAAACTGGAAAAGGACAGTCCCGATGGAAAGCTCCTCGAAACAACACCGCAAAAAATAAAAACAATACTGTTCAGAAAGACGAGCATACCGATTGGAAAAAGGCTCACAATGGAATCAAGAACGATGTGGTTGAAAAACGAAAAAAGGAGAAACGCGGCACCCGTTGCAGCATGGGCAACAACACCTGGAAAAAATGCGGTAAGCCAATCTTGGTTGACGCAACCTTCGCATACAAAAATAGGGGAAACCCTAAACAACCATTTAAACCAAGAACTAGCACACTCGCAGTGCACCAACCTCCTCCAGCACGACAAGAACCAGCTGCAAAGGTCAACTTAATACGACGAGAAAGACCTCGCAAATCTGGGAATTATCCGATACAGAAATGTCATAGGTGTACGCGTCGCAAAATATCTAAGTATTTTCTTTCCTCAGTCTATAAGTCCTTATTTATCTCGCTTAGTGGACAAACTAGGGCGGATGTCACCATGTCCTTAAGAATGACAGGGACACGAGCAAGTCGCGTCTTAGATTCGAGAAGCAAGCAGATACCACTTATTCTTAAGGCAGCAGAATGCGATTACAAAGATTTTTTCACACATGTTACACCTCGGCACGTTTTGGAAATTCTTGGCAAAGTCTTGGCGCTTGTACAAAAATTCTCGCAGCAGAATGCGGGGATACCACACCTGCTGGAACCGTCGAACATGGAGTAAGGGGACCGATGCATGGGTACTTTCCTAAGAAGGAACCCGTGGTTTTTTGCCTTCAGAGAAAGGACTTTTGAGTTGCCCCCCGAAGGAGGACTTTTTCTTTCCCCCGAAAGGGTCAGGGGTTCCTAATTTGGAACGGTTTTCCTATTTTGTCGACTTGGGTGTCTTGGGAGAATGATCAGGGGTCGTGAAACCCCCTGGGCTTTCCTGGGCCCAAGGTGCCACCAGTACAAATTTCATTTGTTCTTGCCAGAGACTGGACTTGAACGCCTGACCCTACGGGTGAAGATAGGTAGGCCTACCCTATCTCACCAACTAGACCATAGCGAACGGTTCAGAAATACAATCATATGATCATGTATTATACCCAACCTCGCGTAACCTCAAAAAAAAATGCGTTTATGCAACAACAACCCAAGCTACACAACAACAAACAGAGTCGCTAAGACAATCACGTTACACGAAAGATAAGTTTCGTTTACTTTTATCATTTGTTTATTTTTAGGTGTTGTTTTATTTTTATATTTGCTTGGCGTTGGGATTTGGCTCATTTAGTGAGCTTTATATCTTCGGGAACCTCTCGGCAGAAGGTAAAGACCGCTTGTAGTGGGTTGCCCGGAAGTATAAAATGTTTTAATCATTATTATAGAAAGTTTGTCTGAGGAGACCTATGTGGTTGAAACAATGCGGGTGTTGTAACAAATACCCAACTATCCAACAGCCACAATGCCTTCTAAGCGAGGTAAACAACAATCTTACCGTCGCGTTAAGCGAACCAATATTACTATCAACGAACCACACCGCTATGATTGTCCCAAGGGACATGCACACATTTACATCCTCGGCAAACGCTATCGAATCCCAGTCTTGTTAGACTCTGGATCGAATATTTTTCTCTTCAACGAACAACTGGTTAAAGACCTGCACATCCCTTACCACTCTCGGGCTGATGCAGTCCAAATCCAAGGTTTCACTGGAGATGCAATCTCTTCTGGTGGATGACACTTTACGAAACCTCTCTACCTAGAAATAGGGACAAACAAACACTTGTCGCTTGTTTCCTGCGAAATAGCTCCGGCAGGAAAGTATGGAATGATTATACCTTTTGGATGGTAGCATCGAGAACACCCGATAAAAAATATGGCCAACACGGATGCATGGTGCTTTGATGATACTGACGGCCTACCCCATCTGCTCCCCGAAGATGAAGGAATCTCGGTAGAATGGGCTGAATATATGCTAAACGATCCCAACACAGTGGTTATAGGCAGGATTGAAAGGATTGATGAAGAAAAGGTTACTATCATCGATCGCCTGCCAGATCAGTACCACGATTACCTGGACCTATTCAGACCTTCTACGGCTGAAAAACTTGCTCCCAGCTCTACCTTT
>Ga0307510_10003079_pt1 | contig 19266 bp, 19 predicted proteins | sample 12_EM_MG_FD_207224 | JGI IMG/M metagenome (GOLD analysis project Ga0307510, IMG submission 207224) | Populus trichocarpa ectomycorrhiza microbial communities from riparian zone in the Pacific Northwest, United States - 12_EM | ecosystem: Host-associated > Plants > Roots > Unclassified | place...
CTATGCCAACGACGTCCAGGAATACCTTGTCTCGACCAAACCGATCCGAAAGCTTCTCAAACAGCCGCCCCGCCTGCCCTTCTGAGTCGTCCCTACGGTAGCTGATGAAGATTGAGGCCATGGCGGTCGTCTGCGCCCTTACCAGTATTTGACTTGCAGGAGCGCCCGAACCGCTTTATCGCGTCCGGTGTCCTCGGTTAGCCAGGCGCTTGCCCACGAAAGGCAGCAGTCGTGCCAATCCAATAGGTTTTCCGGAGTCGTGATCGGCACGTCTGCGAAGTAGAACGGGTTCTCGTGGAACGACAGACCCGCACGGTGCGATTCACTGCCGCGTCGATGGATGCCAGCGAGGTCGGATGCTTGCATGGTCTACCTTCATCTCATTGGCCGAAGTACGCTTCAACGAGTTTCGCTTAGCCCTTGCGCGGCGGCAATCCCTGAGATTCGATCCTAGCCAGTTCGGCCGAAACCCTGCGCGCCTCAGCCTTGCATCTCAACGCCCAGGCTGTGTCGCCATGCAGTACGGCCCACGTTTCGGTCGACTCCAAGTCCTGAAGCTTCTCTCTGAGGTAGGACTCGTGATCCAGTTTATGCGGGTTGGCTTTTCGCATGGTCAACCACTATGCCTCAAGCGTCTCGACTGGCTCGACCGGCCGTCAACCTGGATCAGCCACGTCTCGTTCCATTGGCACGATTCGTCCCGCGCGCTTTACGTTGGGTTCAAGGCGGCGATCGCCATCAGGATCGTCGGGCCTTCGAACGACGGATATTTCGAGTCGGCCCGTGTCGACGTGCGAGATCTTTTGCTTCAGGGCCTCGCCCTTTCGGGGACCGATCCCGAGCCGAAAGGTGATGAGACATTGAATGCGCACTCGCACGTATGGCTGAACCCAAGGGTTCGCTAAGGGGGCAGGCAGATCATCGAACGGGCTGCACGCGTCTCCGAGCCTGCAACTAGGGGCAAGACGATGCTGCTGCGCCCGCCCGAGCGAGTGCCTCGCCGCACGCCACCGGAACGACCTTACCGACCCGGTCCGGCGATATAACGAACGCATCTGCGCCTACGGTGCCGCCGGCCTGAGCTCTTCGAAGGAGTTCATACGCAAGGTCCGCGCGACGAGACTGGCCGATGGTCACGCTGTAGTTGCCCGATGTGCCCAACAAGATCTTGGGAACTTCACCCGCCGCCTTGTACTGCTGGGCCTGAAGCAAAGCTTCTTTCAGGTCGTCCGTCGAATACGCGACCACGTAGAACAGGGAAGGCGAATAGGAGGACTCCGGAAGAGCCATCCCGTCAGGGGCACTCTGCGAGAGGGCATTGGGCGGAGGGGCGGACGATACAAGTGACGCGAGTCGATCCCAGATGCTGCCTTGAGCTTGCGGCTGGCCATACACGAAGTCGACCTCAGTCGCTCCGGCTCGGGCCAGAACTATCGGTGCACCACGCGGGCGAACTCTCTCGAGAAGGCGCTTGAAGAAGTCTTCCGCCGAGAATGCGGAACCGTACCGCTTGCTGCGATCACTGAGCACGCCTTCGATTGATTCGCCAAGCGATCCCACACCTTGGCTGCAGGGAACAACGCTGACAATCGTCTTCTCCGCAGAATTGAGAACGGCTGCGAGAAGCACCAAGGTTCCCTTCACGTCACGTTCGTCCGCGCAGAGGTCTAGAGCCAGTACGCGCTCCGCGTACTGCTCGCTGCGAGGTAAATCCTCGACCCTGAGAAGACTCCCTCGTTGCGAGGCGGCATCGTAGTCGCTGAGAGCCAGAAAGACGCTACTCCCGACGAGAACGGCTCGGCCAGCGTAGTAGAAGATCGAGTCATCCCCTGAAGCCAGCTGGCGGCCGTTTGCTTCGACGAGTTGATACATCGCACTCGTCGTGACCTTCTCGTTGATCAGCACCGGGCCAACGATTGCAGCAATGTCCCTCGACGCCGAGGCCACTCCGTTCGCTGCCCGCGCAGCACCAGGGACTGACGAGAAAGACTGGTAGTCCCCGACCGCCACACTCTGGACGAGCAGCCCTCTCTCAGCGGTCGATGTGACACCGAACTCGCGCGACGTCGTTGTGCGTTTCGGATCCGTCGAGCGAGACGTGATGTTGATCTTGTTGGCACCTTTCGCCAACGGAACCATCAATTGCGATCCGAGAAAGATTGGGGATTCCTCAGCGGCATTCTTCGCGCCAATGAGCCTCCACCTGAACTTGGACGACTTGTTCTCGACGAGGATATCCGCAATTCCCTCGTCGTCAATGGTCGTCATCGCTAGGGCAAGTGTCTTGGCCCCCGTGACGATGTCGCCCGTCCCAGAGCCCAGTGATCTGTCAGGTGACAGGTAGGTCAACAAAGGGCCAGTTAGATCCCCGTTCTTGGTGAACCAGGGAGCGACCCGATTCGGCGCGAGCGCAAACCTGAGATCAAGAAGTAGGAGGGGTAGTCCTCTTCGGATCTCTTCCGGGAGCTTGTCGGTAGAACGGGCTGACCAAGTCCCTGACACGATCCACTCTTTGGATGAATCCGCGATGTCCGCGAAGGTGATGATCAAGTCAATCTGGGCGTCACCTTCGCCGTACGGGCCGTGTTTTATGGATTCCTTGGTCCAGGCGGCCACGGAAATTCCGACCAGGGCGCGGCTGCCGATCACTTTCCCCTTCGCGAGCAAGCGCTTCGGGGTCAGCGGAAAGCCTGTGCCGCTTCCAGGTTCGGGATCGGTCACTCTTTGCAGGGTGAAGCTGCCACCTTCCGGCGCCGCAAGCGCGTCAATCACAGCCCTCTCGATTGCAGTCGTTGGAAGGCCATCCTGAGCAAACTGCGGATTGACGGAGAGTGGGAGCACGCCGATCGTCACACTTTCGTATTGCCGCCAGCGCATCGTCGTGCCCGCAATCCAACCGCGCTCCGGCAGCGCGCAGCCCGTGAGGAGAAGCAGCAACGCGCAGCACAGCAGCCCCAATCGATTGCAGAGCGGCTTCATTGCGTCGACGCCCCGACCGTTACCGGCGAGATTCTCCAAGGGATGCCGGTTCCGCCATCGCCCCACGCATCCTTGGGCGTTTGGCTGAGCGGTTTTGTCCATCCTTGCGGCTTGAACGCACTCATCGCCAGCTTCGCCTCCATGAATGCGTCGAGCAAGGTGACCTGCGGGTTGTTCTTTCCCGCATTGATCATGTAGTACGTGAACACGCCATGTTGGATCTCATCGAATTCCCAACTCGGACTGGATCCGTCACTCGATGTCAGGCGCGCCCCTCGAGGGGTGCGGTCCTCCTCGACAATGGGCTGCAACAGCTGACCTGCGGCCTTCGGGCCGGTGGGATACCGTAGCGAGTCGCTTGCATAGGCCGTGCGAACGGTTCCCGAATAGCATGCATCCATGATCAAGACGATGCTAGCCAAAGGCAAAGACTGAATCGACTCCATCAGATCGGCGCGCTTGAGAGCCGAGTACGGATTGGCGATGTCTGAGTCGGGCAGCATCAGGTAGGCTGCAGATTTCGCGAACAACCCATCGGACGTACCTTGTTGAACGAAGATGTGTCCGGAAAAGTAGATGAACAGTCGCGACTGGTTATCTGCCTTTCTTAGGATCTGGGCAAGTGCCTCACCGATGGACTGAGGGCCGTCAACCTTTGGACGATTAACGCCGATGGACACTGATGTAGCCGGGGGGGAAGAAAGATCGGTGAGGAGCCAAACATTCTCCGGCCGCACTTTCAGCTGATTGACCAGATGCGAGACCACCGCCTCTGCATCCGATCCTGCGTACTTCAAGGAATGCTGCGACGTCGAGTAGTTGAAGCCCAGCACCAGCGCATACGTGTCGATCGCTCCCATTTTCAAGGCGACTTCGTTGGAGCCGCATCCGCCGGTGGTATCGCGCAGGACAAACGCGACCTTGGAAGCTGCAGCTTGTTTGACCTGCAGGGAGTAGGTCTGGTTGTCCTGCAGTGGTCGATTGGGGTCTCTTGTGATCGACAAGGTGAAGGGCACATTGATGACAGCCCCTTCTACGGGGAAGCTCTGCAACTCCAGGCCGCCGATCGTGAACTGAAGCGTCGTATCCACCCACACCTCGAGACCAGCGAGTTTTGCCCCTATGGGCCTCGGTATGGCGACCCTGAGCGCTTGGCCGAAGCTCAGCGGGCGCACGCCTTGCGAAGGTAGTCCTTGCACGGCAAAGTCGACACCGTGAGGCGCGATGTCGCACGACGCGGTCGGAGAAGCGGCGACGCCTTCCGCGTTCGCCAGGCTCGGCCCGCAGGCGAGCACAAGAGCCACTAGAGTTCCACGCATGATCATGCGGATCCTGTCCATAAAATCGCTACGGTCGGCAATGCGTTGCAGGTGCAGAGGTGGCATCCTTCAGCCCGCAGATTGCAGCGCCGTTCCACGTCGCAAGCCATCCTGTCGCAAATGCTTGGAAGTCACCATCGCTGAGCGGGGCGATCCCCGAGCGCACTTTGGAGTTGCTGGTCTTGTAGGGGCCAACCCAGGAATTGACCCCCGCGACGCGGCGTGTTCCCTTGGGCTCGGCGAGCGTCACCCCGCGGATCATGGGGCCCCCTGAGTCACCCTTGCAAAGAGCCGGCTCTTCGGTCGAGTCAACAATATTGGATACGACAGAGAGGAATCGGTCTTCGAACGGACCGGCCATATTGGGCACCGTGGTGATTTTTGCGTCGGCGATCGTGAGGGATGGGTTCCCCGTCAGCGGTTTTGCAACCCACCTCCCGTCCGTGTACGTAAGCGTTCGGCAACCCCATCCCGTCAGGACTATTCGATCCTGCGCTTCAAACTTGGACGCCACATCAACGATTTCGTATGGCGGCAATAACTGAGGATCAAGATCCGAGGCGTCATAGAAACACAGGGCGTAGTCCTGTGCTACGCGCGGAACTTCGCCTACGTTGGTGGCAAGACGATACTGTGGTGACGCCGCGCAGGTCAGTTTGCGCGCGCCTTTCGGCCGAAGGTCGATGCTCAGTTCCGTACGCAGAGGATGGTCGCCGCCAGTGTCCAGGCAGTGCGCGGCAGTCAGCAGCACCCCCGGACCGATCAGCGCGCCCGAACAGCGGATAGGCACTTCTTCTCCGGCAACGAGTTCGAAGCCCACCACGGCCGTGACCAGCGCAGGCCAGTCATCTGGCTTCACGACGTGACCATTGACGAGCTTGCTGGCTCCCTTGTCGGCGACTGAGGTAATCAACTCAAAGGTAGGCAAGGCCGCGACAGGAGCCGCAGCGCTCAGCTCGCTGACCAGTACGGCGGCCATGAAAGCCGATCGTCCGCCGCCCCAGTGGCGGCCTGAGGAACCTCGGGCGGTGGGCCATTGGCTCATGGTTTTCATCGCAATCGCCTACTTCTTGGCCGCCGCTGACGCCGGTGACGACACGGATTTGACCAACTTTTGGATCGCGGCGACGTTGTTCACGACGTCGGACGTCGGATCGGCAGAGGTGGCTCCATTCGTGCTGGAGCTGCAAATGTCACCGAGGTCGATGCGACCGCTGATGGGCAGCGGTTCGAGGCGAACATGCGACGGACTCGAGACGGTGACGTAGAAGGAATACTTGTCTCGATTGCGACTCAACATCAGTGTCGCGGAGCGACAAGCGGGCACTGGCCAATACCCGACCGTGTTTCCCCGCGTCAAGCGCATGAAGTCCTGAATGCTGATGGTGCCGGCGAGAGACTCGTCCTCGTCATATTTGAACTCGTACATCCAACCTTCCTGGAGATTGAGCTTCTTCGTGGAGACGAGTGGGATCTCGAGCTTGAACGGTTGGAGCGGATACTCCGCGCTGTCAACTGCGGCGACACCGGCGGCTACGCTCGAGAGGATGGCCGTGAACTGTTCGAGTCGCTTCGGAAAGAGGTTTTCGGCCGTGCTGTTGACCGCGTACGGTCGATCCGAGTTGGCATAGCGGCTCAGCGTCAGCGTCGTCGACTTCCAGAAGCCCGACTTGCCACGCACGGCCAAGGGGAGCGAGTTGTCGGCTGTCGGCACTACCACTGCGGCCCAAGGAACTCCGTCGATCTTCGCGCGTGCCAGACGGGTGTCCGATTCCGCTTTCTCAGGGACCTTTGTATCCGCACCGGATGCTGCCTTGGCGGCAGCCTGCGCTGCCGTGCCGGTGGACGCCGTTTGCTTGCTTGCAGGGGCAGATGCTTTTGGCGCGTCGGAGCTCGTTGTGACTGAAGGCTTCGACGATGCCGCATCCTGCTGACCAGTCGGGGCGACTCCCAAGTCACTTGCGGGGGCCACCAGCAGGACCATTTTGCTGAGCACAAAATACTGATACCCGTCCTTGGCCTGGGTCTCTATCGTGTTCACTTGTCCCGCCGGTGCCGGTTCGACGTACTGGACCTCGACGGACGTGCAGCCGGACAGGGCGGCGAGAACAACCAGTGGCGAGCGTCGCATGCAGTCACTCCTATGGTCTTCTCGGCGGCCAAGGTGACCGCGTCGTGGTGAGCACGGAGATTATTTCTGTGGGGTCGACTTCGGCATCCACTGAATGTTGGATGCCGCCGAAGGACTTATGTGCGAATACCGACCAACGCGGAGTTCAGAGGCGCGCGCGACGGAGTCGCACACTGGCGCCATGGCCCAGCACTTCCACTCGATTGCACCGGGCTAACACTCGGAAGCCGGCTGCCTGTTGCCGGCGGTGCCACGTACCGAGGGTGGGCGCAGGGTGTGCGGCACTGCGACTTTTCGACGGCTCAGCTTCATTCGGCGCTGCCGGGACTTCGGCTTCTTCATCGAGCAAGTACGCGAGCTGGTGGGACTGGTTGACGAGCCCAGCCGGCCCTGTGTTGAAGTGCGTGAGGTGGCCGCCAAGCACTTGGCTCAGGTTCGAGACAAGCTGGCTGAGCTGCAAGCGCTCGAACGAAATATGGCGGCCTCCGTTGGGAGCTGTGACACGGCCTGCGCCGGGGGTAGGGCTGTCGATTGCACCATTCTTGAAGACCTGGCCTCGCCGGGCGACACCCCCCTGCTTTCTGTATCGGCGGCATCGAACACGCAGGCAAGCTCGTGCTGCCGTTGACGTCGACCTCCGTCTTGGTGAGAACCAGGGGAAGGCGTTTCGGGTGTTTAGCGCGCACGACGCCATCGAGCCGTGGAAGCTTCGTCTCCAACATCTCCTTGTAGGCGCCTTTGGGCGCCGTCGGGTGCCACGCGAATCGGCGCGCCGAGGTGGCTGCGTGACCTGCGCTTCGCGAGCTAGGGTTGAGGATCCTCGTGGGATGAACCGTCGACATTGAAATGGTCGCGAAGCTTGTAGATGGAGCTTGGAGAGGAGTCAGCTCCAATGCCGGGCGGCAGGGACGGATTGAAGCGGGAGGCCGAGATCTTGGTAATGACGAGCGGCGTGAATGTCTCGGACTCACCTATTACCTCGTCGCCTAAATGGCACTCTATATCTGCTTCAACGCAGAGACCGGCGGCAGCTTGGAAAGGAGCTCGCGAAAGCGCGGCAAGAAAGTCGTTTCGCAGTGGCACCGGTAGGCCGGCCAAGAGCTGTGGGAGTTGCGAGGCCAAAAAGTCAAAACTGGTTGCATACTTCTTCTCGGCTAGCACCATTGCTGTGCTCGCTGTGTATTCCGTGTCGGACATCTTTGCGAACAGGTTTAGGCGGGCGCCAAGGAAAACCATCGTGGTCGATGGCTGTATGCCTAACCGTCGCATCATCGTGCCAGCATCGGGATCGAAGCGGCGCAGGTGCGGCTGAAGTAGAAACCTCGGCGATAGAAGCGACTGGATGGTGTCCCACTCCGAGTCGAATTTCTGGAACGGCAGTCGCAGTAGTGGCCCGGACTCGAGTGTGGAAAAGACAACGAGTTCTTTGCCGTTGCAAAGCCCAAAGTGAACAGATCGAATCTCGGGATGAATCGCATAGCTATAGGCCTGCTGAACGTTCGCAGCGGCCATCAGGTCTTCAGTCGGAGCCTTAGCATCGAGGATGAAGATGGGCTGCTCGTCGTGCAGAAGCGTGTAGTCCGGAATGATCGTCACCGGACGTTTTGTCGTCCCAATGAAGATAAATGGATGCACCAGCGACTTGCTGCGCACCACCCTTGACTTGCCAGATGCGTGATAACCGAGCCGAGTGAGGATCGGCGTAATGATTACCTCTCGAACCGAGTCCTCCTTGAAGCCAGGCTCGTCGAGCAGTTTGGGATCAAAGTTTGGGAACATCGTGTCGTCCTAGCCTCAGCACTTATGCTACCCGCGGACCTAGGGCGACTCGCAGCCGCCTGGCGAGCTTCTTCACACTGGGAGGATCATGACAACCCGTAAGACCCCGGACACCTGGCGCGAACTCCAGCAAGCGGTTGCCGACGTCTTTGCTGCCGATGGCTACGCAGTTGAGGTTGAGAAGTCGATTCGCACCACTCGTAGCACCGTGAACTTTGACGTCTACGCCGAAAGGTCCGTGGGCGGCCACAGGACCACAGTCGTGGTCGAGTGCAAGCACTGGAAGGAGAACGTCCCACAGATGGTCGTTCACGCGTTTCGGGCCCAGGTCGACGACCTCGGTGCGGGCGGCGGGTACATCGTTTCGTCCTCGGGCTTTCAGTCAGGCGCGTTCGAGGCCTCACGCAATACCAGCGTGCGGCTTGTCACGTGGACCGACTTCTTGGCCCAGTTTGAGCCAGACGGGCTGCCATTGGCACCTGGACTGCGGGGCTCGGCCGAGTTGCTGACAGGGACCATCAGCTTCTTCGATCGCTCGGGCGCCCTCATGCCGTTCACGGAATCGAAAATCACAGGTGGGACGCTCCGGCAAAACCCGGCAGGAGGGCTCTTGCTGTGGATCGAGACGCGAGCCCCGCTTCCGGCGCTCCAGCAATCCAATGACGAGATCGGCTGGAAGGGCTTCGAGCTCACCACAGCATCTGAGACGCTCTCGACCGATGGCGCCTCGCCTACGGCGTTCACAGGCAAAATCGAGTTCACGAAGCCGTTCGCGACATCGGGATTGAACCCTATGACCGGTCTCTGTGCGCTTGGAAGCAAACGTGTTAGCTCACTACGACAACGGAACCGTGAAGGGATCGTGGGTTGTCGCAGCGCGTACAAGCCTTGCAGCGCAAGTCATTCCAATGCGCGGAGTGTTCTCGGCTCGGGTTCAATAGCGGCACGTGCGCGCTTCAAACGACGGCGAACTCTCCCATCCAGCGGATCGAACGTTTTGGGCAAGGATGCGGACACTGAGCCGCGCGTAGCGCAACCTACCTCAGCGTCGCTCGACACATTGAAGGAGAAAGCGCTTGGCTATTACATCGCTCACCCTAGACCAGGAGACGTATGAGCGACTGGGTATCGGCATCGCGCAACTGCCTCTTACCCCACCTTTGCGCCTCCGTGGACTCGGCAACCTGGTCGTATTGGCGGGCGCCAATGGCTCGGGAAAGAGCCGATTTCTCAATCTACTACAAGACCTCATGCGCAAGCATCTGCCCCGTGACAGTCAGCGAGAACTGGCGCGGCAGTTGCGCGCAGCGCAAGCTCAAATCGCTCACCTGGAAGGTTATGTTGAAGGAATCAAGGTCAAACTGGATCCGAATATCACAGAACTCACACTAGCTGATTCGATCACCGCGCACGAGCAGACGATTACTCAGGTCCGCCAAGAAGTTGTTCGGCTAATGTCAGCGATCCAGGCGACAAAAGTGTTGCAGACGTCGTCTGAGAACGTTCCGCAGATCGTCTCGTTTGTCCCCAAGTTGGCGCGCCTTCAGGATCCCGTCCATGTCGTCGAAAGCGAGGCAGATTCGCGAGCAACTCGGCTCCGCAATCTGGGGACAGACAGCGCAGAGCAGAACGCTCCAGCATATGCACGGAGTATTCTGCGAGCAGCCCTGCGGGGCAGGGATGAACGGCGCAGTAAAGGTCTCGTAGAGATTTCGAGCCAAGAGAGCGCTGAGTTGGAACTGTCTCAACTCGTGCAAAGCTTGATCGGTGACGATGTAGTCCTTCGACTGGACGACTCGCTCAATCTCACCATCGGTCGCTGGAGAACCTACGAGACGGCGCTATCTGCTGGCCAGCAGGTGCTCTTTCAATTCGCATGTCTTCTGCACGCGCAAGGGGCGGCCTTGGATGACTGTATCGTCCTCCTAGACGAGCCGGAGAATCACCTACATCCCGCCGTGTTGAATCAAGTCATCGACAAACTGCGCGAAAAGCTGACCAAGGGTCAATTGTGGATCGCGACACACTCTGTTCCGCTTGTCGCGCACGCAGTCGCTAAAGAGCCAGAGTGTCTTTGGTACGTGGAAGGAGGCCGTGTCCAGCACGCAGGCCGTTCGCCAGAAGCTGTTCTTGAGGGATTGATGGGTGGGCCGGCTAGCGCCAAACACCTCCACGACTTCACGTTGCTTCCTGCCCAATTCGCTGCGCTGCGCTTTCTCTCCGAATGTTTGACGCCGCCTGGCGTTGTGGGACCAGACGTCAAGGATCCTCAGACGAATCAGATTGCCTCACTACTGCATCGGCGAAGAGCTGCCAATGGGAAGCTCAGAGTACTAGACTTCGGCGCCGGGAAGGCACGCTTGCTTGCCACTCTCGCAGCATTGGGTTCGCCTGCCAGCGAGTGGCTTGACTACATCGCTTTCGACCCTTCGGCTGAAAACGATGCCGAACGCCAAATGGAACTCAATGCTGTGTACGGTTCGAAAGGTGAGGGGCGAAACTTTGCGGATCTGTCCAGCCTACGAACGAAGGTCGACGCAGCCTCAGTTGACGTTGTCGTGATGTGCAACGTCCTCCACGAAATTGAGCCTACTCATTGGGACGTCTTGTTCGGTTCGGGTGGCGTTCTTACCACCCTTCTAGGCGCGGATGGAAATCTGCTGGTCGTTGAGGACTATGGAATGCCGGTAGGTGAGCTTGCCCATAGATATGGATTTCTACTGTTGGATGAGCCGGAATTGCTTACGCTTTTCGCAGTCCTTGAGAGTGATCGAGACGGCAAGCGGTATCTGCGAGAGACGCCGTCGGCGGAGCGCTATCGAGATCGGCTTGTCGCGCATGCCGTCGGGTCGGAGTTTCTGGGCAGATACTCAGCGCAGACCCAACGGAGCGCGATCAAGGTGCTGCATGATCGGATGTCTGCCGCGCTCGACACTATGTTGAGCGCTGGAGCTATCTCGAAGGGCAATGAGGGTCGCTACTATGCACGGACTGCTCAACTCATGGCTAATGCGGCAATCTGGCTCCAACATCACAAGGCATAAATGAAGTGCGTGGCTTTGTTGCCGGTCGGCACCCTACAGCCACAGGCTGATAGCTGTTGTTCTTGGCTGCGGGGGCGAACGACGGCTTCGTCTGACAACTGTTGATCCACAGCAACTTGACGATCTACCTCGCGCTCTCAGGTTGAACTGCCCAGTACCATGCGCGATGGACATCAACACCATCCTGCCTTTGGTACTGCAGTACGCCGGCCTCTTCGGCATCTCCGTGGTTGGCTTGGCCGCTGCCGCCTATGGCCTGTTCAAGTGGTTTGGTGGCAAGTGGCTTGAGAACAAGTTTGCGGAACGCCTGCAGAGCCTGAAGACTGAGCAGGACAAAGCCACTCGGCACGTTCAATCGACGATCGACCGAGAGATCCACCGAGCCAAGAAGCTCTACGACAACGAATTCACCGCGCTGACTGAATCATGGCGGTTGCTTCGTGCCGCCTACGATCTCTCGGCGTCGAGCATCGGCTCGATGACCCCGAACGTTCAACGGATGAGTAACGAGGAGCTTGAGCGGCACCTCGCAAAGCGGGGTATGGAGGAATGGCAGCGCAACGAGTTCATGGGGTTCACTGGCGATGTGCGCGAAGACGAGTACTGGAAGTGGTCGGAGTGGCAGAAGGCGGTGGAGTGCGACAAGCTGTGGCGCGAGTGCCGTAAACAAATCGACTCTACGAGCATCTTCTTTCCGACTGGCTTCACGGAGAAGTTTCGATCCATCAACGACATGATCTGTGCCAGCAATGTTGAGTTCGAGGATCGCATCAGACAGCACAAAGTGCTTCAATACGGACAAGGCTACGACCGGTTCGAGTGCACGAAGAAGCTACGCGATGCGGGCAAAGAACAGATGGACGAACTTGAGGCGATGGTTCGCGATAGGCTGTGGTCAGTCGCTAGGGAAGCATAGGGCGCGCAACGCCCAGGCGGACTTAGCGCCGCGGTCAGTGCTTAGCAGCCTCTGCTTTCCGAGTTTGGTGTCGCGTCGAGAGACGTCTTCCAAGCCGCAAGCGTCTCGTCCACCCATCGTTCGGCATCGTCCATAGTTAACTCTTTCATCCGGGCCTCAGCGCCTAGAGGTAGGCCTCGAGTTCGCTGGGTGGGTAGCCAGCTTCGTCCTCCTTCAGGAGGTGGATGGTGTGTGCGATCTTGGCCGTGCGTTGTTCGGCCAATAGGGACTGTAGATATTGAGCGAGTGGCGCGTTCGGCTGGACGAGGACGCGATGTCTGCCGAGGAAGAGATACGGCTTCGCGTCCGTCGTATGGAATTTTCGCAAGTAGATCGCGCCTGCCCACGGGCCGGAGATATCGGCAATGACGTCGGAAGGCGCTGCCTTGTAGTCAACGGATTGCAGGTGCACTCGCAGAAGATGGGCCGTCGTGCCCGACAGTGGCAAGGAAACCACCGTCGCGCGGGGGTCGCAATCAAACAGCATCGAGAACGTTCGGTCCGGTTCGACGACATAGATTGGCACACAAGGTTCGACGTGCTCGGCGACTGACTGCGCGCATGCGTAGACGAATGCCACAACGTTCGCAGATTCAGGATCCACGTAGGTGGTTGGGCCATATCGCATGGGCGACCGAACGCTTTGCAGGCAATGCAGATCACCAGGGGTGGTCGCGAGCGTATCGAGGTTCACCACCGCTGCGTTTCTCCTAGCCTCTTCAAACGGCACGTTCGCAACTACAGGAATCAGCTTCACACAGACGAGATCTGGCATGGACGCTTTCGAACGGGCTAGCTCACCACCGGTAAACACGTCGTAGACGTTTCCTCCATGCATCGCCGCCTCTCGTTGCAGCGACAGAATTGCATCTGGTCTATAGGAGCCAGTCTGCTTCAGAAACTGTCGGTACCCATCGTGGAAGATGTCCGCAGCCTCGGAGGAGAACTTTTCAGTGGCGGCGTTGTCGACGACGGTGTGGCGGTCAATTGAAAATTCGAATCCCGACGGCGTTCGAGCGTTCGCGAAATACGTGCCGACGCGCTGCAAGTCGATACACAGATGAGCAGGTCTTATGGGCACTGAGAATCCGCACACCGATGTTCGCGGCTGCTTTATCCCCCCGAGAAAGCTCATGACAGAGCTGTCTGGGGATCCCAAGAAAGTTGCCCTGTTGTCCTGACTCCTATAAGCCAGCCCGAACGCGAGTTCCGTATTGGGCGTACGGCCTTGGAAACGAAACACGTGGAGGTTGTTGGCGTCCTTCGCCGGCAACCGCGTTCCGAGAAGATCCGCGTCGGAGACGTCCGGTAAAGTGGTCTGCAGTATCTCTCGCTGACCGTCGAAGATGAGCGTCAGCGGGATGACTGAGCAGAGCAAGTTGTGCCTTGTCGCGGCATAGACCTCGTCTACAACGATCCCAGGCTTGAGCTTCAGCGTGATCGCGGTCCCACACGGTCGCTCGATTGGGGCAAACACTGTGTAGTCCCTGAGTTCATCCAGTTCGACACTGAACTGAACTCCCACAGCCCGCTGCGCTTCCTCGGGTTTGCCTCTGTATGGCTCGAATGGAGCGGTACAGACTTCTCCGACGCTCGCGATTGTGAATATCGACCAGAAGCCAATCCCAAAACGAGCGATGGGATCGTAATCAGCCTCGGCGTAAGCGGCTTCTTTGGATCTACTGCTTCCGATCGTCAGAAGGTTGTTGAGCACAGTTCGTTCCGACATGCCGCATCCGTTATCAGCGACGACCACGGTTCGACTCGTCCTGTCGAACGTGACAGTCACCGCAGGGAGGTACTTGTCTGCGGGCGCGGAGTGATGGGCACGGAAGCGACAGGCTTCGACTGCGTTCTGTACCAGTTCGCGCAGTGCAATTCCTTGGCTGTTACGCCAAACTGCGTTTGAAGCGATCAGATCCACTACATTGCGCTTGTTCAAGCGAACGCCTAGACGCTCGAAACGCCGGCCTGAGAGCACGAGGTTGCGCATGAATGGTTCGCCAATCACCCGGAGGCGAGGCACGGCGCAGCTCCTGTCGATGTCGGCGTACCCGCGAATCCACTCCTCCATTTGGTCGAAGGTTCTATGAGCGAGCGCCAGGACGACGGCATCTGAGAAGGTGCCATGCACGACGATGCGTCCATCCTGCGTGATGGCCAGACTGTCCCCGGTGCACACATGCTTCATATTCTCAAGGTATGAGACTCGCGCGGCCGGTCGGTCGTCCAGCTTGAGGCTGTCGAGGACGCCGTCAACTACACGACCGTCACTGAACTCGATGGCATCTGCGACGCACACGATCGCCGCGAGTTGGCGGAGATCTACGTGCCGCTGACCCGCGGCAAAGGGGATTCCGAGGTCGTTTTCCAGCTGAGGAATCGAGAAGTTATGCGATCTCATCAGAAGGTCTAACGCAGTCACCAAATTCTGTGGAACCCCTAGAGCTTCCGCGTTCGACTCGACGTACTTGCCGCCTCTGGACGAGTGGTGGAGGCGAAGATGAGCCTGAAGGGTTCCTTGCGTCTGCCACGTGTCGTCAGTGGCGAGTCCCAACCTAGTAGTTAGTTCGTCACGCTCGCCAGGAAAGACAGTCATGCCGAGGTCATGTGCATACGCCGCGGCGATCAGGAGAAACAACTCGGGAGCCCCCAATGACTCCCGCTGCCCAAGTTCAAAGGCACCGGGCCGAAGGCACTCGCTCATTCGCCGAACGACTTCGAAGCCGTGATGAGCATCGTGACGAGTGAAGTAGGGGAAGTGACTCTTAATAGTGGCCAGGAGTGGTGTCACACCACGAACAAATATCGAAGCGCGCTCCGCGTAGTCTGCGTCGATCCGAGCGAGCGCCTTGTAGAGCAATGTGTCGTGTAGTTCCTCAACGGCATCTCTGATCTGCATTTCCTACTCCATGGGGATGTGCTCGAACCGAAGGGGCGGGGCGGGTCAAATCACTCTAAGCGAGCGCCGGCCGCGACTCATCATCACTGCGCACCCTTGGCTGGTGACGCAGGAATGTGTCCCCTACCCAATGAGAGCATCCGACTGCCGCCAAGCGGTGTTGTTCAAGACGGCTGCGAGGTCATAGGGAAGGCGTCACACGTACTTCATCGACAAGTTCCGGCCACCCGTGGGACGGCAGTGATTGATCCCCGGGCGCGTCAAGTCCTCTTCCCCATAAGTGTCAAGCCGTCGTACATGACGAGCCTACGCTTGGTGTTCGCGTCGAGGTCGATCTCGTACAAGATCTCCCAGCCATGCACGTCTTGCTTGGTCGCGATGTCTTTCGCGTTTACCAGCCCCACCTCAAAGCCCGCCTCCTTGGCCTTCTCTTTGAAAGGCGTCTTGTCGAGCCACTCGAACGTGATGACCTTCGGCTCGATTTCCTTGGGTGGCTCGGGCGGCTTGTCCTTGAAGTACTCCTTCAAGTCCTTGCCTGCCTTCCATACGGCTTTGCCACTGTCGATCAGCGTTTTGGCGTGCTTCGCCCATTCGGCTGCCTCTCTTGCGCCCGCGATCCACGAGTCATCAAACTGGAACACGGTCAGCCTCCTGGTCCCACGTCACAAGGATCGGTGCTAGGCCGAGCCCGTGCCAAAATGTAACCTTGGAGGGCGGGTTATGCCAGGGATCATGCGCATTCGCGTCGAGGACGTGGAGCACGGCTGCTGCGTGATGATCCAGCACGTCACCAAGTCTGGCCTTGGGCAAGACGTTGGTGGTCGCCTCGCGATGATCGACTCAGGCTCGTCGGCAACGTTCAAGCCAAGCAAGGTCATCAAGGACCTCGGTCGCGACAAGCTGGACTACCTGTTCATCACGAACGCTGATCAGGACCACATGTCTGATTTGAAAGGCCTCGAAGACGCGGGCATCGAGGTCCAGACCTTGATCCGCAATCCGTCGTACACGGGTGAAGAACTGCGGCAGATCAAGCTGGGCAGCGGTCCGCTCACGACCGACGCGCAGTGGTACGTGAACGCGTGCGGTGTCTTCACGGGCGGCGCTCCCGCCGTGCCCTTCGATCAAGGCATGGGCGGCATCACCTACAAGGGCTTCTGGAACCAGTACGGGAACGGCATCGGTCAGTTTAAGGACACGAACAACCTCAGCCTCGCAGTGTTCATCAAGTACGGCAGCTTCAAGATGCTGTTCCCAGGTGACCTCGAGCGTTCTGGCTGGCTGAACATATTGCAGAACACCGACTTCCGTGCAGAGCTGGCGAACACCGACGTGCTGATGGCGTCGCACCATGGCCGCGACAGCGGGTACTGCGAGGACATCTTCAAGTACTTCACACCGCAGGCCGTTGTGATCTCGGACAAGCCCATCGCACACGAGACTCAGAAGACGGTGCCCGACTACCGCAAGGTGATCACTGCGAACGGCGTCAAGGTCCGCACGACGATGAAGAACCGGCACGTGCTGACCACCCGACGCGATGGGTACATTGTCTTCGACGTGGACGACAAAGGCACCTTCACCGTCGACACGGAGTATGCTGGATGAACGACAAGACGGCAAAGCTAGAACGCTCGCTGAAGTCGCTGAGCCTCAAGTGGCTGGTCGCCCTTGCATCGGCCGATGCCGTCGTCTTGGCGCTGTTCGTAGCGCCGGAACTGATCACCAGCGCATCGGCTACTCAGCTCGGCGTGTACCGAGCCATCGGCACCGCTGTGATCCCCGTGCTGGTCCTTCTGCTGGTGAACGTGCTGTCGTCAAACGTGAAAGCAATGCTCGTTTACTGGAAGTCGCTAGGCTGGCTGCCAGGGTCCGAGGCGTTCACGAAGTACGGACCGGCTGATCCTCGTGTGGACATGGTCGCGCTCAGAAAGAACGTCGGTGCCTGGACAAACGACCCCAAGGAACAGAACGCGAAGTGGTTCAAACTGTACAAGCTGGTCGAGAACGTCACCGAGGTCGCTGCATCGCAGAAGGACTTCCTGATGTACCGAGACATGGCCGTGCTATCGCTGCCCTTGATCATGCTCGCACCGCTCGGTCTGTACTTCGCTGACGCGAGCGGCAAAGCGATGGCGACTGCCGCTGGCATGTTCTTCGTGCAGTACGTGCTAACGGCCGTGAGTGCACGACACGCTGGCGAGCGGTTCGTTTGCAACGTCCTGGCTCTGCACTCGGCGAAGAAGATCACCGACAAAGCACCGGCCGCGAAAGCGGGGTAGATAACCTTGAAGTGCCGCAGCGACATTGCCCCCGTGAGCACAAGGAGGCGCTCCAGCCAAGACCGACACAGCACCACCGCTGTACGAGATCGCGTTCGTCGCAGCGGAGGCGCCTGTCCCTCCCCGTGGACCGGCTGCCCTCTGCCCCTCGGTCGAGTCTTGCTTGAGTGGCTCGCGCTGGGCAGCAGCATCGTTGTCGCTCGAACAGATCGCCACCGTGCTCAGCAAGCGCAGCTTGGCATGGCGGTGCCTGAGCAGATCTGAACTGCAGCCTAGGGGACTGATGGAGCCCGCCCAATCATTGCGAGCGGCTACAGGATCACGGTCCACATGAGGATGTCGACTCGACAGTCAACGTGCGAGGCGAGAGGACTCGATTTGAGGGTTCGCTGATGACGCTCGATTGGACGGCGAAGGTGAAACGCTTTTCTGCATTTTTGAAACGATTTTTGTCAGTTTCGGGACGATTTCGACCTAGAATGATCCAATAATCGGTCACTTCGAAACGCCGCCTTGGAACACCTCTCGGAAGTTCTGAAGATCCTTGATGGGGCCCTCAGGGCAAATGCATCTATGGCCGCCAGCTACGCTGGACTGCTTGCAGACAAGCTGGAGGCCGCGGGTGAGCGCGAACAGTCGCGCCGAATCCGTGAGCGATTGGTAAGGGCCCCAGTGGCAGTTGCTACGGCACAAGACTCGTCGCGGGGCCATTCCGCCGGAAGGCTTCCCATTGATAGTGAGAGCCGGCTAAACACGGTCGATGTCAGCCAACCAGACGCTGAGACTGTGCATCTCGTTCTTCCAAGCGCAATTCGCAGGCGAGTCGAGGAATTCCTAGAGACGGTCCGACATCATGACGAACTCGCGCGGGTGGGAGCGGCGCTCCCGAATCGTATGCTCGTCTGCGGACCGCCTGGCACCGGCAAGACGCAAACGGCACGTTGGATCGCCGGCAATCTAGGACTGCCGTTGCTTACGGTTCGCTGCGACACTTTGATTAGTAGCCTATTGGGTCAAACCAGCAAGAATCTGCGGCGGGTGTTTGATCACGCCGAACAGATCCCGTGCGTATTGTTTCTCGACGAGTTCGATGCGTTGGCTGGTGCTCGAGGCAATGAGCGGGATATAGGCGAACTGCAGAGGGTCGTCATTTCGCTTCTCCAGAACATTGATGCACTTCCCGACAGCACGATACTTTTGGCCGCAACAAATCATCAGCAACTTCTTGATGCCGCGGTGTGGCGCCGCTTTGCCTTTCAACTAGCCATGCCACTGCCAGACTCGCAATTGCGTGCTTTGTTGTGGCGTCAGTTCTTATCGGACTTTGCGCCCCCCAATCTACATTGGGACGCTTTGGTCGTCGGGTCGGATGGTGCGTCGGGAGCGCTAATGGAACAAGTTGCCCTAGACGCAAAGAGAACTGCGGTGCTTTCGAAGTCTGCCGTCATTGACGAATCGGAATTGTTTCGTCGCATGGGTCTTTCGCTTGCACTGTCTCGAGGCGAATCACTATCTTCCATCGAAGAGGAAGTCCGATGGTTACGCGTTTGGGACGAGAAGCGCTTTTCGCTTAGAGAGCTGGCTCGCCTCTATGGGGTCACCACGCGAAGCATCAACAACATGATCAAGGGCGGGGGAGACGATGGCGACGAAGGAACCACAACCGAATAGCGGACCGGCTCGAGCAAGCAATCCGTTCATTCACATCCCGTTCCAGGCACAAGACCTTGCCGGCGTGGAAGTCACTGGCGGCGGCGCGACGGAGCTGACGCCGGTAACACCTGAGTTTCGCGCCCAACTCGCGGCGACCCTCGATACAACTTGGCAGTCACTACAGCAAGGCTTCGAGCAGTACCCCGATATACCTGCCGTGGT
>Ga0307510_10003080_pt1 | contig 19265 bp, 21 predicted proteins | sample 12_EM_MG_FD_207224 | JGI IMG/M metagenome (GOLD analysis project Ga0307510, IMG submission 207224) | Populus trichocarpa ectomycorrhiza microbial communities from riparian zone in the Pacific Northwest, United States - 12_EM | ecosystem: Host-associated > Plants > Roots > Unclassified | place...
AAGTTAGAGGTTATTTAAACTTTCTTTTCACAAATTTTCTGACAAGTAAAGCCTAAGTACTGTTTAACACATATCTAAGCTTTCCTCAGACTTTTTCCGGCAAGAAAAGCCTGATTTGCATGCAGTGCCCTTTCACCTCACCCACCTCACATACCCACATTTTCCCAAACCTGGCCCGCCTATTTTGAATATCACTTGTGGCGTCCAGGCCCAATCAATAGTTTTGACCGCGTCAGCTTAAGCACCAGACGCCACCATTTGAAACTTGAACAAGACGTGCCTAGGTTCACCACCCGCACAGTACAGGCGCCTCTTCAACTTCAAGGTCCATGGGAGACCGAGACCCTATGTTGTACATTGCGAGGAACATGAGGGCTGCGTTTCCCCCCTCCCCCCCGGTTGATGCCTCCCACTCTATAGGGAAAGGGTTAACAGAGTGACAAAAGCGTGGCGTGCGTGATCCCCGCTTCCGAGTATGACCACTGGCAGCGCATGTTTGCTCCGACAGTATGGCACGATGTGTGGGATGTCGGTCGCTGGTCAGTAGGTCTGAGCACTGACAGCTATCGGGGTGGTGATGCGGTGGCGGGACAATGAGGGGGTACATGTACAAGTACTGTCTCCCTTTCTCTTCGCTTCGGTTACAGAACAGACTGACAAGTTAAGGCGTTTCGCCGATCCGGTATGATTAAATAACGTTTTTTATGACTTAGTAGATGGGGAAAAAAAATGACAGATTCTTCCACCCCACCGCATGTGTGCTCTCCTTGTGACACGGCAGACGACCGGCGGGAGGAATTCACTTTCCGAGCGAGGATCACACAGTATCCGCTGTTCTGCGCACATCAAGTTCGGACTACGGTGCATGTCTCATGCACTGGTCGTCGCGTCGTGGGTGAGTGCTGTGCCGAAATCAAAATCTATAAATCGGCGGAGATGAACTATGGGTGGGCTGTTCCAAGCAGATACCTAAATAGGGGGGGACACTGCCATACTTGTCAAGTCTCCTAACATATTCGGCGCGGTCCAGTAGCAAAACTCTCTGCGGGCGCGGCTCGGTGAAACAAGAGAGGAAATCCTGTTCTCCTCTGCGTGCATCATCTATCACACGACACGACACAGCGATGCCTTACACGCCGTGTATGTGTATAGCACTCGAGCTCCAGTACGCTAAAGTCAGCCAGCGAGTCGCGTGTTACATGTGCAAATGCAAAAGGAAAGAAGTCCGGTGGGCTCACATACGACCTGGTCATGAGTAGGATACCTCCGAAACAAACCACATCAAGAGTTCTTCGTCTCCGTGAGGATACCTGAGCTTCCTCGCAAGCTGGGATTTAATTTGGACGGGCCAGGGAATACGAGTTGGAACTTGCAAGGGCTAGCCGTATTCCCGGAAAGGGAAGGTTCTGCTGTGAGCCCCTTGCAAAAATGCCTGAACGATGTCATCGATGGAGCTGGGCGAATTTTTAGGTAGGGGATGGGGGCAGGCCGTAATTTTTGGACTCGGAGCTACTGTTCGTTTCGCACCAACGTTGTGGCTGTTGTGGTGCGAATGGTGTCGCTACGATGAGCAGTTGTTGCCAGTGAAACCGCTGCGGGTTGATTTAGTTGGACGCTGTGCGTACAGTACTGCGCTGTGCAACCAGCCGTTCGAGGTGGGTTTTCTTATTTCCTCGATAGCTTGCGAGCGCGCTTACCTGAACCATCGGACCGGATATTGGTGGGACAGAAGTTGGTTGATCCCATCGTTGTCCGTCATGACCACGCTACTGTGGACAATGTCCTGACAAAAGTGCAGAAGGAACCTCAACCTGCTCACCGGTGTGTGACCACGTCTCCCGTCGCTCGTGTAAACCTTATTTTCTGTTTCAGCTCTCGAGGCACAAGCTGGTGGCGAGCTAACCGATTGCTTACCATGAGCACAACGAGTGAGCCGCGGTGCCAGTGACCAGTGATGAGGATCAAAACGTTCTCACGGCTTTCCTATATCTTCGCTGTGACCTCATCGCTTGACTCCTCGTGCTGTAGTTGCCGAACCCCTGGACCATCACCTTCCATCCTCAGAGGACAGGGAGCCGCGTTTTCGTTCGTTCATTGTTATCCCCCAGATCGGTGAGTCCGTGAATTAGGTTCTCTCTTTCGGATTATTGATGGGAGTATAAATAGGTGTCATCCCCATAGGTAGTCACACCTAACCATTGAAGACGCCCAATAGAAAGCTTAATGTGATTATGGACTCCCAAGAGCCACCTCATTCATCCTCCCCACCTAGCTCGGGCGGGATGTCGAAGGCCGCACCATCACCTTCGTTTCCCCTCACGAGTACGCCCCCAAGGCGCTCTCCCGATCATTCGTCATCCTCTCCGCGTACACCTTCACCGCTCAATCCTCGCTCCCAGTCCCAATCTCCATCGCCGACCCCGCCTTCACGCACCACCCTCCTCCCCACACCGCCTACAGTGGGCCGCGTCCGATTACACTCCTTCGACGGGCGCGACCCGTCGCCAGTGCGTCATGCGTTGATACCCTTATCACGCGTCACGTCAGCGCCTGCAGTTCCGCAGTCGAGCGGAGCAGCACTGAGCTCTACGCTTCCTGCCATCATCCTCGATTCGACCATCGATCCTCCGTCATTGTTCCGCTCCCGCTCACCCTCTCGCGCTCGCTCCCAGGGAACGCCCCCCGAACGTGGTCATGAGCCGGACAACGGGGATTCCACCACACCTTCGTCGACGTGGTGGAACCTCCAGATGCACTCTCCTCGTCCATGGGCAGAACCCTCAAAGCGCAAACGCACGGTGCCGCCCGAGCAAGTAGAGGGCTACCTCCATACGCGTTCTGTGAGTCAACTTACTTCAACTCTAGCTTCCGCTGACCTCTGCGTAGCGTGCCATAGAAGCAATCGCTGGTGTCCTCGGTACTGCTGCGCGTGTTGGACACGAGGCACTCTTTGCCGGTGTTGACTTCCTGCGCTTTGTTCCGGTTCCTGGTCTGGAACTTGCTGGGCAGACATTGTTGAAAATATGGGATGCAGTCGAGATGGTCGAGGTGAGTTCAAAGCTCGAATCTTTCCCGCTTCGTACGACCATCGATTGACCTACACCTCATTAGATGAATCGTCTTGCGTCTCTGCGTTTGACTGAACGTTGCGCAGACATGTTGATAAGCGTTCGCGAAGAAATTGCCGACGCGGGTGACGCCGTGGCTGAGGAGCTCCACGCGCCCATCGCCAAATTGAACGAGTGCGTCGGCAGTGCTAATCCGTTTACGTAACTACTGACCGATCTTTAGGGCGTTCTCGGAGGTGCTCTATTTCCTCACAAAGCTCGGTCACCGCCCTTTCCTCAAGCGCTATCTGAAACGTGATGAGACTCTGGTCAGCATCACCTTTTGCGATGCGCTCCTTAATGATGCGTTGGGAATGTTTGGGGTCAGTACACGTTGCGCTCGCTCGGATATATCCGGGGTTTAACATGCTTCATTTGGTAGCTCTCTATCCAAATACGTACGCTCAAGATTATCCAAGCCAACGAATTGCGCCGACAAAGGGAAACGGAGGGTCTACTCGACTCGCTCTCACACCTTCCCGGTTTTCCGCCCCCGCCTCCTTACACCGTGCCACCCGCCGCGCTCTCCTCGCCCCCTACGGATTCTCAAAGTGTCCAAAAGAGCCTGCGGGCTTTGAAAGCTGCACAGAACGCGAAAGATCGCGCGCACGACACTGCAGACTTACGGCAACTCATGCGTACCGCGCTCACGCAAACCGACGACTCGGCTATGATCGAGGTGCTGCAGATCGCGCACAGCGAGATGCCAGAGGCGATCAAGACCTTACAGCGCGCCCTTGAGCGCGTTGTCGAGGATGGAAGGATAGAGGCCGCCGAGAGCGCCGTGACGCTGGCGTCATCGTCGCAACAACACCACTTCGAAGGCCAGCAGCCAGCCAGTTCTAGAAGCGATGGGGCAGAGAGTCGGCCCAGCGCAGACACGCTTGACCGCGAATTTATCGAGACCGGGATAGATGCTCTCCGGAGGCTGTCGACGGGAACGGATTTGGGCTTGCCAAGCTGGACTATTACCCGGTACGAGGTCGACCTCGAAGCAAAGATCGGACTTGGGAATTTCAGCGAGGTATATCGCGGTACTTGGCGCCAGCACACTGTTGCGATCAAGGTACTCGCAGAGACGACCCCACGCAAGATTTTTGTACACGAGGTCGAGATTTGGAAAAAACTCTACCACCCGAATGTACTCGAACTTCTTGGCGCTTCCAGTGCAACCGGCGATCCGCCGTGGTTCTTAGTGAGTACTTTGTGCTTTTGGAGCTAGATATGTCTGTCGTCGACCTGACCTTATATCAACAGGTCAGTAAATATTATCCAAATGGGAGCCTCGTCAAATTCTTGAAAGGCCTAAGCGATGCTGAAGCTGCGAGATTAGATACACTCAAAATGATGCATGAAATTTCGAAAGGCATGACGTATCTTCATAGGGAGGGCGTGCTGCATGGTGATCTCAAGGTACAAGTTTCCCAATCATAACTGACTCCACTGGGACTGATGCGGAATAATGTGACCTCAGGCTGCGAACGTACTTGTTGACGATGATACGCGTTGTGTCATCTCTGATTTCGGTCAGAGCGAAATGAAGTCTGAGGTCTACCGCCTCAGTCGCGTGCCTATCCCTCGTAAATCCGGTTCCACATTATATATATATTGTACGACTGACCCAATTCGTCCCAGATGGAACATTCCGCTGGCAGGCACCTGAGCTTATGCGAGGCGCGCAGGTACTGACACCCGAAATGGATGTCTATGCGTTTGCAATCTGCTGCGCCGAAATTTTGACGAAGGGAGCGCTACCGTGGCCGCTCATGGATGACGACGCCGTGCGGCATTTCGTGCTGTGTGAGTACTTTTTCGCGTTCTTATGCTACATATCAATCTGACTTTCCATCATCCCCGTCAAAACCAGCTGAGAACCTGAGACCGTCGCTTCCACCATCGCAATTAACCACTGGCCCTCTGATGAATGTCATCCGCTTGAGCTGGGATCAGCTTCCTTCCAATAGGCCACCGTTTGAACAAATTGCGCGAGAAATCAAGAAGCTGCGCGCTGAGCGGAGTACCCAGAGTTTGAGCACTCCATCCTCCGACTCACCGAAACCCCCACCCATTGCTGCTCAATGGGGAGCACAGGACCCATACCATCCCCATCACTCACCCGACATCCTTCCACCTCCCCTGCCAAGTGGCGAGTCGTCTACCGGACACCAGAACTCGACTTTTCCCGTGAAATCTTCACCCGACGTCGGTTATCGTGGATCTGCACTGGGACTAGACATTGGAAATGACGAAGCGAGATCGGTGTCGAATGTGCACGCGGAACAGGGAAGGGGAGACTTTTGGGGTACAGGAATTACGAGGTCCAGCTCTATATCTACAGACACTTCATCGTCCGAGACCTATGCAGGTATTCCTGACCAGGACTGGCAGAGCATCCTCGCATCGGGCTTCCACTCTCCGCCAGACCCCAACACCATAGCCGCGAAGTACCAAAACGAGCGTCGGTATAGGATGCTTTTGCAGCACGACTACCATACCATCCGTAGGCTTTTCATTCCATTTGTGGCACTTCTGCGTAATCATCCCGCGTTATTGACAGTCACACTCCCGCTATGGCGGCCATCTCGCGTCGAACTTGGCGCAGTGGGTTTCCTATCGAAGCCGGACGGCCGTTTCGAGATGTTGTTCAATGCATTCAACCCTGGCGCGTCATCAGCTGGAAAGGCGGACGAGCTGCCGATGCTGTCCGGGTACGGCAAGGTTTCTCAGGGTTCCCAACGTCAGGACAAGCGTAATGCTGCACAACGTGGTTTCGATCGCGTCCAAGGGATCTTTTCCTCTCCGTACGTAGTGACAGCCGCTCTCACTTCGTTCCCTATAAATGGCACTAATTTCCCTTCCCACTTTTGCTTGGGCCGCCAGACAAACCATCAGTCGTACCCATTCTTTCCAGCTCCGCGCTGGCCACAGAGTAGCATACCTATACGCCGAGACGATAGTCTATCGCTATATTACAAATTTGGACGTCCCGAAGAAATGGTTCCAGTCCAATATTGACCATATAATGAAGATCTATGGCCGGGAGCAGCGTCTGACGCGAGAGGACATATTTCTGGGTATGTTCGGTTATAAGGTAATTACACGTCATTGCTCATGTGATGGTGCTATATTAGTGATTGGGGCATTGGATGCCCCCGACTACGCGTCTTTTGTTAGCCACAGCCACCCTGACGGGCAGGTGAGCCAACTCAGAGACATGTAACAGCCGACACCGCCGCTAACCGTTCGTCGCACACGTAGGTCAATTTCAACGTATTCGCTCCTGCACGCGTTGGACACCCGTGGGGCCAGTTTACGCTCACATCCGCGGAGCAGGGAATGCAGCCCTCGAGTGGTGCTGTCATGCAAGATATGGTGGGCGCCGTGACCGCGAACGGTGTTTCGCTGGTCAAGGGTTCCTCTGAGCCTTGGGACTCTGTACTTCTCGCCCGACTCCGTTTCAAACCTGACTCGCCTGAACCAACTTCCTTGTGAAGGACCATCTTTTTTGACATTTTCTTTCTTCTTGGACACACCATTTTTCGTAGTATTTTTTTCTAATAGCAACCACCAAACGGACGAACTGTATTGATTCAGAAGTCACGAATGCCACACGTATCTAACTAATTTCGCTGGCACAATCCAATTTGACTGCATAACTACAGTAGTTATTTTTTCCTGTCCACGGGCCAGCATTGACTCGGAGATAGTTCAAGAATTTGAATTAAGCACGACGAAACGCTACTCTGATTCACATGACGTCTCTATGGAGTACTACGACGCGGGTCGCGGGTTCACCAAAGTGCTCCCTCCCTCCCTCCCTCTCGGGACAACCCCGTAGAAAGTGCCACGGAGGGGTGTCCTGACATTTATGGCTCGTCCCTAGGGAATGACACAAAAAGTTTTTTACTCTCTATTGATGTAATTCCGGTATCAAGGTTAGGCCTGTCCACTCACTCACAGGTTTCCACACCACGTCGAACCCCGCGAAGGCATTTGCGTCTATTTAGGGTTCGAAATCTTCGTGGCGAGATAAGACGCACAGGCTTTGCAGTTGACGGCTATAAAAAGTACACGTTTCGAGATATTGTAAAAGTCCGGCCAATTTCACCGCGGGTATCCCGATAATGCGCTGGTGGCTCCCAGGCCTTAATCCCGATTCCGAGGAGAACAACGTCAACTTGCAACTGCCACCGAGGTGTCTACTCGGGCAACCGCGACCTAGCCCCATTATCTCCTTTCCTCAACCTTGGGTGGGTTCCAGCGGATTCCCTTCCTTTTTCCGGAGCGCAAATCGCGGTTTTCTCAGAAACCTCCCCGTAAAGGCGAAGGCCGGACTCTCCAAGTTTCTTTCACGATGACCCTCGATAGGTAACGTTTTTATTATTGGTTCATGTCGCCAACCCAAACAATCCGTGCCTAAAATTCTCGTTGGATAGCAGGGGCTTGTTTGGCTTTGAGTAGTATGCCGCTTTGAGCAGCTCCCTGCATCGGACGATCTCTTATTATAAGTCGATGTGAACGGTATATATACGCCCGCCACTCAGATCAAATTGACACAGCCGTAGACACCCCTCGTTCCTTCTTGTGGCATGGCCTATCCATCACAGAGCATTCACCCTCGATCGCACCTCGATTTCACTACCCATCCCTCTCTCCGTATGTACTTTATGCTTCCGAGTTACGCATTGTTCCTTCCTTTGCTCATAAGTCGGTGGCAGACATTCGCGATGCGCGAGATGCGCACATCATCCTCGAGGCCGTCCGGCTCAATATCCTCCCATTGATCACAAGACGGTTGTCCTCAACCGAGCGGGAACAGCTGGGTTCCGGAAACGTGTTCGTTTGGGAGGAAGCCGAGTTCAAGGGTGGCTTGGAGCGATGGACCGACGGACGACGTTGGAAAGTGACCGTTCTCATGATATTCCATGCATATCAGGCTGAGCTTCGACCCTAGGTCCCAAAGTAGAATGCGTGGAGATTATTTATTTTACGAGGAAAAACTCGAGGCAACCCAAGAGGAGCGCGACCTTAAGGCCGCGAGGCGGTGTGTACTTTGTTTGTTTTATTGTTCCCTCTTCCTCATCTGACTTTGGGACGTACGCAGAGCAAGGCGAGCCCTTGACCCACTATCTGTACCCCCTCTCACCAATCGGCGGCAAGATAGGCCCTCAAAGCCAAATGGACTTACGAAGCAGACGTTCTCGACACAGGTATACTTGCCCGGTGCCAGCGCACCACGTAAATGGCACATTGTTGCCTATTTCTCGGTATGGTGGACCATATATATCGATGATGTTTCACCCGCGCCGATGCTATTGCTGTCACTAGGGTAATGATTACACGCGGCTACAGACGATCGATGACATCGAACAGCTGCGCAATATTCGCGTTCCTCATGGAATCTACGTTTCTAGCAAAGGCTCCTATAAGCGAGCGGACACCTTCCCATGCGAACCCGATGACGACGAGAGCATTTACGCCAGTGCCCGATCGTCGCTCCCCGGCCGCCCGGGATCATCGTCCCCCAATCCTATGATGGCTCCAGCCCAAGCGTACATGCGAGGCTCACCCACTGTCGTCACTCGTCCGCAATCGCCCCTTTCTGGAAGCCTTCCACGGCTGTCCTCCGTTATTGGCCATGCGCCGCCGCTCCCTGCGGGACATCCCAGTTCGCCGAGTTCGCGACCTTACGCTCCCCGGTCCGCCGAGGATAGTCGTGTGTTGAATGCCTTCCGCATTGCGCTCTAATTGTGCCCTATACCCATGGCCCCACTGCGAAAAAATGAGAGAGATGCAGTTTGGGTGCCACAACCGTGATTTTGTTTTAGAGTTTCGTCCTTGTTGACAATAGTACGGATATCTTCCTACGGTTTGTCGTACTACTACGTGGCGCTAGTACGCCTGCAGGTCGGGAAACAAAATAATATACCTGTTCCAATGTGACCCATTACTACAATTTCTCGAGGTGCGAGCCAACGCGCGTGTGCCTGGGTGATAATGGATCAGCTAATCATTCAAGGTATTCAAGTCCTATTGGCAGTGATTGGCTCACAACACGAAGGTTCGGTAGGCCATGTTACCACACGGGTGCGACCAACGTGAAATAAAGAAATGTAGACTCGCGCCTAGCCCGTCCCCGAGGAAATACAAGTATGCTACGCGTGGAGCAATAATACATGTGCCAGCAGACACTTGGCTTGTGACTGATGACATGGCAACTCCGGGATAACTTAGCTACTTCATCGATTCATCGGCTCTGCCTGTGGGAAAGTAGGCCCAAAAATGGGAGAAGGGCGTGTTCCAACGTCAAAGAAGCAAAAACACAAGTTTTTAGTAGGAGTGGCGGAAAGGCCCAACGGATGGTAAGGATTCTACTTCAATGGGGACAGAGAAGTTCACACTTTGGCCAGCTGACAATTCTGATCGCAAATCGCACAAAACAAACACACTGAAGGGTGAGGTTGGCTAGGCGACGCGTGCGGGATCGGAGCCGTCGGTCGGTATAAATGTTTATCAAAGCCCAAGGAAATGGCCAGTAAACCCCTGATAGCCCGCGGGCTTTCAATGACGACGATGAAAGCATGGTTGGAGGCATCGGAGCCGCAAACGTGCAAGAGTACAATTGTATGTCGGGGACTGTCTGCAGTTGAGGCCAAGGACAGGAGCGGCTAGCGCCTATCACTCATAAGTGTCGTCCCGCGGGCGTCGGCGGATATGTCCGAAAGTCAAGGCACGTGTAGCAGCTCTTGTGAGCCAAATACACTAATGGAGAACTGTAATGGAAGAAAAGAATCGCGGTTTGTGTGGGACATTCGATGGGGTGGCTGGGCTGGGCGGGGCCAATCAAAGCCCACACCAAAATAAGCAGCGCATTTGATGGTCCAAATCAAATCAAAGGGATCCATTTCTCGAGCGATCGGAGAAATAGGAGACCTACGATTGCGATTGGCACTGTGGGATTCTGGTGTGGTACAAGTCAGGCCACTGATAGAAACGAATTCGAACTAAATGGTCGGACTGCGGAAACTCGTAGAAAAGTGCGATTAACGGGGGCCCATGACCAACTTGAGCCACACTCCATTTGACTTGCCAAGAGCTAGTTGCGTGGCAACTCAGAATTCAAGGACTGTAATAATTTAAGGTGATCGAGAACATCGCTGAACGGGGCCGATTGTCGGAAGAGGTTGTATGGTATGACAACAAACCGATTCTGGCGTGGCCACCTGCACATTTTCAGCCAGCCGAGAATCTTTCCGAAGATCTAGGACAAGCTCCCAGGTCGAGGTCGCTGTCCACTCAGAAAACGAATTAATACTAATATTTTGCATCCAGGGAAACATTCATCGACTTGTGGGATCGGTTTCATTATGGGAGTGGCTGTACCAAGCTGAAATACCGGCCAAATTGACTTGTCGCTAACCTGCCAGCTCAAATAAAGCGTAGTCAGCCTAACACGTAGACATAGACTTTGGCTGTTGTGATGTTAATTTCGGCTCGACCCAGGTATAATCTGCAAGCTGAAGCGAAAAAATAAAGCGCTATTGTCCAAACTGGCCAGTGAGTGGCATAGACGGGCCTCGATCCTCATGATAGGAACAAGCGTCCCCCATCGATGACGGTGGCCGAATTCGGATCGGATCGGATCTAAACCTACCATGACCCAGTACTAGTGCACTGATAGTTCTGGTCCGAGATTCGGCGAGTTATCGGTCGAATGTGTGTGATACCCACGGGCTTAGGGCCAACCCGTCATGATGATGAGCATTGATGACATCTTGGGGACAACGAAAACTTGACGTATTTGAGGATGTTGGTCCCATATTTATCAATGGCCCAGCAAATTCAGAGCAAGTCCCCTGAGTAGTCCTTGAAAAGCGATATGACGTTATTCTACCTGCTTTTGGCCATGGGATCGGACGTGCGTGAAAGTGACGACTGTTGAGGTCTTTGTGCTTTGTGATGACACAGACGACACAATATTCCGATACGGACATCAGTTCGCTTGTCCGAGCCCTAACAACCTGTCACCGATTCAGAGCCGCTCACCCCCTTTTGGATGGAAGGGCATTGCACTGTCAAGTGGGAGCGTAGAAGCGAATGTGATGTTACACCCAAAGCATTATGATGTTCAATTGAACGACGAGCAATATATAATGAAAGCCTGCGTCCTTTTTGGCTCGTCGCCGTGGAGTGGCCGGACCGGGGGCCATCGCCACGCGACGCGCCAACCCACACCCTTGCGTGCTCCGCGTGGGGTTGGCATGTGCCCCCTCATGTCCTCTGCCCTCCCACGTCTCGGTATCAGAGTATTCAAAAGCTGTACAGGAAAGTATAGGAGAACATATACTGCGTCATCATTCGTGATGCATGCCGCAGAGGAACCTCTGCTAGAGTTCCAGACACCAGACAGGAGGTGGCCTCGTTGTCAACTCCGTAGGTCAGATAGCAACTGCCCAAAGCCACGTTACGTCCAAGGTCGCCAAGTCACATCACCCTTGAAATGTATATAACCCTGACAGCGTGCGACTCTGGGTCTCTCCACCAAGAATCCTAAACGCCATCTATCCTGATAATCTTTATCATGGCTTTTCTCTCCATCGTTCGTATCGTCCTCTACTGTTTTTTGGTAGGTGGTCGTCAATTCCGCTTCATCCATCTTTCAACGAGTGGTCACTAACGGCGCACGGTCATGATGCCCAGTGGGTCTTTGCTGTAGTCCTCCTGGGCCTCACGGGCGCACGGTTACACTATACGGAAAATCTTTCTCCTACTGACCCTCTCAATGGGGGACATCACTTCTATGATCCCGTTATTGCGGAGCTCCTTGCGGCAAGCGTCCTCTCCATGCTTTGGTCAACCTTTGCGTCAGTCCTTTGCGGAGCTTTCTCGCCTAGCGTGCGCTAACCCTTTGTCCACCCTCAGCATTCATGGGATTTACATGCGGTGTGACCGCTTGGTCATTCACACATTTGCGGTAGAAGCGATTGCACTTTCCATGCTTTTCATGATGTGGCTTGTTGGTACCGCCATCGCGACTGTGAGTATCTCCCCTATGAGGCCCCTAACTTGCACGTTGGCTCATAAATGCACAGACTATGTGGGGTAACTTGGGCTGGTGCCATCAATATTCGCCATGCCGCCTTCTTTCCGCACTCGTGGGAATTGCATGGACCGGCTGGGTCTTTCTGTTCTTCCTTCTCTGCGCTTGTCTTGTCCACGCATTCGTTAATCGGGCGTGGACTGAGCCTATACATGGACACCTTTATCCTCGCGATAGTTTCATACCAGCCCAAACATCCGAGTATCGTGGGAGCGGCATTTGAACCTCTCCTCGACACGGACCTTCTGTGTGTTTTACAAATTCCAAGGGAAGATGTACCATACAGTGTACTGAATGTCGTGGAACCACTGGCACCATGGCAGCTACCCATGAGCTTGTGTTATTGGTTGTTTGGTTATCTTTGTGTTTATGTAGTACTGGATATCTCATCGTCACCGCCACTGGCACCCGCCACAATTACCCACCATGCGTCTTATTGCGGGCCAATATTTTCTCCTCACGTCACTTATTGCGGGGGCTGTTGCTCATGATAACGGCATGGACATGAACATGGACCAGGGAATGGCCATGAATAGTGGCAATATGATCATGTATCTCCACTTCGCCCCCGGTGACAATCTCTGGTTTATCGGTTGGGCACCGAGCACTGCGGGCGCAATGGTTGGGACATGTATCGCGCTTTTCATGCTCTCAATAGCAGAGCGATGGTTGGCGGCGATGCGGGGAGTCATGGAGGCACATTGGCGCACGCGGTTGGCTACTCAGTCACCTTGTCCTATTGTTATCTAATGCACTGGTTATGCAGTGCCCAGGTCGTGCTTTCCGACAAACTCAATACCTCTGCCGCAGTGACGTTCCCTGAAGAGCGCATCCGACCATCGTCGTCGAGCGCCCCACAGCCTCGGCCTGACATGGCACCGCCGTTCCTTGTTGCATATGACGTCCCGCGTGGAATTATGCGGCTTGTCCTCGCCAGCATCAACTTCCTTCTCATGCTTACGGTCATGTAAGTCGTCTTGTGCGTTTTCTGACGCAGACGATTAACCCCTCTTGACGTCTCAGGACGTTCCAGCTCAGTTTCATCCTCGCCATCGTCATTGGCCTCGGAATAGGAGAGGCCCTTTTCGGGAGATACAGCCTCCAGTTTGGCCCTTTACATTGAGTGAGGGGGCCTTTGTGGACTGTGGCGATAATGTACTTACTTATGTGGTAGAATCTCAATCCGTCCGCCTTACTCGCAGACGCCTTCGTAGGTGCCTTAGGTATATAAGGGCGTTCTCATCGCGCTTCTGACCCTTCACTACAATCTCGCAACACACCGATTCTCATACTTCCCAACCTACTTTTCAACCATCATGTCTGTCGGCTCGTTCTTCATCCCAGCCTACTACACCTATACACCGACTATCGTCACCCCTGTTATATCCATGGGGATGCCTTTGATAGTTCAAGCGGCTCCCTCGCCCCTACCGCGTCGCGTCTCTTCGTCTCCATCCCCGCAGTTTTGCGTACAAATCCTTATAGCTCAGGCGTGTGTCTCTTTTTTCGTCCCCTGAAACTGTCTCCGCTGACTAGCGCCTTATAGCATCCCGCCGTCACCACGGTGTCATCGATGCTACTCACGTTTAGACAATGAACGGCCGAAGCGAGGCTTGAAGTGTCTACTCCAGTGCCTCTTGGGCAGGCACCATACCGATTGAATTATACCACCTGTTATGTTCGGCTTTATATCTATCGTCTAACCCTGGTTTTGTTTCTTGGATTCGCATACGTATCGCCTTATTGTATAGTTACAGTTGTACTACATCTTGGGAAAAAACAGATGCAAATACATACCCACACGCACCTGATCTGAATCTACCACCATCGCCGTACGGGCAACTTGGAAAGGGACATCGAGCTCAAGGTACGCCTTGCCAGTTGAAGGCTCAAAATACTCTCGGAGACCATGTCGGGTTTCGGTACACCTCCAGTCATTCCGTCACAGTTTCAAATTTATAAGTGCGTATCTGAACCTCTCCACAATTTCATAATGACATTCTCTCCCAAGCTCATATGCGGAGGACCCCAAATGGCAACGCCTGTTCACAAAAATTTGGGCTGCGTGTTTGGGTGCTGCAATAGTCCTCTCCTTACCTGTCCTATATCGGGCATATCACGCCAGACGGGCATTCACTGGTCTCTTTGGCGTGTGGGAGGACATCAAACGGCGTGACTATGTACATGCGCCAACGGCCACCGAGAAGGAGGCGGCTCTCCCCAAGAAACACCTGAGACCGCTCTGCTACCTGACATCGTTCTCCTCTCTTCTTCTGTGGTCGCCCTTTGGTGTCGGGCTTAACTTGGGACAGAGTGCGTGGTTGTTGAGAGACCTCTTCTCGTCATTCTAACGAACAGCCATCAGTCATCATCGTGGTGCTCTACTTCGTCGTCATCATTATCTGCACCTTGACCCATGTACCCCTCATCGACAACCCTAATCGCGCAGGCAGGTACCTGGTGTGTGTCATGTTTGTATAGGCTCACCACCCATCCACAGGTTTCCTAGCAATTGCCCAGCTCCCAATTGTGTTCCTGTTTGCGACGAAGAATTCGATACTTTCGCTCCTCCTAGGACCAGGGAATGGCTACGAGAAGCTTAACTACATCCATCGCTGGTCCGGTCGCGGCATGTTCCTCTGTGCTGTCATCCATGGTTCTCTCTGGATTCGCAATCACGTCGAGTACAAGCTCGCTATACTGGGCCCACAAAAGGAAACCTCCGGCGTTGCCGCATTCGCCCTTATCTGTGTCATCCTGCTTTCCTCGTTGAGACCTGTTCGGCTCTACCTCCGCCAGATTTTCTTTTATATCCAGTGCGTACCTCACCAAATCTTTCGAGATATGCTCATAATCGCGGTGTGGCTAGTGTTTTGACTTATGTTTCGTTCTTCATTACCATCTGTTACCACACCCCATTCGCTCGACCGTGGATCTTTCCACCGTTAGCATTTTACGGCCTCGATTTGCTTATGCGGCTATTCCGCTTCCGCGTGAAGGATGCCTCGTTGACACCCATGGAAGACATGACTATCGTGCGCGCCCGGGTTCTTCCCCCATCGAGTTCTTGTTGACAAGTCCGTAGATTCATATCGACGATTGCGATGGAGGATGGGAAGCAGGGCAGCATGTCCAGCTTCGCATATTTTTTGAGGGACGTGTGTTTGAATCACACCCACTCACCATCGCCAATGCACCAAGCTCCGTATCATGCGTGGCCAGCCGTTCCATCGTTCTGGGCGCCCGGGTGAAAGGTGATTGGACCCGGGCATTGAATCGTTATGCGTCTATGGAACAAGTACGCCTCGCCAGCGAGAATGGCGAAAAGGTAGATGCTGTACGGGTGCCCGTCCACGTGATGATCGACGGACCATATGGCGGGTGTGGTTTGGACCTGGGCGAATACGAGAACGTGCTCCTCGTCGCTGGCGGCGGCGGCGTGACGTTCACACTTGGGCTGCTGGATGATCTTGTTGGGAGGATTGTGCGACACCAACGCGGGCGTGGTGAGCGCACGCGATGCGTCGAATTTGCATGGGTTATCCGTACCCTTGGTGAGCAACTCTTCTATATATATGACTCTTAGATCACCCAACAAGTCATATTTCTAGACAACGTCCAGTGGTTCCTACCTATGATTATGGATATTGTCGACGCTGTGGCCAACTCGTCACTTTACCTCCATATCTCACTCTTTGTGACTTGTCAGTGCGGAGATTTGCCACCCATACCGAACGCGACGATCACGAGCACGCGGCCCGACGTTCACCAGCTACTGACGGATGTGATATCTCCTACCCCTAGAGAGGACGATATGGAGGATGAGGGCAGAGCGGGTACAGAAGGTGTCATCTGCCAGGGCGGTGTCGGAGTGTGTGCGAGTGGGCCGGAAAGCTTGACTCGTGAGGCAGCCAATGCGGTGGCAAGACTGGCGCCGATCCATGGGACACGAGTTGGTGGAATTGCGCTCCATACTGAAGTGTTTTCTCTGTAACTATATCCCGACGTGTGTTGGTCTATATGATATACTGTTCCGTCTGCGTTGCACCGCCACCACACCATACCGAGATAGGCAAAAAGCAACCTTTGACCGCTACGGTCTACGTCTGCCGAATCCGAAACTCATGAATGTTTACATCCTGGCTCAAGCGCAAGGCCAGACTGGGTACCCTTCTCCAGAGCAACGGTGATGAGGACGAAGACGGTCTCGCTCTTGACCGAATTCTTCACGGCCAGTCGGTCATCGCTAAAACTGGTCCGTGCCACTCTCTTCACCTCCTTTTGCGTGTTGTCTAATTACGTCTGTCCCGGAGTAGCCAAGACCATAGAGGTGGACAAGCTACGATTTACGGACAAAGACCTCGCCGTCGTCGGGACGTTAGAATACGGCCAATTCTCGATTGTATGTCACAATTTTGAACGGACTTTACCATCCGTCTGCATGAATAGCATCGTTCACCGCATCCCCTAGATTGACGTCGTCAATTGCAATATCGACAGGCGCGTTTATGTCCGCAAGTCGATTGAAAAGCGTTTTGCCTTCAAAACCCGCGACGTGCGTACTCTTTATTTCTCCTTCGGCGCCCCAATCAAAATCTCATCACCTTCTGAACGACTACTTATTAACTTATTGCTATATTGTCCGTAGCAATGCAACCCCCAGTTAGAGCGAGAGATTCTGCTCCGCGCTCGTCGCACAGAATCGGTCTGGGTCCCACATCTCCTGTGTGCTTTTCAAACCAATACACACCTCAATCTCGTCCTGGACTACGCAGAGGGCGGGACCCTCTGGGACGTTCTCGAGTCGATGCCGTTGGAACGGGTTCAAGAAGTTGACCTACGCTGGTGGCTTCCGCAGGTGATCAGCGCCGTCGCCTGGTGCCACTCACAAGGCTTTGCACACCGGCACGTCCCCACCCTCACACCCGCAGCTTTCAATCCATGCTCATAAAACCGTCCAAAAAAAGCGACGTGAAACCCCACAACTTTGTACTCAACCGTGCTGCACATGTCCAGCTCATTGACTTTGGTTCGGCCGCACCTCTCGTTCCTGGCTCGCGCTTCGTACCACCAGAGTATTGTCGTGTTCCCTGCGGAACGTGCGATTATATCTCTCCTGAAATCCTTCAAGCACACGAATCGGCTCTCGTCGCCATGGAAATGTCTGATGAAGAGACCGGTGATGGGGAGATTAACATGGGCGAAGGAGGATATGGAGTCGAGACAGACTGGTGGAGCACGGGGGCCATGATTTATGAGATGACCTACGGCGTCGCCCCTTTCTTTGCCCGCGACATCCGGTCGACATATCTAAAAATCATCGACTTTAGGGCGAGTCTCACGTTCAATATGAACGTGCCTGTCTCATCTGAACTACAAGATCTGCTGATTCAGTACGTTCGGACGAATTGGGTAGTCCCTTCACGCCGATTGATCGTTCTTCCAGTCTACTCACTGATGCCGAAGGTCGCCTCGGCCGACATGGAACAAAGGAGATTATGCAGCACCCTTTCTTTGACGGAACTATGTGGGAAACCCTCCATTCTGGTACGGAAGCGTTCACTTGACTACTGGCTGCAATTCCTCACGCAAGCAACAGAGCGCCATCCCCCCGAGCTTCACCTCCCTCAATTCATCTACAACGAGGACCTTTCAACGACACGCGAGCATCACATTCCCGACACAAAACAAGAACCGAGTACAACAGCATCTACACCTTTTGATTTTTCCGCTTTCTTTCTACCATCGGAAGGCGATAGCTCTCCTGGTCTTTCGGCTTTGCGAACGACACCACGCTCCATTCTTCGCGAGGAGGCCGATTCCTTCTTTATCGGCTTTTCATGGGGGCCAACGGCAGATGCATTCCCCGATACTACCACTACCACTCCAGCCCCACCCGCTTTCGCGTACCAGACTCCAGCTCCTCAGACCCCTGCCATAGTCACCAATGGATTTGTTACACCTAGACGCGGTATCGGCACGATTCCGTGCGCGAGCACGCTGCGGCGCACGCGTACTGCTCCGCGTCGCGCCGTCTCTGACCGCGAAGCTATGCGCCAGCTTGTCGACTGCATCGGGTTGAGCGCACGCAAGAAAGTCCTCGCGGCGGGCCGCACACCCAGTAGGGCTCTCGCCCAAACGAAATCCAAGACTATCCGATTCGCGACGCGTGCGCCGGAGCCACTGGACTTTACCCACACCGGGCACAGCGAAGATGCTTCCGCCGCCATTACTGGGAGGGATGTCGATTCGAGCGACCCAGGCAGTGTGGCGTTCGCCTTGGAGGACGTTGCTACTGAGGATGAAAGCGATGACACGAGCGCAAGCGATGCACCGCCGAGCCCGAGCCCGAGCCCACGTCCCGGCTCGGCGATGTCCTTGTTACGCAGGAGCGCGACGCCGACGGGCTCGCTGTTGTCGCACCACCCACCCTCGGAAGACACACAGAATATGACTATAGTGCGACACAGCGAGGCCACGACGACAGTTCGGACGACGTCTTCGCCACCTCCGACTTATCGGTGCCTAACCGGTGACGAGGACACGTTGGACGTGTTGGAGGAGCGTCACCGTGTGCTGATGGGCGAGATTGCTAATATAGAGGGCAGAGTAGGGGCCATGAAAAGACGAAGTGGTTGATATTCTATAACACGGCATATGCACGTGCAGGTTTTCATATAGAGACTTAGCTTTCTAGAGATGGAACTCAATCATTTATTCGATTAAAAGACAGTTTCGGAAGTCGCAGTGGTACTGTTCGAAACATCGCTTCGGGAAATTATCATGAAAACCGTTAAACATTGCGCGTTTCATAATAGGGACCGATCGTAAGAGTCCAAGATAACAGTTAGAGCTACATTTATCATAAGAAAGGTCCAACGGAAGGTAGACTCAAACGTCTTAAATTCTATGTGGTACATTCGTGGGTTGATAGATGTATTTCGGACGCCTTAAGCATGCTGAGAGAGAGGCTAACGTCCGTCGACGACCACTACCATGAGGAAGCCAAATGTGGCGGCAGTCCAGGTAGCGGACTCGCGATACTAACAGCAATATTT
>Ga0307510_10003081_pt1 | contig 19262 bp, 17 predicted proteins | sample 12_EM_MG_FD_207224 | JGI IMG/M metagenome (GOLD analysis project Ga0307510, IMG submission 207224) | Populus trichocarpa ectomycorrhiza microbial communities from riparian zone in the Pacific Northwest, United States - 12_EM | ecosystem: Host-associated > Plants > Roots > Unclassified | place...
CCCTTCAACTGGTGAGACTCAGCCGGGATGTGCCCTTTGTGCCAAGTTCGCATGCCAAGGCTGGGTATCCGTCTCTGTGTTGCGAAGCGAACAAAGGGCCGGGTGACCGGGCAAAAATCTCTCCATGCTTCATCTCTGTAACCAGATAAAACTTCCTTTTCCTTCAGATGGACTCCAGTTAACCATCTTTCACGCTCTTGGGGCAGTACCCACATGATAGGTATTGATAGAAATCTTTTGGGGTGCTACTTCCCCAATGGCTATGTACAACGTACGCGTACATATGATGATACTGTACGTTATTCAGTGCAATCTGCGTCGCAATAACAGTATGAAACATCCCTCGTGGGCGCTTCTACGAAGCGTCGGGTAAACCCTCTGGGAACTCCAAAAGACGTTTCTCTATCTTTAGCATGCCAGCAGGCCCCGAAATAAAATGAAGTGGCGAAAGGGACTCGCCACCACCCATGTCTCATACGACTTCCATGTGACAAGACGTTCTTCCAACTCTTGATGCTGTTGGGACGAGAGAAATTTTGATATGAAGGCCCCCTCAGCCAGTTGCACGCGAAATTACGACCGGAAAGTGATGAGTGGGTATAGCGGGGGCGACCCGATGAAGAATACCAATGAGCTGGCAGAAAAAGAGGTGAGTGATATACGATATCAGGTATGGAGACCACGTGGTTAACCATGATCCGAGAGATACAGTATCCAGCCCGTCATCAATCACACTCCCGGCGTTGTTTTGGGTTCGCACTGCGGTGCTTGGCGGAGGGAGTGAATGCCGTCAGTGCTTTTTTGTGTCCAGGTAAAGCTTTTCCAGTACGCCCTCAGACCGGCTAAGCTCATTGATATTTGTTGACTCGTTTATCAGAACTATTCAGGTGCTGCACCTGGAGGGATGAAGAGCAAGACGCGAGATTCCGAAAGAGAACGAGACTGAGGGTGGTGGCCTCGAGCGGGAGGAGACAACGCGCGAGAACCGTCACGGTCTTCAGGCCCGTCGAGTCGCATGGGCTCGCTCTTTCCTCGGGAATATGGGACGTCGAACTATGAATGCCAGTACAGGCCGAGGAGATCCGACTCGGAATGCGGCCTGGGAACGACAAATCTCACCAGCGATGGAGAATCGACGTACGTGGGTGAACTCTGCACTTCGCGTACCCTTGCACTGCTGAATTTATATCTGTTGGAGGCGAGTTTTTAGTATTTTATCACGTATCATGCTTACCGTACTCATGAGAGCGCGTTAACATGCCCCTCGCTGTTCTTGATGAATTTAACGCACGTATTGTATTACTCAGACGTACAGTAAAGAGAGGTGGGCAAATAATGGCTGCCGATTACGAGACTCGTATTCAAATATCAAATAATTCCAACGTTCCTCCTGTCATCATGACGTGGCCTGCTCTGGCCACCAATGCGGCACTCTGTACACCCGTGCCAACGCTTTCTAAGTATGCGTCCGCTCATCCGTTATTTTGCATGCGAGTATATTTGCTGGATTGTATTCAGGCTGTAAGCGAGTTGGTGTAAGGCAAGCCTTACGGCCAGACGTGTGAACGGCCACGCGGCCACGGAGCGCCTGTCAACGCCACAAGTCTTCCCGCCGCCACCTGCCATTCTTTAATTGTTGTCACACGGCCCCGTTCCTTAGTCCCTTTCCTTTCATGTGCATCTGACTCTGGCATCTTGTGCAAGATCAATGCGTTCTCTTTCTCTCTCCTTTCCCTTGCTATGTTCCTGTCACTGCCTCTATTCAGTACTTACAGCCTCAACGAAGATGCCCGTAGGTGCTGACATGTATATAAACTCACCTCACTGCAGAGGACAACCAGTCAAGAACCGGAAGATTTAGTCTTTTGTTCAGAGTCTATCGTGTGCGCGTTCATTCCTTCTTGCTCTCCCCCTTTCCCTTCTCTTTCTCTGTCTACCTTCCCCTTGGGTCGACATCATTCTTATCACAACCGCCGTACATACATCGGGGGACTCGCCAGTGAATTTGAGGCAGACCAGAGTAGGCAAGCGATCCGAGAGGGTGAGCACGCGGAAGGGGGAGTGTATTTGAGAGAAGTCAACCAGACTAGTTATACACAAGAGACCATGCTGTATTCTATACGTCGTTGTCCGAGAATATCGAGTATGAATGTAAGTGTACGGATGTGTCGGAAGGAGAGAGCGCTAAGGAAGATAAGAGGATGAAAGGAGTTGGAGTATGAACGATGCGGCACAAATGATAATCACCACCTCTTATCTATATCGATAACCTATAACCTAGGAAGACCTTGATTTTGCGCTTGGTACAAACGCACTCGTTATGTAGCATCTCCTTTAGCCAGAGAACGACTATTATGAGGTAGGGACAGGGTAAGTGCGACCGCGGACGGTAATTTCCGCTTGCTTTCCTGACACATCTCACATGCTGGAACCTTGCACGACACCGGCTCTCCCTTCGGCCAGATGTATCCGCGGCTATCTTCTTCAACGACTCGGATCATCTCACCGTGGTCACTCCGGATGGTGCAATTGACCCATTCATTTCGACAACAGGCAGATGGAAAATGCGTGGTATACCTCGACGATGCACATACCAGAGGAACCGATATCAACTTCCCGCGAGGAACGCGCGCAGCCGTCATGCTTGGCCAAAGTGCCACCGAGGACAAACTGATACAAGGTGAGCCCATGGACCACGTGAAGAGAAAACAAAACTGATCAGGACGCCGGTTATATACGGATGCGTCGACTAGGGAGAGGCCGTTCCGTTGTGATGTTCTATGCGCCAGGTCGACCACCGTATCCGAAAGCCGTATTCCAAGTGAAATAGCCTCCGGGTATCGCATCCGGGTGCTGGACGTCCTTCGGTGGGTGGTCCATTCACGAAGACATTGGTAGACATCTCACGCACTGGGCGCAACAGGGCCTCGAACACCGAAGGCGATTCGCAGCTTACCAAGAGTGCTGTATAGATCAAACGGAGATTTGGACGTCCTGAGAAGCGCTTGGCTGCAACCCGAGGCACAAGCCTCGGAAGAAATGTATTGGGTCGCAACGGCGGCTAAGATGAACCCTGATATCAAGGGTGTTCCGTCCCTAAGCGAACGGATCGAGCGACTTGGCATTATGAAGATGGTAGATGTTAGGAGAACAAGGGCATGAGGTGAGCCGTGAAACCGAGGTTGGGCGTCCCATAATAGAGCACCCTCCGGCGCAACATTCTATCCACGGCGACATTCTTGGGTTTATTCAGACAGTGAGTCTTCCTGCATCCTCGAGTCACATATCCCCACTCTTGGCTCCCATCAATATGGCCAACGTCCTCGATTCGACGACCCAGTAGTCACCTATTCCACTCGCAACGGCAGATTTCAATGCCACCGTCCTCAGTTTCAATGGCGTGGCTCTGACACAATATCTCCGCCCCGTCAACCGGACTCTTTCGAGAGGTTAGGGAAGGACAGCATTGTCATTCTATTGAAGACGGTGATAGGTCTACGACGGAAAGGCATGGGTTACTATAGAACGCATCTGGAACAGAGCCTGAGTGGGATACGACTAAGTGATGAAGCTGTATGGGACATACCGACTTGATTACTATACAGAATGGATTTTGTACAGGTGAATTGTAGGTGGTAGTGCTACGAGATTATAAATGTAGTCGTCACAAGGAGAAGCAAGTATAAGAGAGATGAAGAATGAGGAGATGGGCAATTAAAACAGAAAGAGAGGAGCGAGAGACTTGGGTGGGCTTGAGTGGCGAAAAGGACGAGACAATGCAAGTCCCAGAAGACACCAGGCGAGAGGCCGGAGTGGGACGAGCCGAGAGATAAGCGAGTGATGAGAGACGGAGCCAGAGCTGAGGGACGGGTCTGAGAAGATGAAGGTGAGCAAGAACAAGAGAAGATAAAGTAAAACACATACAGATACTATTGAAAATACGCGGGAGGGGATATTACGTCCGAGCAGGAAATGGTTGAGTATATATACAGCGTTGTACCTCTTAATCACCGTATCCAGATTCAGGGAATGAGCACTTTCGATGACCGGGGAAAGAAATTCGGAAGCGTACAAAGGGTGAGCGTTGGGAGGGAGAAAAGGCACGAGGGTGCGGATCTACGCAACAAGCGCGGCCATCGATAAATATACAAAAGGGAGTCGGTACGGGTAAGGGAAATAAGGAAAGGATATTCAATGAAGCGGACGTTCGCCGCGTGGTAGCAGCAGGTGCTAGCAACGCTGATCGATGCAAGAGAGAGAAGAAAGGAAAGATAAAAGGGAGACGGAGACGGATAAAGGATGAAATGGCCGCGCGTTAGAGTCAGGGCTCAGAATTCTTGCGCGAGACGGTCGAAAGACGATGACGAACTTTGCTTTGGAAATGGTGGATGAGGTTCAGAAAGGGAGGAGGAATGGTGCGATGTGATTGACCCACCGTTTCCGCGCGTGGCTCGGAAAGGTCGTCGTACAACATCAATAGCTATGTGTTGAGAGGTGATCTCCAAGTAATATGCAGAACGACTTCACCGGGATGTGCGCCGGGATCACGACTACTGTAGTTGTACGATTTGCAGGGCAATAGTTGGAATTTGAAGCGAATGGCATCAGTCCTTTTCGCAGCGCTCTACTCAGAGATTTTCGACGTGATGAAGGGTTTACGAGAGCCTTCTGTACGAAGGCTGTCAACTACCCAGGTCATATACTCGGGGTGATAAAGGGGAAAATTCGAGGGGACGAAAGAGAGCGAAGGTGATGGAATCGGGAATGGGATGGGAATGCGAGGGAGAACGAAGGGAGCAGGGACGAGACTTGTGGAGTCGGAGCCTGCACGTTGTGTTTAGTTTTTTAATGATAACTGAGGTCTCTTCGCACACGCTCGAGCTTGCCTAGAGAATCTGGAAGAGATCACAAGGATGAGCAGCGCAAACCGGCGAGATCGGCCAACAATCTGGAACAACAAACCTACGACTTCCAGTTAAAAAAGCAGCTGTGCGGGAGGTATCGCGTGCTTTTTGCACAATTTCTTCGTTGGATGGGTGTTACGTGCTATAGTCCATGTTCGGTAGCTCGACGGCGATGGGTTGCCCCGTACACTGGGATGGCGTCTATCGCAATTCTTTCATACGTGTGTTCGCGGAGTATTTGAGCTGTGGTCATCCGGGTACAGACTTTCGGTCTCTTCTCTCCTAGCTGCGTTTTGCAACGGGTTTCAGTTGTCATCACTTAGAAAGAGATATATTCCGCGCGTGCGTAGTTGCAGAGTCCTTGCCACATTTTGCCAGAGAAGGGCCAGAAAAACTTCCAGGTTCCATGCCAATTGTAGTAGAACTATACGGTCGTCACACGGGCAATCGCGTCTGTGTGTGCTTAGAAAGAACCGAACGGCATTATAATGGCCATTTTCTAACGCTGGATGCAACGGGGTTCAGCTTTGATGAACCCAAGCATTCATGTTTGCGCGGTGCAGCCTCGCAACCTCATAGTTACGCATCTTTAATGGAAGCCGGAAGGAGTTTACGTCCTGCTAATGAATCGTGATCAGCAACTCTGCCACGGCCGGCAGACTGAAAAATGTAGCAAATGTGATACGACCTGTGATGTGCCCTTGGAGCCCGACATGAAATTTCCAGGAGTACATGATGGACCTGGACCCAGACGGAAAAATGGGGCTTGGCCAGGTCAAAGGTTCGTTTCCCGAGATCTTGCGTGCGTAGTGAGCCGTTCGCGAATTGTGTACGGCCCTCAAGGCCTCAGGTGCTGAGAAGGGTAGTTGACATGGGAAATGATCTCGGTCGCCCTTTTGTTGGCATAGCGACGTAGTTTCAGCTGAGAGGCAAGGCAGAGTTGCCGCACGGTAAAATGAGGTGGCTCCGTAGAACTCAAAAACGTGGAGTGATTCCTTTGGCTCGAACGATGCGGTCCGACGTCGAGAGAATAAATCGGAAAATTGGATGACCTAGGAGCCGTCTACGCCGACCACTGCGAGCAAAACTGCCAGGTCGGAACACCTCGATGGCACGGGTGTCTCCGGGTTTTCTGGCCGGCCGCCGCGAATGCGAACGACGACTGGCAATTGGCCGAGCTTCGAAGTCAAAAGGTGAGAGGATCCATGTAACTTCCTCGACCCGAAGTGGGCTGAAAGCTACTGCAATGCATTGTAAAAGACGGTGGCACATGTTTCCGATTTGCCTTCCCGATACGCTCCAAGGTGCGTTCATACATCTCGTCCCGGATCTGCCGAGACCCTGGACGAGACGTATGAACGGCAAGTTCACCTGGAGCATATCGGATGCATTGAGAAGGGCAGAAATAAGTCAAGCTGATAAGAGGCACATCAGAATCTGCATTGTGGGTCTGAGTAGGGGTGATGATACGCAACCTTACATTCCTCGGCTCTTTCGGAGAGCACGTCAATAACCAGCGCTTTATCTTGTGATCTCCGTCTTACTTTCGCAAGGATTCGATCGATAGTGGAGAGGAAGTAATCCACATTATTTCGCCTCTGTCTGCCTGGTCATGATGCGACAAAGCGACAAAGGAAGGCGTGTTTGGTCCGGCTCGGACCGACGGGTAACGCATGATGCCGGTGAGTTATGGGGTTGGCCGACAAAGAAGAGGACGCTTTCACGAGCCGAGCCGACGTATGTCAATGTATGATAATACAAGCCAAGATGGAAAACTCTCAACTCGTCATCGCGTCATCGCCCAAGCCTTCACCCTAAGTCCTGGATGACAGTGAGGCTTTCAACGACATAAGTAATCCACCAAGTTATGTACTTGATAGGGATACATACAGTACAGTCCATCGATAAATCGCAACCCACGGATGGCCTCCAATTAAAGATGGTTCTGACTTACGGTGGGATTTATCATGGCGACACTGAAGGAAGAGGGATATGGGACAGTCGGGACACGGAACTATTCAAGGTATCCTTGGGGCTGTTATTCATGTGTTTTTGATGTTCTGTCTCCTGTCCGTGTATATGAACCTCAAAGATAACCATACGATTTTATCATATTCTCTTCTGGCTCCAGTGACCTCCGGGCGGCTAAACAGCTCCGGCTAGAACAGTTGTTGCTAGAGGCTACGCTACCCAATTTTGCCATGTCTCCAATCGCCCTCGGGACTACCGACGGTCCCATCTCAGGCTCCCGCGCCGACAGCCGTATACACTCCTACTCGTCCCACGCCAATACAGTTCAGCGCTCAATTCCAACTTGCGCCCATTCTACTTCAGGCAATCACGCTGTATCTGCGTGGGAATAGGACAGCATTCATCGATGAGGCGGTGCGTTGACCTCACTCCAACCCTCTGCTCACTACATTCCACCATCTTACCGTCGTTCCCTCGCAAAGAACCAACTCCCCTCCGAAACCCCGCGTCTTCACCCCATCCGTGATATGGCCGACCAGTCAAGAACCTCTCCTTCTCGGGCGCTATTCGAATCTGCTTTGCAGGACTACGAAAGAACGACCGGCATAACATTGGCCAAACACCCACTTGCCATCCAACTCCAGAGTTGCCACTCCGTCGAGTCCATCATCACATTTCTTCAAAATGAAGCACGAGCCTTCAGCAGCCATCCAGGAAACGATTTAATTATGAAATCGATAAAGCATACTGTATCTATTTTATCTGCCTTTTTTTTTCCTACCGCCCTCTCCCTCGACGAGGCTAGCCTGGTACGTCAGAATGCGCTGATAGGCTGTTCCACGTCCCTGACTGGTTTTTACAGCCATTATCCCCTGCAAACGCGATATATGCCAGCCTCGCCGTCCTACTTGATGTATGTGTCGCTCTCTAGGTCCTATCTCAGCATCTTTGTGACATTCAAGTGAACCAGGCGGCCAAGGGCGTTATCTCCAGCCTTGATGCGCTCGTCGACTTGCTCGGGTCCATGGAAAAATTTCTGCAACGTCTCGATATATACACACGGATCCCAACTACGCCCGCAATGCATGAGATAGTGCTGAAGGTATTGGTGGAGTTACTCACCACGCTCGCTCTGGTGACCAAACAGCTCAAGCAGAGACGACCGAGTGAGTCCCGTTCTCGTTGACGTGGCACCTTACTCAGCGCAACGTAGTCAAATTGGTAAAGAAAATCCTCGGAGAGCGGGACGTCGAGGCTGTCCTGCAAAGGCTTGACCGACTCACGCAAGAAGAGGCTCGAACGACAGCATCTCAGACCCTCAATATTGTCTACGGTCTCGTCCAGAATATGAGAGTGGTCATGGGAGGTGAGCAAACGCACTCGACTTGTAATCTGACATCAACTGAACACCCTTCTCTCTAGACGGCCGAGGATCCACTGACGGTGTCCGGGAACACCTGGGTACGTTTTATTTGCGGGAACGAGCTCGCTCCTCTCTGACTGGGCACTAGAGATTTTACACCGAATGGCCAGCGACATGAATAAGTGGAAGCGTCAGTTATCTCCTGTTGGCACTACTTCCTGGAAGTGCTGAATCATTGTTACAGGTGCCGGGTTGCTACGGGATATCCGGAGTTGGCTCTCCCCCCCCGATCCGTGGAAAAATTACAACATCACCCTCGAATCGTTGCACGACAGGACTGGGGCGTGGCTAGTTGATGGCAAGATATTTTCGGAATGGAAAGCATCTGGACCGAGTTCCTTACTATGGATACATGGGAAACGTCAGTTACTGCCCATTGCTTACTCTTTCGCTGAGACTGATGGTTTTTCCCTTGAGAGCGGGTTCTGGAAAGAGTGTAATTTGGTACGTCAGCCTGCCGGTATTTCCTTCTTGAGGGCTCACGGTGTCTGTCAGTTCCAAAATCATCGAGAAGATGGTGACAATGCAGAAATCTGGGCTCGCAACACTGGCCATGTTTTTTCATGACTTTAGAGAGGACCAAAAGAAGGACCGGCGCGGACTGCTCTCATCTGTGCTAGTCCAGCTTTGCCATCAATCCGATTCCTACTGTGACATTCTTTCCGAGTTATATTCCGAGCACGCCTATGGTTCTCAATACCCCAGTGACCATGCGCTTCTATGTTGTTTTTACAACATGGTGAACCTCCCACAACAGGCGCCGATCTTCTTGATTGTGGACGCCTTGGACGAATGTCCGAATACATATGCTCTGTCATCACCCCGCGAGAAAGTCTTATTTCTTATAAAGGACCTTGTCGACTCACAACTCCCGAACCTGCACATATGTGTCGCTAGCCGACCTGAGGTCGACATCACACAGGTTCTCGTTCCTTTAACTTTCCGCTCTATTTCCTTGCACGACGAGCCCGGACAAATGGAGGACATCAAGAATTTTATTAATTCGATCGTAAATACGGATAGAGCGACGCGAAGTTGGAAACCAGAGCACAAGCAACTTGTCATTGGCGTCCTGACAAATCGAGCCGATGGGATGTAAGTCACTAATACCTTAATCCCCCCGAGTCTGACTAATCCCCCTGCGGTAGGTTCCGGTGGGTACAGTGCCAGCTACAGTACCTCCTCAGGTGCATCCCAGGGCGTATCAGGCATGTTCTGGACGAATTACCCAAAACGCTCGACGACACGTATGAACGCATCTTGCGTGAGATTAACGAGTCAAACTGGGGATTTGCCAGACGGCTGTTCCTAGGCGTCTCCGCGGCTTACCATCCGTTCCGGGTGGAGGAACTGGCAGAATTTCTTGCATTTGATTTTGAGGCCAGTCCGATTCCAAAATATCGTCAGGATTGGCGCCCTGAAGATCCGGTACAAGCGGTGCTGTCCACGTGCTCCACATTGCTTACCCTTGTCAACATTAACGAGTCCCCTGTCATACAATTTTCTCACTTCTCGGGGAAGGAGTTCTTAACATCTTCCCGTCTCGGCGACCGTGACACTGTTTTGAGCCGTTACCATCTTTACCTGACATCCGGTCATATTCTGGTCGCGCAAGTATGTTTGGGCATTCTGTTGCATCTCGATGAAAATGTCACCAGAGACAGCCTGACGAGATTTCCTCTTGCTGAATATGCTGCAAAGCACTGGGTTGAGCATGCCCGTTTTCAGGGTGTCTCGCAAGCAGTAGAGGAGGGGATGAAGCAGCTGTTTGACCCGGACAAACCACATTTTGCGGTTTGGCTCTGGATACACGACCCTATCCGGATATCGTATGAACGTTCGGAAACACCGTCGCCACCTCTCAAGACTCCGTTACACTATGCCGCATTTTTTGGCTTACACTCTGTTGTGAAGTTTTTGGTCCTTGAGCATTCACAAGATGTGAACTCTCCGGGGATCGATGATGGGTCAACACCATTACACCTGGCTTTGCAAAATGGATATGCGGAAGTTGCTCGCTTTCTCGTCGAGCACGGTGCCGACACAACATCCCAGGACAGGGACGGGTTGACCCCTTTGCATCGGGCATCGGAAACAGGTCTTATGGATCTCTCGCAAATCCTCGTGGAGCATGGCGCCGACGTGACAGCCCGGGACATGTTCGGGTCGACTCCGCTGCATCAAGCGTCACTCAATGGCAATCTGGATTCCGCACGGTTCCTCGTTGAGCACGGCGCCGACGCGACGACCAAGGACCAGTGTGGGTCAACACCGCTACATCATGCGTCGTTCAATGGTAATCTAGGTCTCGCACGGTTCCTCATCGAGCAGGGTGCCGATGCGACAGCCCAAGACCTGCGCCGGTCGACTCCACTGCATCGGGCGTCATCCAATCGTCGTTTGGCCCTCTCACGGTTCCTCGTCGAGCACGGCGCCGACGCGTCGGTCAAGGACAAGGACGGGTTGACTCCTTTGCATCGGGCGTTGGAAAAGGGAAATGTCAATCTCGCGCTCTTCCTTATCCAGCGCGGCGCGGTCGCGATAGCTCAGGACAAAGACGGGTCGACTCCGTTGCATTGGGCATCGGAAATGGGACGTGTGGATCTCGTGCGGTTACTCCTCAAGCACGGCGCGGACGCGAAAGCCCGGGACAAGCTCGGGTCAACTCCGCTGCATCGGGCGTCGGCAAGTAGTCGTGTGGTTGTTGCGCAGGTACTCCTCACGTACGGCGCTGATGCAATAGCCCAGGACAAGGATGGGTCGACTCCGCTGCATCGGGCCTTGGAAGGGGGAAATGTGGATCTCGCGCGGTTACTTCTCGAACACGGCGCCAACGCGACAGCCCAGGACAAGTTCGGGTCGACTCTCCTGCATTGCGCATTTATATGGAATGTGGATCTCGCACTACTCCTCATCAAGCACGGGGCTGACGCGATAGCCCGGGACAAGCACGGATCGACTCCGTTGCATCGGGCATCGGAACGAGGAAATGTGGACCTGGCGCGGTTATTCCTGGAGCATGACGCCAATGCGACAGCCCAGGACAAGCTCGGGTCAACTCCGCTGCATCATGCGTCATTCAATGGTCATCTAGATACCGCCCGGTTCCTCGTCGAGCACGGCGCCAACGTGACATCTCAGGACCAGCGGGGGCGGACTCCGCTGCATCATGCGTTGCTCAATGGCCATGTGGATCTCGCACGGTTTCTCGTCGAGCATGGCGCCGACGTGACAGTCCGGGACAAGGAGGGGTGGTCTCCGTTGCATCAGGTGTCGCGATATGGCCATCTGTATCTCACACGGTTCCTAGTTGAGCACGGCGCTGATGCGATGGCCCGAGATGAGGATGGGTCAACTCCGTTGCATCGGGCCTTGGAGGGGGGAAATATGGATCTTATACGGTTTCTTGTCGAGCACAACGCCGATACAACAGCCCAGGATAGGCTCGGATCGACTCCGTTGCATCATGCGTCATTTAATGGCCATCTAGATATCGCCCGGTTCCTCGTCGAGCACGGTGCTGATGTGACAGCGCAAGACCAGCGCGGTTGGACTCCGCTGCATCAGACTTCATTCGTGGGTCATGTGGATCTTGCACGGCTCCTTGTCGCGTTCGGCGCCTATGCGACAGCCCAGGACAAGCACGGGTTGACTCCGCTGCATCATGTTTCGCGATATGGACATATAGATCTCGCATGTTACCTCGTCGAGCATGGCGCCAACGTGATGGCCCAGGACCAATGCGAGTCGACTCCGCTGCATCAGGCGTCGTTCAATGGTCATCTGGATCTCGCACAATTCCTCATTGAGCATGGCGCCGATCCAATGGCCCAGGATCGGCACGGGTCGACCCCGCTGCATCAGACGTCGTTCATCGGCCATGTGGGTCTTGCACAATTCCTCGCCAAGCATGGTGCCGATGTGAGAGCCCAGGACAAGCGTGGGTTGACTGCGCTGCATTGGGCGTCACGATATGGTCATATGGATCTTGCACGGATCCTCGTTGAGCACGGCGCTGACGCGACAGTGAAGGATCAGCACGAGTCGACTCCGCTATGTCAGGCGTCGCGATATGGTCATCGGGATCTCGCACGGTTCCTTGCAGAGCACGCCGACGAAGCAATAGCCCGGACCACGCAGGCGCCGACATTGACAATGCCATGACGTCATATTCCACACCAAGTAGCATTGTCAGAAGGACGCTGTTCTAAGGTATAGTTGCTCTTTTGCCATACAGAGGGTAATAGGTTTGAACTCATATCCATATTGACGATAGTGTGATGGGTGATAAGGAAGCCAACTGATGGCCAGGTTTCTATTGTTACCTGTTACCGTCTCCCCTCAGTTTGTCTCTGTCTACGACTACTAAAGGGCGTTCAGGTTTTCGCAATAGTAGTTGGAGAGGAACGCTGACTTCATACCTCACTGCGTGAAATTGACAATTCGATTTGTATTGTTATTGGGACAAGTAGCGTCGACGTCACGTAATAAAGTAGGACGTCGCTATAGCATCGAAGCCGTGATAGTTAACGTACGGTGGTCGTAGACATTTGCGCCAATATTATCTGCGATAATGTAGTGAACGTCGGCTGTGGTGGAGCCCTACATCGCTGATCCACATACGACCACAAATGAGGCCTCACTTAACCTCGTCTCAAGTCCCTCGCCTCGAAGAGGAGGTATATAGGAACGTTTCAATGTCTCCGCCCAAACACCAATTGTGATGGAGTCTGGTTGTCATTGTTTCGGGAATTCGCATCTGCACCATGTTCAAGAAGGACGTCGACAATATCTGTGTGTCCATATTTATACGCCAAATGCAAGGGTGTATTGTTGCAGTTGTCTCTGGAGATCACGTTTGCGCCATGCTTCAAAAGGACTTGAACAAGTTCTAGAGGACCGTGTACAGACGCCAAATGCAATGGAGTACTATTGTCGTTGTCTCGGGTATTTGGATCTGCATCGCGCCCAAGAAGAGCACGAACAACTGCAAGTCGTTGATTTCCCGACGCCCCATACAAAGGGGTCGTCATTTCGTCGTCCAAGGCATCCACATCTGCCTTGTGTCCGAGAAGTGTCACGACGATGTCTAGATATCCCTTCTTTGATGCAATATGCAATGGCGTTCTTATGTCATCATCGCGGATATTCGGATCTGCACCATGCTTGAGAAGGGTTCGAACTGCGTCCAGATATCCCTCCGCCGATGCCAAGTACAACACAGTTGTACTGTCCTCGTCGTACCGGGTATTCGGATCTACACCATGCTTGAGAAGCGCTTGAATCACTTCGAGGCGTCTGTTTTCCAACGCTCGATGTAATGGAGTCTTATTTCCTTCATCCCGAGCACTCGCATCTGCATGGTGTTCGAGAAGGGCTAGAACAACTTCTAGATAGCCCTTTTCTGATGCTATGTGCAATGGCGTTATGTTACGGTCGTCGCGGATATCTTGATCCCCAGGGTGCCTAATGAGGGACAAAGCAATTCCTAGATGACCATTTTCCAACGCACAATGCAATGGTGTTTTCCCGTCGTCGTCTTGGACATTCGTATCCACATTGTGGTCGAGAAGAACCTGGGTAGCTGGTAGGTATCCATTCGCCGACGCCACATGTAACGCGGTCCAGCCTTGATTCCCAATAGCATTTACATTCGCGTCAGATCGTAAAAGCAGCTTTATAACTTCGTCGTGCCCATGTTTTGCTGCCAGATACAATGGAGTGGGAAGGGAGCGATTGCTTAGAAGATTTACGCTCTGGGAGCATTTTGTAATCAGGAACTCCACCACATCCGGAAGGCCGCAAACCGAGGCATAACGTAACACGAGTTGTGGTGCGCCTTGGGTGGCGATAGATGAGATTTCCGGGAGAACGTCATGTATCCGGATCCAGGTTGAAAAATGCGGCTTGCGCGGGTCAAAAATTTGTCTCGCGAGATCCTTCGTGTGTGATAACCCGTTCCCAAATCGTGCATGGTCCACCCAGTGCTGTGCAGCGTAGAGCGATAGTGGGATGTCCTTGACGGTTTTTTTGTTGGCATCATGGCTCAGATTTAACAGAATAACAAGGCAGACTTGCAGTATGGTGGTATGCGCCGGCTGCATGAGAACATGATAGCGTGAAATGGATTTCCTTCCCTTAGATATGCGGTCTGACGTGAGGAACTCCTTCACCGAATAATGAGAAAATTGGATGACTTTGGAACCCTGTGCGCCAACAACCGTTAGCAAACTGGAGCACGTGGACAGTACGGCGTTTCCGGGGTCTTCTGGGCGCCACCTCGGGTCATAGCCAGGAACGGCTCCATCTCTGAAATCGAAGGCAAGGAACTCTGCAACTTCCTCAACCCGAAGTGGCCGAGAAGCGACTGTGATGCATTGGAACAGACGGCTGGCATACTCCCACTTTGCACTGTCGATACACTCCAAGGTACGTTCGTACGTCTCATCCAGAGTCTCCGGTAGTTCATTTAGAGCGCGTCGGATACGTGGGGGAAGACAGCGACTGAGGAAGTCGAGCTGGCAAAAGACCCATCTGAACCTGCGTGATGGCGTGAGTATTGGAGATAACGCGCTACGGTGGGGTATGCCTTACATCCCATCGGCTTTTGTGGAGAGCGTGTCAATAACCAGTTGCCTATCCTCTGGTCTCCACTTTTGCATCGTAGAAACCTGGTCGACAACGGAGATGATGTAGCGCAGTATATCCCCCTTTTGACCGTCCTGGTCATGAAGGGACAGAGATTGACACGCGAAGGGAGTGAGAATGTTCTCGATATCTAGCTCGGGCCGACTCGTGATGCATATGCGGAGATTTGGACAATGTAAATCAAAGAGGTTTTTCAGGGCCGATAGTACACTTTGGCGTTCCGACGGTATGCCAAATGTATTTGGGCACTCATCGAGTGCGTCGATTACAATATGAACCGGAGCCTGTCCCTGGGATGTGACCATGTTCTCGAGACATTTCATCAGCTCGTCCTCGCTTGCACTTCGCGAGCCTTTACGGAGCGTTGAATACAAGTCCCAAAGGATCTCATAGCAGGTACCAGACTGATAACAAATCTGGACAAGAAGAGAGGAGAGCAGACCGCGTAAGGTTTGCTTTGCGTCATCCCTAAAGTCAAAGAAATAAAAAGCGGTTGAAGATAAGCCAAGCTTGCTTGTTTTATCCAAGTCTCGGATGATAGCGGAGCTTTCTGATGATATCAGACAACTCCAAACGGAAATATGGTAGGCACCACAAACCTCAAGACGCTTTTCCCTGAACCAGCTATGATGAGGGTCATCAGTCTCAGAGATGGTGCGAACAGAGGGAGAAAGACCCAACGTTTCCCATAGATCCACAGTAGGGATCGAGATGATTTCCATTTCGCAAAAATTTCGCCTTCGGTAAACCAAGTTCCAGTTCCCTTATGGAGGGTTTTAAGCGCAAGGTGGTAGTTTTTCCATGGATCAGGAGGCAAGAGCCACTGTCGCAATTCAGAACCTACGAGATAATCTCAGGGCTACTGCTGAGCATTGATACCATCAAGAAACGACAGACGCTGTTTATCATTCATATCGCTCGCCAAATTTTGCAAGACCGCTATCACCTAGTGAGGCCCACTGTTCTATTCTTGCCGAGCAAACGTACCTAGTGCCTCCTGGAGGTTATCCCTCGATGTCGTTAAGTCTGATGAACAGAACCGATCAGCGGGTGATAAGGTAGGAATACTTTACTCACCGTCCATAACAGCCTTCATATTCTCAACAAGGCCACAGACGACCTTAAGAGTCTGGGCCGCGGTCGTCCGAGCCTCATCATGAGTCAACCTATCTAACCTCTGTAGGACGTCTTCAACGTCATTTTCTCCGAAGAGCTTCTTTCCGAACTTCTCTACGTCACATTGAGTTATCATTGAGTGACGTATCAGCAGGATCGAACTCACTTAATCGACCTTCTTTGATTTGTTTAGTCGCCAAAGCGAGGGTGGAGAGTAACGCCACTATTATCTTCACCATTATCTCGTCCAGGGCAGATAGCGACTCGGCGGGGAGCTTAGTATAGATATCCAAACGCTTAAGGAAGTGTTCCATAGATTCGAGGAGATTACCGAGCGCGTCATAGCTCGCGCTGACATCTTTGGTCGCCTGATACAATTAGGCGTTATATGGATCGTACGAAGGGCATAAGGATGCTTACTGCGAGCAAGATACCTATACCGGAAAATATTGCGTTCGCAGGCGGGAAAGGCTATAGAACAGACGTTAAAAACGGAGGGCGAGAAATCAGGTCAGCGATTCGACGTACTAGGCCGATAGCCCCGCCTAATAACCCGCTGGTGGAAAGTGTATGTAGCGCGTGGACAGCCCCCTTGAGGCACTTCATCACCTTCGCATCATCTCCTCGGAATCGTCGGAAGGCTTCTGCTTGGTGTAGGACTGTAGTGGTGATAGATTGGACGGAATTACAAGTACTGAGTTCAAGATAAAATGGATGGTCGACAAGTTTCGTCTTGGTCTGCTTCTCATACTCCGCGAGGGCAGCCTTGAAGAGTGGTCGGAAACGAGAGTATCCTGAGGTGTCACTCATATCGCTAAGTGACAAGAGGAAAGGGGAATTTGCTCATACTACAGTAGTAGATCGGATATCGATAGGCGTGTGAATTTCTTCAGTACTCTCACGGTCTCACGAGTCTCACGCTCAGTAGGAGTCCCGAGTCCATCACACCGGCTGCATATGTGTTTCATGGATAGAACATCACGGTTCGTCTGGCGGCCATGATGCCAGCGGAGATGGCGCCTTATCTCGGTTGGGCGGTGTATGTTGATTAATTACCTCCCATCTCCCGGACCCGAACAACAGCTGCCTGGTGGTGGTATGTCCGTCTAACGTGGTACCTTATGACCGGTTGATGCAACCAACAGAATTGGGTTAATTCGTTACAACTCAGTACGAAGTGAGATTCTAGAGGAAGGTCAATCTAATTGTGAATGCCAGTGCAAACCGAGGATTAAGTTCACACGGTCAGGAGGACACCAAATATCGACTTGTCCTGGCGGTTCAAATTTCAGTGTCGCGTCGCGGAGCGTTTGTGTGCTCTTGCGCTACTTGTTATTCGGAGGAGAGTTTTAACTTTATGTCTCACTCATTACCCTGCATGCTCTGAACCGAATACACGCTTCATACCCCGCCCCTACCAATGTTCCCTATATTGTTTCACATGTAGGAATTTGTGATGTGTGGTATATTTGTTTCCGGTCTGGTTTCAGTTGCTGTTACCTTTGGGCACGTCCTCTGCGCCGTGCTCACGAAAGACCAACGCAACCGCCATCACGACATCGTAGGCAGGGGGAGAGAGATGTTCTGTGCGTAGGCAGTTGCAGTGTTCTTGCGCGTTTTCTTCCTTCTCTTCTGAACGGCCCTCGAGAGGGGCAAGAAAGACCCCTATTTCCATGCAAGACGTAAGGAAAATAAACAACGTCGCATACAGTGGTCACATCCGAGTCTGTATGGCGCTCGAGAAGGAGAAGAATCCAACGGCTACGACGGCCACAAGAGTTCATGTTTGCGCCATGTTGCATAAGCATCCTCGCAACCTCGTATTGCCAATCTGTCTGTTGGGGGAAGTCAGAAGGTTTACGCCCTGTGAACAGGAACTCAATCTAGGCAGCGAAATGTAGCATACGGCAACACAACACGGGCTGTGATATGCCTTTAGAGGCCCTGAATGACATTTCTGGAAGTGTATCGTATATCTGGATCCAGACTGGAAGCGGTTTGAAATCTTGCGTGCATCATAAGTCCCTCCCAAATCGGACACGGTACCCCAAGTGCTGAGCAGCGTACTGGGCGACATGAACATGTTCTCAATGGTCTATTTGTCGGGATCGCGGCTTAGTTTTGACAGAATCGCACCACAGCGGTATGGCTTGACAACTGCGCGCTAAGTAAAGACCGATGTTCGTGTCCTGCTACTCATCACTTCAGTTTCAGTCAATAGAACTAAATCAGCCAACACCGACTGTGCTGCATTGTAAAAGCGCATGCTCCCGATTTGCCTTGTTGATACGCTCCAAGATGCGTTCATATGGCTCGTCTGGGATCTACCGAGACGCTGGACGAGACATATGAACTAACGGTTCTCCTAGAGCGCGTCGATACGTTGAAGGGCAGCGCCAGCACCAGAGGGAGTCGAACTCGACGACAAATCCTCGGAACCTGCTGTATCATTGGTTTGAACAGGGGTGATGAAACATCACACGTACAGCGGGCCTGTTTTACATCCCATCTCGGAGAGCGTGTGTTTGATATCCTGTGGGTTCCATTTTCCGATCACAGGGTCCTGATCTGATCGAGAATGGAGGGGAAAAAATTCACCATATCCCGCCTTCAAGGGAACGGACTGGCCAAACGGACTGGCCATGAAGGGACGGGACGAGAATTGAAATGTAAATGTAAAGGGCAGCCGGAAATTTTTATCGTCCGGATGGGTCGACTCGTGACAACAGGTATTGCAAACAGATCGGTCGGCGTACTATAGATAGGAGAAACCCCAGATATCAATGATTCGGGCACCTGTAGGACACGCACATGACAATACGAACTGAAATTCCCCTACATGGCCGTGTATTTGAAGGGTATTATGAACATTCGCCAGGGTGTCGCGAAACCTTCATCGTAAGTGCTGGAAAAAGCAGAGCGCTTTGACGATGTAGGTCATCAAGTCATGTGGTTGAGGTTGGATAAGTATATAAGTTCATCAATTAATGGCGACTTGAAAAAATGGCCTTGGTAGCTTGAAATACCGTTCTGCGGCTCAAGGAAAGAGGAAAGGACGGACGGAAAGAACGTGGGAAGTGGCGTGGGACAGGCCGAGAATACTCCGAGAATGCGTGCAGCCGGGCCAAGCTGTTCCGGGGCGCTCCTCTAATGAAAGTTTCCGCTAGCTATAGTCGAGTCAAACAGTCAAACCAAATCAA
>Ga0307510_10003082_pt1 | contig 19262 bp, 14 predicted proteins | sample 12_EM_MG_FD_207224 | JGI IMG/M metagenome (GOLD analysis project Ga0307510, IMG submission 207224) | Populus trichocarpa ectomycorrhiza microbial communities from riparian zone in the Pacific Northwest, United States - 12_EM | ecosystem: Host-associated > Plants > Roots > Unclassified | place...
GCTCAACCCAGTTGACAGGAAGCACAAGGCGCCAGGTGCTGACTTAAGGATGGCCCCGCTTTCCGTCACCTACTCAGTTTTCATCAACCGAACCTAATATCCCAGCAATTCATACCACTACATCATCGCCAGCGAAATGTCACACTCCGAAATCAATGATCATGATACAAACCCCCCCAACAACGCCCACTTCTCCCATAATACCCATTCTTTCAATTACACTCATTTTTCCAACGACCTTGTGTGGAATGTGAACAACATTGCTGCGACAGACGAGAGTTCTGAGATTTTCGCATGGTTATCCCCACTTGAGCCCCGCATCCGACACCAAGACCTCCGAACCCGCCGCGCCGAAAACATCGGGGAATGGCTACTACATACCGACGAATTTCAAAGCTGGTGCAATGGTGCTGAACATGCGACATTATTTTGCTACGGCGATCCGGCCGTCGGCAAGACCTATTTCAGGTGAGACAATTCTCAGAGAACACCCAGATAATGATGGCGCTAACAAGCAGAAACACCAGTTCACTCGTGGTAGACAGGTTATGCGATAAAGCCAGAGAGGAAAATATAGCTGTCGCATGCTTCTACGTTGATTTCGCCGCCCGCGAGGAGCAGTCTCCGACAAATATACTCGGTTCGCTACTGAAGCAGATTGTCGGTGGATTAGGAACGATCCCGGAGGAGATAAGAGAGACCTTTCAAGATCACAAAAAGGTAATTGGTGGAAGGGGGCTACGAGTGCCGGAAATCGTGAAGATGCTTCAGACTGTCACATCATTACAGCGGACGTTTATATGTGTTGATGCCCTAGACGAATGTGTGGAGGGGAATCAACCTGAAATGCTAGCTTCGCTAAGACAAATCCTTGAGCAGTCCCCAAACACGCGGATATTTCTAACGGCAAGACGGCACATCCGGGGCGAGATCGAAAGATATCTTAGCACGAGAGCCGCAATTTTATCCATAAAACCCAGCAATGATGATATCGTGGGATATATCCGAATGAGATTGAGTAAGGACAGATGTCGAGATGCAATGGGTGGCAGTCTGGAGGCCGAAATCATCAAAAGCATTACGAGCACCATTCCCGAAACGTAAGTGAGCAGCACAATCGAAATACCGTTTTCACATTCTCCTCTAACAAATCTAGATTTCTACTAATTTCCCTAGCCTTGGATTCTATCCTTGGGGAAATCACAACCCATGGTAGACGGCAAAAGCTAAGGGCAATCACGCAGGGCTTAGATTTGAAGGGTGTGTACGGTACGACCCTTGAACGGATAAAGGAGCAGGGTGGGGAGAAAGCGAGGCTCGGGGTGACAGCCCTAATGTGGATCTCACACTCAGAACGGCTATTACAACTCGATGAGCTCATGTGCGCCCTAGCGGTCGAAATAGGATCCACGGATCTCAATGCCGAAAGGACTCCTTCGGTGGAGACATTATTGAGCTGTTGTTTAGGTCTCGTTATCGTCGACAGGGAGGCTTCGACTGTTCGCTTGATCCACTACACTCTCCAGGAGTACCTCCACACCTGCCCCGACCTTTTTGGTGCAACTCACTCGGTTATGGCGGAAACCTGCCTAACATATCTTAACTTTCAAACCATTAAGGACATTTCATCCCTACACCTTACTCCACCTCATTTAACTCCCTTCCTAAAATATTCTTCCTTATATTGGGGCGCCCATGCCAGGAGAGGGGCTTCAAAGGACACGATATCTCTTGCGCTCAAGCTTTTTAGCCAAATTGAAAGCCATATATCTACCAAGCTACTTTTGGTGGATCTCATACCGAGAACCGGTCGATATATTCGTGACATCCCCATCAGCGGTCCCCTAATTGGGTTTACCGAGCTTCATTGCGCATCAGTTTTCGGCATTGTTGAAATCACAACTGCTCTCATGGACCAGCCAAGTTCCGATCTCAACAAAAGGGATTTCCTCGGGATCACGCCATTGATATGGGTTGCTATATGTGGTCAAGAGCAAATTGCAAAGCTGCTGTTAGAACGGCAGACAATCAGCCCCGACAAGCCCGATAAATACTTTCGTCGAACGGCGCTCTCTTGGGCTGCCGGGAAGGGCAACGAGGGAGTTGTGAGGGTCCTTCTTGAGCGGGCAGCTGCTAAGCCCGATGGCAGCGACCGTTGGTGGGGTAAGACACCTCGAGTAGTGAATATGGTACGGGGGAGGAGATATATCAACCCTAACAGGCAGGACAAATACAGCCAAACGCCACTATTGTTAGCAGCTGAAGAGGGACACGAGCGGGTGGTACAGCTACTCTTAGGAAGAAAGGACGTCAAGCCCGATACCTCAGATGCATACGGCCGTACACCTCTCCTGTGTGCTTCTAGTATATGGCGTGAGGAAATAGTGAAGCTATTAGTCGAGCGGGAAGATGTCAACATCCATAAGGCTGACAATAATGGGCAAACAGTACTGCTGTCAGCTGCTGAAAGTGGGTCGGTGGGAGTGGTGGGGCTACTACTGGGACGGAAAGACATCAACCCCAACACATGCAGTCAAACCGGTCAGACTCTACTCTCGTTGGCTTCCGAGAAGGGACATGATGGAGTAGTGAAGCTACTGCTGGGACGGGAAGACGTCAACCCGGATATAGCAGACAATAATTGCCGAACACCGCTCTCGTGGGCTGCCGGGAATGGGCGCGATGGAGTAGTGAAGCTACTGTTGGGACGGGAAGACGTCAACCCGGATATGCCGGACAGTCGTGGCCGAACACCGCTCTCGTGGGCTGCCGGGAATGGGCGCGATGGAGTAGTGAAGCTACTGTTGGGACGGGAAGACGTCAACCCCAATATACCAGAAAACTATGGCCACACACCGCTCTCGTGGGCTGCCGTAAATGGGCACGATAAAGTATTGAAGCTACTACTGGGGCGGGAAGACGTTAACCCCAATACGCCAAGCTGTAGTGGCTCAACACCGCTCTTGTGGGCTGTCCTGAACAGGCACGCCGGAGCAGTCAAGCTATTGTTGGGACGAGAAGACGTCAACTCCAATCTACCAGACAACCTTGGCCAGACACCGCTTTCGCTGGCTTCCCAGAATCAGCAGATGCGAGTTGTGGAGCTACTGCAAGCCCACCAATCAGCTAACCCAACACAACTTAGCCCCAACAACCCAAACTCTTTTCTATAATCCTCAAAAACCTCCATGTGCCGCTTCTCCGCATCCCCGTAAACACACCCACACATACTGCCGGTTTCCCCCCTCCCAGACCCTTTCGCCCCCCTCTCCGGAGTCTGCGCCCGTCTCGTGGACACCGCTGCCTCCCCTTTACTTCTCCTCCCTTCCATAGGGATTCCTGATCCCACCCGGGTATAGTTCGGCATCGAATCTAGATGTGATATTCTTGTTGTTATAACGGGAACATTCACCCCACCTTTTAGTCATTATTCTCTTCCTTGCAATATTATTCGCCGTTAATATTTAGATTAATCCCTATTCCCCACCTATAACTTATATCCTAACTTTCGTCCATTATTCATTCCCCTCAAACTATTCCTCTCTCCCCTACCACCCCTCCATGTACAGTAGCAACTTGCTCCAAACACCCCTTTACCCTATCCGTGGTTATTCAATATACGGCGTTCCAATTGCAACGTCGGGGCATTTACAGAGACCGAGTGGATAGGCCTTAAGATAGCCGAACTCCTAGGTCTTTCCCAGACCGGACACACAAACAGCGCTCAGGTTACAACGCTTAGTTTTAGCAACCCGGTATATAACGTATTGCTTACCTCTCCTATGCTCTTCAACTCCCTCCGTCTACTCATCTATCCCCATCCTTGTCCAACAACCACTCCCGCTAGCGCTTGCGAAAATCCCTATTATCCACCGGGCGCCTCCGTGACGGCACCAGACTCCCACAGTCCCCACCTATGATTTGTAGTCCTATCCAGTCCTTCTATTGCCACCTCTTACTTCTAAGCCCTTTATTCGCCAAGTGCTTTCCCCCTCACCTCTTGTCTTCACTCTAGCCACCGCCAACATGTGTACAGTACTAGTACATACACGCGTGAACAGTAGATTTCTAAACCAAACACAAATCTCACTAGGAAAAAAATGCCGGTAGATTAAGGTGATAAGATCAGGATTGTGTAAAGCAAGGTATTCTTACGCAATTCCATACCCACGCCGCTGCCCATAACAAACCAGAACTAAGTTACTTCACACCCCACCCCCGCTCCCCGAAATGGTGATACTAAGCTCCACGCCCCAATTCCAAGCACAGCAAGACTACCACCCCATGGCATATCCCAGCTCACCAAATTTCCAACCTCCACCTCCACCCTCCCTCCTCTATCATTTCATGCCCTGAGTGACCACTCATGATCCCGGCTTTTCATCCAACCCCCCCTTTGTCCAAAATCAAATAATTCACAATACATGTATCAGAAATAGCAAACCGATAACTTTCTTCAGTCCTTTTACATTCTTCCCTATCCTTCAACTATTGTCGGACAGGAGGATAGAACCGATGAGCCGAGGTGGGGGGGGCAGTGAATTCAGGAGCATTTTCCAAAAGCAGCAAAATGTTCCGGGGAGGGGTGGTGGTAGTGGTGGTTTGTAGAGTGTGCAAAAGTGATGGTATAGTTTCGCAAGGATACGTCCTGTTCCTCACAGGGTAGTCGGCACGGCTTCCATGGAAGGGAAAGGAAACTCCAGATATAAACCTCCAGAGTTCACTCCCATTCCTCACCTTCACCCTCTAGTTCACGACGGCATTATCAGCTTTGGAAATGTGAATGCCCCCTTGGGTATTTAGATGTGTGTAAGGTAAATTAGCCCATACACAATACCGCCCCACCGCCAGCAAAGTACCGTGACCCCCCCCCCCCGAGTGTCATTATAAAATTAATTCCCCAATCCAGCCTAAAGATTACATTCCAGATCACGATCGAAATCGTACCATGAGTGACAACCCTCAATTCAACCATACGGTGACATGCATGACTAGTGAGTGTAATGCAACACCTCCCCCCTGCTCTCCTCCCCCAGATTAAACTAGTAGTCCCCGCCAATTACCCGTAGAGGCCAGATGTCTCCCGAGGGGCTCGGTAGATATTGCAATAAGAGATACCTATAGCCCGCTCCCGTCTGTCCCGGCCATCCTTTCAAGTACTTCCACTCCCCCCGTCCACATCCTAAGCCGGGCCCGCTGGATACCTGGGTTTCACGGCTCACCTTAATCCGCGCTGGGTCTCCTCCTTCCAAAACTCAGCTAAAGCTAGGCACTCGATTTATGATATGTCGAAAGGTATAAGTCGACATGCGACAGCACTTCCATATTGTGTCCTGGTTTCCCTCTCCCCCCGACTAATTCGTTTGCCCTCTAAAGGAACCCTTGTTCGACCTCCCCCCATATATCCTGCCAGTCTAGAACTTCCAAAGCGCGGTGTTCTACTATAGGCAGTACCGAGCTTATATTCGGCGATGGCATCAGGCTCCTTTGGTGGTTGGAGGTGGCACCGTACCATATTTGTCAATCATAGAAAGGCCATACAAGCTCTACCGCCATGTCTCAGCTGTTCGCAAAACAACCATGGCGAGAAGTGGGAGTTCGTCACGCCTGATCACACATCCAACTACCCCCCCCCCTCCTTCCCCCAACATAATCTACATAGTACTCAGGATCGGCAGTTGATCTTTTCCCTAAAATCAAAGGGGGCAAAGCAGCCTTTTCTTTTCAAAAATAAAATAAAATAAAAGAAATATAAAAAGTATTAAAAAAATTTGCTTCATTTTTGTTCTCCTGCACCGCCGATCGCAGGTCTCCCCCTCTATGGGTGAGGTCCAGAGCCGGATTCTACCACCTCGCAGCAGATTTGGTTTGCGCCACAGCCCTATTGAAGGCCAAGGTCTTCAGTCTCCCAGTTCCCGTAGGGCAGGGTTCCCCGGATCTCCTACGCCCGATGTGACGGATCATTCAATAATAACCCAGTTTGAGCGGGAACCAAACTCTAGGGCTCATGTTAATTGCACCAGAGGTTAATTGTTTCTTGACATGTTGACCCCTACGCCAGCTGGGTATTTCACATCTGATCGCTACATGAACAAATATTCGTCCTGTCGTTTTTGGATTTTTTTTCGCCTGAGACCGAGGGTTGCAATGCCGTACCGTAATATTTATTAAATATTTAACTTATCATACGAGTATTATACCGTAGAGATAGACATGTCCTTAAAAGAAGGAGAGTTACAAACACTAATCAATGATAGCCAACGGTAGAGTCACTCCACTCTGAAAGCGACAACGACAGCGCCGATGTCATGACTGGGAAATGGGTGACTTTTGCTGTGAGAAACATAGGATTCCGTGAGGGCTACAGGTTACAAATACACAGCTGAAGGCCTTCCGGTGACCAATAACAACCTGGCACTGCGCTGTGCCATCATACTATTTTCTTTTCGTCTCAAGTCGTTGGATTTATTAGTAGAAGCAGGAAAATCCCCGCAAGCACCCTGGGGCATGGTCTACAAAACCCACCTACGCCAAAGAAACTTAACACACACCCCTGGAACAGCAAGCAAACAATAATAAAAACTATCAAAGTTTAATCTTATTAAAAATCAACTCCACGATCCCAGCGTGGACCCTCTTATAAAAGGCAAAATCTTCAATCGAAACGGAAAGTAAATTGGAAGTTTGGCTACAAGCGCAGAAAACCTCTCGATTGTCTTCAGCTCTTCTTGTAACCCCCCTATAAGGCTAAATCCAGCCTCACATTGAGCAGCGCTGGGGCTTCCCCTTCCCGAGACTCGGCTAAAGCTGGGCACTCGGTTATGATATATCGAAAGGTCTAAGCAGCCGGCGTGTCCAGATTTTCGCTCAACCAATCCGCTTGCCCTTTAAGGTAACTTTCATTCGACCTCACCTAACGTATCTTGCCAGCCTAGAACTTTGGAACCTACTCTACTACTACTATACACGGTATGATACTCAATTTGCATTCGGCCGGAGTATCAAACTTCTTCTGGAATTTGAGGTTGTGGCTTACATTATGTATTGACCGCCTAATACTATGGTTTTCGGATAAGTTAACATACTACGCATACCGTACAGTTTTTCAACCAAAAGCCGGAGCCTATGGGCTTGCCCCATGCTCCCTCAATAATGGTCTACATGGTGAGCTTAAGCTCGGTGGCTTTAGTTGCTAGGGTCTTCTAATATTGTGCGGGGAAGTGGCCCGAGCTGTGCCTTTTGTGCCGAGCGCAACACATTGCGGTTACTTGTATATTTTTAAGGGCAGTCATAGCTCACAGATCGCTTATATAGATGGCTCGTAGGTATGATATGCAGTAAACCTAAAATTTAGCTAAAGGTTCCACCACCTCAGCCCTCTTAGCGACTATTTGTGTGACACCCGAGCAGGACAACCGAGCTCGTAATTGATTGGTGTATTGGCTTAGGTAATGGGAAAGGTAGTAGATATCCTCGATAGCACCGTACTGTCGGAGGCTTGGATAGCCTTTCTGGAATTTGCGGTAATTGTCATGGGCCGGGTAGCTAGTTTCATAGCCGGACAAAAGGGCAGTCACGGTGGATAAGGGTTTGTTGGATAGCTAGTGGGAAAGACCTTGTGGGAGGACGGAGCTTGATCGTGGATATTCCTGGGTCGTTGTCAACAGTTAGTTTTCCATCGTCGTCTTCATCTTTCTGTGAGCTGAGCATTGGGGTTTATCGAAACCACCAGTGTTTGTCTTTCATCTTTAATTATCAGTTTTTAGTTTCTCCTTTTTTTCTTGCTGGTGATCTTCACCAGTACCGTTCATAGTCAAGATTGCCAATACCCACAAAAGAACGCCTCCCGTGGAAGACCCACGACAGTACGTTAGGTTGCCCTAGAAAGAAAGAAAACGGGCGGTGAGGATTTAAATAAAATCCACATCGAGCAAAGCGATTCACTCCTCCTGCCAGAGCCGCACAGTCCACCCTTAACCTCGCCTAACTCCATCAAAGCAACCACCCACCCTTACTAATATTGCAACGCTTTAACTCCAACCACTACTGCTCTGAGACCTCCGAAAAACATGAGCGGCAAGCTTAATAAAGGAAGCAAAATCTACTACCCAGAATTCGGCTATCGATCTACCGGTAACTACTATGGTCGTTAGAAATAAGTTGGGGCGGTCCGTTGTTGCAAGGTTAGCGAGGTTTAGGGTTGACGCTGTCTGCGGCTCGGGAAGATCATCTGATAAGCTTCCCGGCTGAGTGCATCACGTGAATAACTGCGGTCTTTCAGGTTTCTGCCCCTCAACTCTAGATTTCATCTACGATAGACTATGAGGCAGATGCAAGATCACTGCTTCTTGCAATGTCGGTCCGGTACCGGTATTTGGATAAGTTGGCTCACAGCGGGACGCATGCACGCGGTGCGGGCCCTCCGGGTAATAGCGAGCGGAACTCCCGCAGATCAACGTGAAGCTACTGTACCGGTGCTGCAGAGTCAATGACGTTTTGCCAGAACAAGAAAGAGCGAGATCGGCGGCCCATGTGGATGCAAGGGGGGCGCCGAATCTGTACGGGTAATTTAAGTTGCCGGTAGTTGCAAGCTCAAACCCCTCCCGTGACCGCCCGTCCGTCTCGTGCAAACTTACTTACACAACCGCGAAATCCCAATCCACCATCATGCACCGGCTCAATCAATACGCCACAACCAACCGATCCCCTGAGATCCTGGATCTTTCCCGTGAGACATCCCCAAAAAGTTTGATTCAATTCCATAATGCCACCCGGAATTGCGCCAATTTGCCACAGCTTCCGAGGTACTTAAAACACCGTACGTCACTCGTCTGCGGTTCCGATTTCCCTCTCGGCTTGGTTTTCATCTAAGGGGTTCCTCTCGGATGGGGAGAGAGACTCATACCGAGAAGAAGAAAAAGTGTAGAGAAAAAAACTGGGGCACGGTGTAGATGATGGAGATGAGTGAACCACATGGTTTGGGTGAAAGTTATCTCTTTGATTGTCTCACAGGATGCTTGTACTACTTCTCCTGGTAGCGTTGCTCCTACGATGTTATGACCGCCGGACAGAGTAACGGTGTTTTAAATAATCTAGGGCTCATGCGATAGGAGCCTTTTTTACGCATTTACGGGTACCGTGCTCGGCGACAGCGCCGCCCCCGCCCGCTACACCATCGGAGGGAGACTCAACTCGGACCTATCTCCCCTTAATCCCCTTTCTATGGTACTTATACTTAAGATCCTCGTATTTCCTTTCACTTCCCTTTGATTACCTACTTGTACCTGTCCTATAGAGCTAACTCCGCTCTGAATCTAAGCTAGAATTCTTTTTTGCTTTTGCCCTCTACTTTTGCTTACCGTTCCAGGTAGGTATCACAATCGCTTGTACCAGCTCCCCGGTCAATTATCGAGCTCCGGAGAAAGTCTCAACCAATAACGTGCTTTTCGCGATGCCTTCCACCATCCCGGTTCGTCCGACCCACCAACAACACGTAGCAACAACAACGCCCGTCTGCCCACGCAGCATTAGCAACAGAGCTCCTTACAAGAACCACGACCAGTGTCCATTAATTATGAGCGGGCTACCAGCATTTTCTCCGAACAATGGGAGCCGAGCGGGCACCCCGCTACCTCGCTTCCTCGGTAAGTGTGTTTACTGATTCGCTTGTTCTTTTCTTTTTTCCCTTCACCGTTGTTTGAGAACCTCGCTTAGCCTAACTTAAGCTTAAATCCTTGCAAATAGATAGCTCTGGCTTCCCGATTAATCCTCCGGTCGGAAAAGGGAAGGAGGGGGGAGGGGTTATTGAGGGGGAGATACCCACACTGTTGCATCGGGTTAAGCATGATGGGAGCATCTTATCACTTTGTGTATCCGAGAACTTGATTTATGCGGGCAGTCAGAGCGGGGAGATTTTGGTTGGCTTTTTTCTTTTCCCCCCCCCTTGGTGTTGCGGGGCATAGAGATGAACTGACGGCAAATGGATGATAGGTGTGGTCGATTGAGACTTTTCAACTTGTCAAGAGCATTCAGGCGCATCAGGGGAGTGTACTATGTCTTTACCTCTCGGGCGATGGATCAGTTTTGTTCTCCAGTGCTGGTGATGCAATTGTCAATGTATGTCGATCGGGTGCTTTCGCCGGATGTGAGGGTTAGGTTTGGAGCACTGACTGTGTTTCCAGGTATGGAATGCGAAAACCTTCGAGAACCTTTACAGTATTTATTCTACTTTCGACGTCGGCGATGTATTCTGCGTTGTCTATTCCTCGGCGCTCCAAACCGCGTATTTTGGTGCGCAGAATACTAGTATTCAGGTAACTGCACCCCCGTTACCTGGGTGAGCGGCAATTGACTTATCGCGACCGACTTAGTGGTATGACCTGAAAGTGAAAGATTCACGACCTAGGCCTACTTTGACATCTCACCCCTCGCATCGCAACCACCGATTCTTTGATTCCAAAGGCCCCGGCGGAAGGACCACACCCAGACCTGCGTCAAAGATTGTGCCACCGAGCTCGAGGCTGTTGGAGGTTGCTCCCGAGAATATTGTACAGTATGCTCACTACGGGTATGTCTATTGCATGCTTCTCATCACACTTCCATCCGGGTCGGAAATCGAGGGTGCCGGAGGGGAGATGCTGCTCTCCGGGGGTGGGGACGGGGTGGTCAAGCTATGGGCCCTTGATCCGGTAACAAGCGCGATCAAAGATGTCAAGACTTTAAGCGCGGGTGATTCCGGAGTGCTAAGTATGGCGATCAATGACACAATGCTCTACTGCGGATTGACCGACGGCGAAATATGCATCTGGGATTTGGACACCATGCAATTGATTCGTAGTCTCAAGACCCATTGCGACGATGTCTTGACCATGTGTGTGATGGGCAATTGCATCTTTAGCGGGAGCGCTAGTGGGTATTCGAGGGTATTATCCCGCTCCATTTATAGCCGGCACGCACTGACGATAACATTAATAGAAATGGAATCAACGTTTCGAACACATGAGTCGCTGGCAGTCTCACTCTGGATTGATATTGGCTTCTGCTGCGACTAAGCGTCATGGGAGACTGATCTACATTACCGGCGGTAATGACGACTGTGTCGCGATCTGGGACGCTTCCGCTCTCGAACAATTGGAATCTCAGATTTTGAAATCTCAGAATGACCAGCTCCTTTCCTCCCTAAGTAAGCTAGTTTCCTTCCGTACGGTTTCTAGCGATCCTAGCTATGCCGAAGACTGTCGTCGAGGGGCAACCTACCTCAAGCAATTGTTTAAGCGGTATGGCGCTACGGCCACGCTCCTGCCATCGGAAGAGGGCAGAAACCCGATCGTTCACGCGAGGTTTGGCGGCTGCGGAACGAAGGGTAGGAGTAAAGGGAAAACTATATTGTTCTACGGTCATTACGACGTGATATCTGCTTCCGAGAGCGCTAAGGCGGGATGGCAAACGCGACCATTTGAATTAACGGGGGTGAACGGATATCTGTATGGTCGCGGAGTATCGGATAACAAGGGTCCTTGCCTCGCTGCGCTGTTTGCCGCCGGCGAATTAGTACAGGAGCAGGAGCTAGGGGCCGACATTACGTTCCTTATTGAAGGGGAAGAAGAAAGTGGAAGCAGAGGGTTTGTTGATGCCGTTAGGAGAAATAAGGAGCTTATTGGTGATGTGGACTGGATTCTCTTAGCCAACAGCTACTGGCTTGACGATGATGTTCCGTGCTTAACTTACGGCCTTAGAGGGGTAATCCATGCTACCGTGGTAGTAGAGAGTGATAAGCCGGATCTGCATTCCGGTGTTGAAGGTAGTAGACTTAACCGAGAGCCTACGATTGACCTGGTAAATCTATTAGCAAAATTGACCTCCCCAGACGGGAAGGTTTTGATTCCTGGTGAGATTCCATTTTGCGAGTATGCTGAGGTACTTGTTAATTATATTGTCTACAGGATTCTCCGAGCCCGTCCGCCCTATCACCCCCGCCGAAGAAGAAATGTACACCGCCATCACCGACGCCATTGTCGACAAACCCGACTGGTCCCACCTATCCGCGGCCCAGATAAAGGACCATCTGATGTCAAAATGGCGCTTCCCATCGCTAACAATCCACAAAGTCTCCGTCTCGGGCCCATCAAACGCGACCATCATCCCCCGCGCGGCGTCGGCTTCAATATCCCTCCGCATTGTCCCAGACCAGGAGCTATCTGTAATAAAAGACCAATTAGTCTCGTACCTGCGCAGCGAGTACTCCTCGTTCGGCAGTTACAACAAGCTCAACATCACCATAGACCACGAAGCGGAGCCCTGGCTGGGAGACCCCGAGAACGACGCCTTTAGAACATTGGAAGAGGCTGTTATGGATGAGTGGTCTGAGGGGAACGAGGAGCGGGTTAGACCACTGTACATCCGTGAAGGCGGGAGTATCCCCACTGCGAGGTTTTTGGAAAAAGAGTTTGGGGCTCCGGCGGCGCATCTTCCGTGCGGACAGGCGAGTGACCAAGCGCATTTGGATGATGAGCGGTTGAGGCTTGTCAATCTTTATAAGGTATGTTTTCTTCTTCTTATGTTACCGAGGGGGTTTCCTGCGAGCGCGGTAGTCACAGGCTGATTCCGGTGGGGTACTTTAGAGCAAGGCGATCTTGAAGAGGGTGTTTAAGGAGTTACCGAGGAAGTAGACTCTTTTTCATTTTTCATTTTGTCGTATTGCTATAGAATGTTGTGGTTAGTTAGAGCGATTGTGAGTGGGAAGAGGTTTTCCTGTAATACCCTGACAGAAAGGCTGGACATCTGTATGCTTGTACGGCAGTTGCACGTTTATGTAAACTTGTGAAAATAGCTGCGGTGGGGTACAGCGTTGTGTCACCCGTCCGGTACGGTAGATATTATATTTGCTGTATCATTAGAACAAATTCCTTATCAGTTGGTTTGGTAATTGAGTTTCATAGTTCGGCAGTCGCCGTGTATTGTAGAGCACGTTTCTCCAGAAACCCATCTCTATGGTTTTTAAATGCCAGAGTTGTGGTGGTGGTGGGCAGCTGATTTTCTACCCAGCGAGCCGGGACACCCGAGCGGCTGATATAGTATCCCATACGGTAGAAAATCTGATTAGCCAACTCATGCAAAGCCACAAGAGATAAGCATCCGCCACCATAGCCACATTTGGACCCCCAGGCAAGAAAGAGAAACCAAGATACCGGTAATCCCAACCACCAACTGACCGCCTGTGACAACAACTATCTAATCGCTCATTCCTCTCTTTCCCTTTCCCTTTCCCTTTCCTTTTTCCCACTTTTTTTCCTTCTTCTCTTCACAACAACACCCGCCCGGCGATGGCGATACCGGCCAGATCACCCTTAGCGTGTCTCGCCCGAGTCGCCCTGCTCCTTACGACATCCTTACCGCGTCTACACTCCTACCCGTTGTCCAAGCGCGAACAAGGCGATCCCGAATCGAGCGGATTCTGGGTTAATGTCGGCGTAGCTGTCCTCCTCGTCCTCCTGGGCGGTATCTTTGCTGGGCTGACCCTGGGCCTGATGGGTCAGGACGAGATCTACTTACAGGTGATTGAGCAGTCCGGGGAAGGTGCCGAGAAGGCTCACGCGCAGAAGGTTTTACGCTTGCTGCAGCGCGGAAAGCATTGGGTTCTTGTCACTCTCCTGCTGAGCAACGTCATCACCAACGAGACCTTACCGATCGTTCTGGATAGGAGTCTTGGCGGCGGATGGCCTGCTGTCTTGTCCTCTACCGTTCTTATCGTCATTTTCGGCGAGATTATCCCCCAGTCTGTTTGTGTGAGGTACGGATTGAGTATCGGGGCTTACTTGTCGCCGTTCGTGCTCGGGCTGATGTACCTCATGTACCCGGTTGCGTATCCGACCGCGCTGTTGCTGGATTACATTCTCGGGGAGGATCACGGGACGGTTTACAAGAAGGCGGGATTGAAGACGCTTGTTACGCTGCACAAGAACCTTGGCCCGTCGCCCTCGGAGAGGTTGAATCAGGATGAGGTCACCATTATTTCGGCGGTCCTGGACTTGAAGGATAAACCGGTCGGTTCGATCATGACGCCTATTAAGAATGTGTTCACCATGTCTTCGGATACGGTTCTCGACGAGCGGGCTATGGATCGGATACTTTCGGCTGGTTATTCCAGGATTCCCATTCACGCCCCTGGAGAACCGACCAATTTCGTTGGCATGTTGCTGGTTAAGATCTTGATCACTTATGACCCGGAGGATGAGAAGCGCGTGGGGGAATTCCCTCTGGCTACGTTACCGGAGACTAGGGAGGAGACTAGCTGTTTGGATATTGTGAATTTCTTTCAGGAGGGTAAGAGCCACATGGTTCTCGTGAGCGATTCTCCCGGTGAGAATCACGGCGCGCTCGGAGTTGTCACTTTGGAGGATGTTATCGAGGAATTAATCGGAGAGTAGGCTACCCGGTGGTTTAATCGCTTTGATATGTGCTAATTTAGAATAGAGAAATTATCGATGAGTCTGACGTCTTTATTGACGTTCACAAAGCTATCCGTCGGATTAACCCTTCTCCGCTATCCCGCCGCTCAATTTCTACCCATTTCCCCTCTCTCAATGAGGTAGTCGTCTCCGCCGCCACCAACATTGCAGCCTCGGTCGCCGCCCCGGAGTCAACCAACCATCCCATCGGCCCTAACAGCAAACAGCCGGAGGATCTTCTGATCCACGACGGTGACCCGCGAAGCACAAACTCGACCCCACACAGCGATAGCGATCCTAACCACCCTTACCCACCAACCGCTGTCCGTCGCTCAAACCAACATGCCTCCCTCGCTGGTATCCCAGAAAACGTCCTCCCGCAACTAAAGTTCCTCGGGCCCGCAAACCTGGCCGGAAACCCCAAGTCTACAAAATACAAGGCCGTCAAGATCAAACCCGCCGGGAACCAAGACGAGCACATCCGCCTGCCCGTATCGCCGGGCGAGGGCCTCGGCCAGGTGATCCAAGCACACGAGCTCCGCACCGCCTCACCAACAATTGCTCTCCCTAGCGGCGAGAATTCGCCAATCGGTGGTAACGTCGGCAACAACGGCGCACTACTTGCCAACCCTTGGGCCACAACCTCCGACTCAGCGCTCCTCCTGAAGAAGCCAAACTCCAAAGGCGAGTACGAGGAGGGCCCCGACACGGAGAACGCCTCCCGCACCGGGAGTGCCAAGAAGCGCATTGCTAGGAGTGGGAGTCTTATCGAGCGTGTGGAGCATGTTAGTGGTGTGCCGAAGACTGTGATTGAAACTACTAGTAGTGGTAGCGATGAAAGTGGCAGCGGCAGCGAGAGCAATGGGAAGGAGAAGAGGAGGGGGAAAGATAGGAGGTGGAGGGGTAAAGGAGATGACGGTGAGACAAGACCGTTATTAGGTGGCTGGGGGGGTGGCTAGTTTGTCTTTGCGAACGAGTGATTAGGGATAGCATGGGATAGAGGTGGTGTAAAAATAATTGTAACTTTAAAAATTCCTTTACTGCTCACTTCTTATTCCGTTATCCTGCCTACTATTTTTTCCCTAGCTGGGTGGGCTGGTTGGTCATTTACTCTACTTACCTTACTGTACCTTACTTGCTACCACATTACTACATTGTTACAACCGCACGTACTAGCACTCTATCAAGATGCCCACGATCAAAATTTTAAAAACTTTAACATTTCATCATATTGAATACGCAGACTACGATATCGGGAAAACAAACAAGATGACAGCAACCACGAACGATACCAACAATCCCTCCACCAACGAACCTAATTCCCATACGCCGGCTTAGCACGGGAAATACCGTGCTTGCTCGACAAGTGAGCAGCAAGATTATCAGCCCGCTTGATCCCGCGATCTCCAACATACAAGCACCCAGCAATTGGGCAATCGTGACGGTCGTTGTTGAGGTGCTTGGATTGGTAGTGTCTGGTGAGGGCTTGCTTTGTCTTGAAGGTGCCGGGCGAGGAGCAACCGGGAGCTAGGCAGATGAGTTGACCGGGAGCGCGGGGGTGAGGGCCGCTGCGGGATGGTAGAGTACCGGTTAGTATGGAGCTCGGTGAGAGTAGGGTAGAGGGGAAAGAGGGAGTGCTAACCTGTTGCCGGAGCACTTGGCGTATTCGCGGAATATGAGGGTGGGATCTGGGCGGGCGTTTCTGGGAGGGTTCACGGGAGCAGGAGGGATGTCAGGGTTGGCTTCCGGGTTGTCTTGGTTAACATCGCCGGGGTTATCGGCGGTGCCCTTCCATGGTCCGAGAACGGAATACGATCCATCCTCCTCTGGGTAGAGTGGGAGATTGCCGAGTCCTGCAGGTAATCCGAGGCGGTTGCCGGGTTTGTCGAAACCATGTAGGCACCAAATACTCGGCTCTGAGGCCGAGTGATTCCTGCTCGAGGGTTAAAAAAAAAAAGCAAACAGAGACTTACATATTTCCGGTGTGACAGTAAGTTAAGTCAGCAGGTAAAGTGCAAAACTAGCGTCTTCCAACCAAAATTTGTATGAGAGAGGGGATGGGGGGAACCCCGTATATTTCTGTTTCTCGAGGAAGGTAATTGCACTTTTGCCGTACCCCTGCTGTTCTAATATTACAATGTGAGATGTGCATAAGCCTGCGGCTGCAAGAGATCCGACGAATAGTTGGCGGTGAACACGACCATGCGAGATGCAGGCTCAAGCCTTCCTACTATATTCCAACGTATTGATAATCGCATTTCATTGGGTGAAGGAATATTGTCTCCGCTGTACCACCGCGAGTACCGGGGGTTGTGGGTAAGTCTGTTGAACCTCCCCTCATGGACTCTAAGCCTTCTGGGCCACTTAGAGGACAGAATTTGCTCAAGTCAGCTGCCGAGAGTTCGACAGACTTTTTTCCTTCACCAAATTATCAAGGAATCTACAATTAAGTGCTCTTGGAGGCTTCCATTAGCATACAAGCTCGACCAGAGAGGATTTCGACAAATTTCTGCGCACGCCATACTTGAGTATTGTATGCCACCGGCGAAACAAGACGTTCACAAGCAGGGACTGGCTACTGGTGACAGTTTCTGTTTTTGCCTAGCTGATACGGCGCACTTGTCTACGGTATGGCCTCTACAGCTTCAGTTTGGGCCCAGTTAGTGGTAAGACTGGCTTGATTCTGTGGGAAACTTTATAGGAAAACGGCCGAGTCTACGCCGGGCGGCCTGTAGAATAGCATGACTAGTGAACCGGCGATGTCTGTCTGGTTTGTTTCATGTAATAAATCATCACAAGGGGTAAGCCGTCAACCTTAGTTAAGATCCTGACTTGCATACAACTATTCCTCACATCCCAAATATGAAGTCTATACTGAGTTATGCCGGATGTGTGGATTTTCCTGCTGGCGCTTTGTGCTGTGGAGAGAAACACAGCTAAAAGATGAATCTTGACCGATTAGGTGTGTGACAAGATGAAAGGAAAATACAAGAGACCTTAACACGAGAGGTAACTCCAATGCCCTTGTGAGGTGGTCAATTACCGGGATCCTAACTTGAGATGTTCTTAAATTCTGCAGGTAGAAGTCTGCAATCGACTTTTTTGAATCTTTCTAGACTATTAAAACAATTCCGATACTCCAAAATGCAACATTTTTCAAGAAAACAAAAAAAAACATCTGCATAGCCGGAGGTCTGAAATCGGAGGAGGATGTCTGGAGAAGAAGTTGATTCTATCTTCGCACTTAGAAGGAAACCAAGCATTATTAGGTACACAACTCAGAAAGACTTTCACATTCTAATGTCTTCCTCTCTCATCCCCCACTTTCCCCACAAGAAAGCCCACCCCTTTTTTTTCTCCGCCTAACCTCACCTGATATCTTCTCTTCCATTCCCTTAGGTTTCTTCTCTTCCCTTCTCTTCAGCCGGACTTTTTTGCTTCTCTCCCAGCGGCTGTTTCGTCCTCTGAGTTCCGGATTATTTTTTGATTGTCCTTTATGAGAGAGATAACGAATTCTAGATATGTGGCCGTTGTTCTTAATGTTCCAGGGTCATGCTATCAATTGCATTACAAAGCGCCGGTGATTCGCTGTGACTTTGATTTCCCTGGATATTGATGGAGGTGATGGCGCGATCGCGTGGGCGAAGCTAATAGGAGAAATATGTTGTGGTGTGTATTCTCTATGGAGGTCGCTAGCTATGGTCCACCTTAAGTAGTGAAAGGTTGAGTATTCTACATGTGTAACCATACATCTGTTCATGCAGTAGAACGTTCATCCGTCCACACTTTTGTGTTCCTCCATCACGTGTGCTTCCGGTTGCCTGTTTTCCTCTCTGTTATTAATACAACCTTCTACTACTGAGATTGTCATACTATCGGTAGTCGTCTCTGTAATCCACTGTGACGCACTATTACCGATAGTCCCCTGCTATCCACCCTGGTAGCGGTTTTCACCCGTAGTCCCTATAGTCATCCACAGTGGCAATTCTACCGCTATCATACTGTACCTTCCCTCCAGAATATCTTAGGTTTTCGGGCTCGTCGCCCTTTGTGATAATCGCCATCTATGGTTCTTTACGGGAGAGACGTTCCTTTTGCTGTCCGGGCTAGTCCCGGGATTTGGGCATTCTAGGACCCTTCCGCCTATTTAAAACACTGCTATGTATAGTGGACAATTATCAATTCCTGATGATTGGGAATATCAATACGCTCGCGAAGTGCAAGGAGAGAAGCGATTGTATATTGAACTATGACTGGACGTATTTAAAGGAACCAAAGGAGGGTCAAGGGAAATGGATGGCCACGGAGGGCGATTTGTGGAAATATAGAGGAAAGGGAACTAAATGGGGGAAGAGAAAGAAAAGATAAAAAGAGAAATATTTTCTCGTCATAAAACAGATCGATACTGGGGGCACTAAGATATGACAAAAGAGTGGGAAGGTATTCCGTAGCTAGGTAGAATGTAGAGAGGAAATTGGGAAAGGGGTAGATCGAGAATACCACAAGAACCAGGGAAGACAAAGGAGATTATAAGAGAAAGACGATTCCGTCGTCGGGAAGCATGTGGGAAGACGACAACCGCGAACGATACCATCAATTCCGACACCAACGAACCTAATTCCCATACGCCGGCTTGGCACGGGAAATACCATGCTTGGTCAACAAGTGAGCGTGAAGGTTATCAACCCGCTTGAACCCACGATCTCCAACATACAAGCACCCAGGAACTGTGCAATCCACACGGGTGTCCAGGTGCTTAGATTGGTAGTGTCTGTTGAGGGATTGCTTTGTCTTGAAGGTGCCGGGCGAGGAGCA
>Ga0307510_10003083_pt1 | contig 19260 bp, 25 predicted proteins | sample 12_EM_MG_FD_207224 | JGI IMG/M metagenome (GOLD analysis project Ga0307510, IMG submission 207224) | Populus trichocarpa ectomycorrhiza microbial communities from riparian zone in the Pacific Northwest, United States - 12_EM | ecosystem: Host-associated > Plants > Roots > Unclassified | place...
TTCTGGCTTCAAGATCACCACAGGTCATTCTAGATCAGTTGGAATATAGCGGTAGGATTACCATCAATACAGCTATTTTGATATTCATACCTTATGGTTATTGCTCTCTGGTATTTTATGTTGTTGTCAATCATGAAACCTTAATCCACCTCTCCACTGCACTAGACAAGCGCAAAGTAATATTGAGTTTAACGGTTAGCCACAGTGCAACTCCGAGCTAGCGACCGCAATTTATGATCTATTTCTTTCTCCGATTCGGGGTATCCAAGCTAGGTGCTACAGTGACTACTCTGGGTACGACAAAACTGGGCGGACGACGAACAGGGATTCCGGCATCACATAAACACGCAAGAGCTGTCCAGCACTAACTACGGTGAAAGAAGAAGCGGCTGAGGTGAAACTTATAATTGCGTCTAAACAAGAGCCTTGAAACTCATAGTTCTGGCTACAAAGGGTTAACATACAGCGTCTCATTGCGATTTCATGACAAAACTAGGGCAAAAGGCTTTTTTGACGCAACTAGCGCTGGGCCACCCTTCCTGTAGCACTTGATAGGGAAAAGTAGATTTGTCACGGTTAGGGTTACAAAAAATTACTTGTAATTAATCATCCTTCCAGTTTCCTCGTACCCCTAGTAGAGATTACTTAAAGCACATTTTTCCACTAGACAAGCCCAAAGCCAGGCATATGTAAAACGAGAACACTAGCCCACTATGCATAGCATTTCTTGATTTCTAGGAGTATCAGTCAAATGTAGCAATAACACGATCCACCCATTTTGCTTCCCCACAGAATATCCGATCTGCCAGGGCGTGCGGGTTCACTCTCATCAAATCCAGATACACAGTATATCTCTCAATCAAGGTGTTAACTGGCACTAATTCCACCTCCTGAGGTCGTGGAAAAGGGCGCCTACTTGTTCCCTTTCGCTGTACCCAACCAATTTCGAGCAGAAATGCCATTGAAATCTTTTGCTGACCTGATCTTGCTGTTAGCATTCTTTCTTCCAACCAAGTTATATATGAGGCTTACTTTGCTTTTCATTTAGGCAGTCTACAAACTCTTTTACCGCCAGCTGCGGATGGCGAAACCACATCATTTTAAGAAATAGTACAGCGCGCCAGCGATCCTTCTCTCGTGCCTTCTTCTCATGATCGGCAAATTTAGTCCCTCCTTGATTCCTTGGGCACCAGGGTAAGGGTGTGGGTATTGAGAGAACTGAAGTTAGAATTAGGGCTAGTTGGATGATTGGGTCCTCCAAATCGAAGGTGTCAAGAGTTACTTGGATTTGCGTGGAGATAATAGCAGTTAGGTTTGACTCTCGATAAAGGCAAATAAGGCCATTGCACCCATCCTCGATCGTTTTGGGCAGTTCACGGAATGGTGTTTGGAATAGAAAGGTTGGGGAAGATGGCGGGGGATCTTCAATTCTCTCATGAAAGATGCCACTGCGTACAGATAGAGTGGCTCTATCTAACAGATCTTCGATACCTCTTGGTTTCCATGCTGCATGTCCTCCATTGGACCCCGGGTTCCTTATTCGTCGGAGCTGGATTGTCTTTCTGTATGAGAGCTTTTCACGAAATATACCTGGAATCTCTTCAACACGTAGCTGAACCAACGAGGATTCAATACTGGCTGTGCAGGCCCTTGCGTCCAATGGCTTCAAGCGAGTAGGAACGTTTTGCAGAGCTAGGGCAATACACAAGTGCCATGTCGCATTCCGGTGTGCGAACGGCTTGGAATTCTTGTTAGGATTGCGCCAATCCAAGGAGATAAGGGACTCATAAAGGCGTGCGGTGTATTCTGGAAGCGGCCAGAACTCTGTTTCTCTATTTGCATCCTTAGTACCGATGCATTTTTGAATTAAGGAGGACAAGCTGTCCAAAGTTAGCTGTAGATCAAGCAAGCAAACAACTGCATTACTTACTTTCCACGACAAAATGGGTTATTCGCACTACCGAAGTCTGATAACCGTTCCTCACCCTCATGAAATTGTCTCAGAATCGTGGATCTTTCTTCCTGGCTTATGTCTCTTACTAGTAGCTTCTTATTTCGTAATTGTTTGCTTGCTCTCCGGAGACTAGTCTGAAACCATTCCCTTGTTTCCTGAACCATCAAAGACTCTAGGATCGTATGGATTGTGTGGTATAGATGATCAATGGTGTCAATTCTCGAAAACAGGGTGAAAAATGCCCAGTAGTGATGTGCCTTTGCTACACTGGCTCCATAGTGAAATTTCATGGCATGAATATAAGTTAATTCGGGCAATAGAGCGTTGCCTGTTGCCTTTGGCCAACCGTCTTCACAGACTACGCCAGTGAGTAGCGACAATTTCTGGGGGTTGATGTGGGGAAATCCGTGATAGTTGATACTGTGGGATACGCCAAGGTGGTTCCATAGCTTTGTAGGGCAGATTCGCACCTCTCCTGTAAATGCATACGACGAGAGCATTTCTAAATGGGCGGAGCATTCCACTTTCCCAATATCAAGAGACTCGGACCCCGTCCTTCTAAACTCGTGATGAATCTCAGTCAAGACCAAGTCAAACATATTTCCGAACGCTCCTAAAACTCTAGGAAAAATCTGTTCCATCCCCTGTCAGTCAGGCTCTCAGCACCCGCCAATGTGTGGAAGAAACTACCTCTGGGTCAAATCTGATGAGCCACTTCTCCCAAACATTGATGTTTTCATGCCACCAATATACATATGGAACTACACCGATCTGAATAATATAATCCAGGCTGCGTCTTTCCGGTGTGACTTGGTCAATACGCACGTTGATAATCTGCTCGAACCGGTAGCCAAACGTTTCAGTGGCAATGGCTGCCGCAATCTGATCTACCTCCCGGGCTATTGGCCGTTCAGCCCGGTCTGCATCAGAACCACTCTGTAAGCGCATTAATATGCGGCTCTGCACTTTTAATGCCTTGTCACTTGCTAGCTTGTGCCGTAAACCTAACCCTGCCTGCCAGAACCGCTTTCGAGGTAAGAATACCTTTGGGCTGTGCCGAATGAGCTGCTTGATCATAGAATATCCCTGAAATGGGCCTGGGAAGAGAACCTGTTTTCCGCTGTTCACATTCGAGCATGTTTGCATATGGGGTTTCCATAAACTATCGTTAATCTCGGAGGGTGCTTGTTGTGCTTGAAAGTTGCCTGCACGGGGAGAGAGTCCGAGCGGATAAAATGAATACCCGCGCATGGCGTGTCTGTATTGCTCTTCAATTGCCCTTCTATCTCCCAAAATGGCATAGGCTTTCCCCTCATTATCTTCACCAGTAATGTTTGCCGCCACAGCGCAGGAAAAGGTTGCTGCATTATCGATGTTGTACAAACGTTCTAACTCGCGGGCCAGATGTTTTTCAAAGTCCATTTCAGGATCATCAGTCAAGAGTTTCACATCCTGCCCATAGTCATATGCGTGAAGGCATGGGATGTGATCATTCCAAAAGCTGTCAGCAGGATCGCTGGAAACCATATCCGTCTCCCACAAATGAAACAACTCATCCTGAAAGGCGTACCATTGCCGAGCAGTCAGCTTGACTCGGTTCTGGTCACTGCCTGGGCGGGTCTTGTTTTTCAGGGACCATGAGCGCTCGACTCCACTGCCAGCTAAACGTGGAGAATGCAGAAATAGGTTAATCAGATAATCCGTTAATTTCACCGCACGCTCTCGTTTCAAAGGGCTGTGGACCATCCCATTGGTTATTACTTTGTTGAGTTGGTCAAAGTCGAGAACCTCAGGAGCCTTGGGAACAAAGACCAGATACCACTCAATCCGTGATTCACTTTTGGCTAGATAAAAGGTACGGCCCTCCAATGTATGGGCGAGGTTAAACGCATGCTTGCTCATATAGGGCTTGGCCCAAGATGCAAAAGACAGTTCCGCAGTTGAGAACAATGATTCCTTTTCTGATGTAAGTGGACGCATTGGCATGCCCGTAACGCAAGTATAATCCAAATGGTACTCTATATCAACTGTGTCGCCAGGCTTAATATTCCCACCTTCGGCAACCCAGTCCAGGTGTTGCCTGTTCATCAAAAGGCTTTGAGCATAATGTGACGACTCGCCTGGTTGCGGGGATGAGAAGCGCCGGATAAAATCGGATACTAGTAAGATACCATCCAATTAGGTTATTAGATACTAAGACATCGGAGTTGGAAGCATGCCGTTCAATTTATCATCTGTCTCGACTAGCGAGTATGACGTCCTGCAGAACTCTTCTTCAATATCTTGCTCCAACTCTGCTTGAGAACAATCAGACGGAGTCTGTGACCCGGTTCCGGAATTGTTGCTATCATTTGAGTCATCTTGTGGAAAATAGCTGCCATCATTTGACTCATCTTCTGGAAAATACTCGGCCGCACATTCATTATCAGCTGCCTGAACAATAAAGCAGTCGTCGACATCGCAGTTCGAATATAGCTGAGACATGCTACTGAGTTAATCGTGAGGCAGGATTGCAAGTGTGGAATGCAAGCAGAGGATCTTCGATAAAACAAATCAGGGGTCAGATAGGAAGCAGGATTGAAAATGTGGCTTTGGGTAGGCATGTTCTGGGAGCTTGGTGTCAGCTTGATAAGATATCTTATTATGTCTATATATAAGAGGGAAGTTTGCGACACTGTGGATCTCCTCATCACATACTTGACCATACATCTCCACCAACACATTTTACCACACCTACACTTCCAATACCTGTATACATTTCAGAGACTAAACCAATTCCTAGCACAATAATGCCTTCTGCCACAATTTTTGAACAATTGCAGTATGCGTATGTTGGCAGTGCATACATATTCTTTGACGACTGCGATTTCACCTGGACTATTGGAACAACACAGCAGAGAGATTTGGACCCAATGCATGTTGCGAAATTGGTGGAAAGTTTTGAAGCACAAGGAATCCAACAGGTGGCACCAGAAACCCATATTAGTGTGACTGTTAAACTTAGTAGCATACTAGAATACGGAACTGAAGAGCGACAGGCTTTGGGTATCCGGTTGAGGAAGGAACCTCCACTGTCGGATGCGAGACTTGACGATTATCCCCGCTTCCAAGGCTTTTTCGCAGCAACTGGAGTTAAGTTCGAGGTTCAGGCAGGCATGCATCGGCTTCATGCAATTCATGAGTTTGCATCGAGACAAGCACTACTGCAACCTCCAGTCATCATAGATCAGGGCTTTGTCACTGATGTCTATGATCCACGTAAGCTATTCTCCCTCCTAAGGGCTTGCGCATTTCAGCAAAGACAGGAAAAAAGATTCTTCGTTGCTGTACAAGTCTCTCTAGAGGCAAGGGCTATGATTTCTGATCCTCCTAGACACAAATGAGTACTTGCTTGTTAAAGTTGACACCTAACTCAAGTGGTGTACAGATCGGATAAAGCTAGTGGATTTGGAACTGCTCCGCTCTAACCTGCTTTTAGTGTGCAAACCGGATAATGAAGGGAGAATATGGTGGCGGATGGCTTCGTTATTCGCATCTATCCGGGCCGACAGTCAAGGGGATATAGTCGACTACAACCAATTCAATCAGTATGTCTTAGGCAAGGATTCTGGCACCAACAAGAGAACCATTTCTCTTTTCAAATCGCACTGGCAACAATACATTAGCAAGCTGCTTTGCTTTCCCGCCTATCAAGACGAGTTTAAGATATCATCCTGGGACTCCTTTCTCCCATGCAGGTTACGTGAAGTAATTGACCCGCACATCCACTAGTAGACCTTCCTCTTTTATCAGATACAGCACCTACTAACCTTTAAGTGTAGCCTTGGTATAGGAGAATAGATAACCTGCACAACCACTTATCCAACATTGTTGGGGGTGAGGGTAGATTCAAGCACCTGGATTCCAAGTCATTGGAGGTTTTGAGGCAGATTCAGAGACCTCGTACAGAAGATTCTCTAAGGGACTTTTTCACTGCAATCCAAAATAACGATCTGAAGAGGGATACAGGTCTGGAGGGTGACAAAAAAAGGCGGCGTGATCTATTCACTAAGATGACGACTCAGGAGTACTACAGTTCTCTGGATGCGTTGATCAAACTCGATCAGAACTATGTATTTCCCTCTTTAAATGAGTTGACACGGGATAGCAAGAAGGGTGGGATGGCAATTGCGAACCGACTTGGAATGCATGTTTGTCGATGGCTGCACCCTGACTCGATGCAGGAAGCAAAAACCTCCCTGGTCAATTCTCGCAGCTCCATTCGAGAAGTCCTTTCCGCTTTTCCCATAATCCTGTGTGATGCAATAGGAACGGCCCTTCCATTAGCACCTGCCTCCGGTACCGATCAATGCGATGGTGCTGAAGGCGTAGGAGTTCCTGTCATACCAAGAGCAACACTCACTCACTTTGAGGATGCACTATGCCAGCTGTCAACCAAATATCCTGTGGACTTTACTGCTCAGACTTCAGGAAGAAAGCCACTCTCGTCATTGGAGAGCCTCGTGAAGGATACTATTCCTGAGTACAGGAGACGATTCGTGGATACTGCCGGATGGAGGGCCCTGATGGAGCTAGTAGTGGCCTATTTTGGGGCCGACCGCCTACTGCACAAGAGTGTAAAAGGCTTTGTGCTAGCCCCAATTGTGCCAGTGAGTACATTATTACAATACAGTGGACCAAGAAGTGAGCTAATGATTACAGAATGCTCCAATTGAATTTAGGGTCAAGGATGTTGTTGTTACTCACACCTCTGCAGCAATTTTTCCTCACCGGAGGATATCCAATAATCCTGCCCTGCTGTCCTTAGAGGCGCTTGATGAGCTTAGAACTCTTCAAGATGAACTTTTGTTAAGGTGGCAAGTGAAGTGGACTGAGGGATTTCTTGCTAAGGGTCATAATATGACCAAGGAGGAAATCGGGGGCCACGAGGATGTCGATGCTGCACTAGATTGTGCTTCAAAGGCACTAGATTCCTATAAGCATGAGCTCGCTCACCGTCAAGAGAGAGGCCTTGGAATTCATGACCCGGATCCTTATAGTAATCAAGGTAATAAACGTCCTGATGCAGGTTCTTATTCACAGCTTATTCCTTGTACCGTTGTTTTCCCCTGATTAATTACTGAAAGTTTAGTGCTCCCTCTTGTACCAAAGTCTGCTCTTACATGTTTGTTTTAATTTTCTAAATATTTGATAGTATTATCTGCCTTGTCCTTCGTATATTTTTGCTGCTAATTTCGGCTTGACTGAGATAAGAAGAAATAAATAGAAAAAGGTTATGGAAGGAACAAGAGTGCTAATTCGTCCGGGCTGAAGTGTTAGCTCCTGATGTTCTAGAATTGGCGGGCCACCAGCCGAGAACCCCACCTAACGGCACGGATATTTTGAATTGTGCCACCCTGGCCACAGCCAAGGCCTGGAGTCAAGTGAACCAAGTCATCGCTTCCCGTCATAATCCAAACCGTATTGGAGAAAGTGAGGTGAATAAACCTTAATCAATGAATATTAATGGCGACCGAAGGCTAAGATTAACCTTCCTGTTGCAGGGTTCGAAATCACAGGCAATTTTGTACGGAAGCTCGGATGCCGATAGCCCAATAGCGTCACCATCGCCAACTGTTTCTGTCATGATTCTGGAGAAACGTGCTTCCCAACAAGATGTCTTAGTATTTATCCAGTCGAATAATGGCCTAATTGATAGGATACTAACAGTTACTATTTCAGGTGGGCGACATGCAGAGATCCAGCTGGACTGAGTTACTTAATGGAAGTCCTACACCGGAGGTTGAACCAGACCTAGACCTATGCAGGGTTGTATTCCAACAGCAGAGCAAATCTTTTATTCCAGGAGCACCGGATGACGAGAGAATGACACACAAGGAAGAGGGGGGCCTGCTAGTCGGCTCACAAGGAGGTAATACAAGCTCACAGGATCTGTGCTCACCGAGCAAGGAATTGCGAGAGATAATACCTGATGTGTATCTGGACAATACGAGCACAGATGCAACTAAGGTACATGATCAAGCATCAGAGCAGGGAAGAAAAAGGAAAATGACTACACGTCAACAGGTCATAGATATACGTCAGAATATAACTTCAACACGTGAGAGGAAGCGGCGCACACATGGCTTTGAAAGCGGGAGACCTGTATCAGAGACTCTGCCTGCTGGACCAACCGGGGCAGTAGCACGGCCGCGAGATAGACCTAGCTTAGCTTCTATTAAGGTTACGAGTACCCATATTAAGGGAAGGAGTGGAGGTGGGAATCGAGCGCATGACAGAGTTTAAGATTGATGAGGAGCACAGGGAGTGCGAGCGGTTGGAGGAGCTGTCAAGAGGCAGAATCAGGTGTAGCCATAAATAAGGCAAGATGAACTAGCCAAGAAGAAATAGGAAAGATAACCGATGAATTGATCCTGTCCTCCAAGCCCACCCTAGATCTCTGATATTCTAGGAAAATTGCGCTAGGAACCTGAGAGAGACTAAGAGTGAAAGCAGATGTTAAGCAAGGTAGACTCACTGTTATTAGAATAGCGCAAAGGAGTGCAGCATGATGTGCGCTGTATCATTCCTTAGGGTTACCATCCACTCACCGTATAGGATAACTGTAATACGTTACAGATACGAGGTATAAGACAAATGCGTGGAGCAACTGGGGACAAGTTAACTGGTTTCACCTTGCCAATATTGTGAAGGGGGAAAAAAGGATCTGTGCCTTTAAGCTATCACATCTGAGATGAATATAAGTGTTCTATCATACATAAAGTATTCTACTGAATAGCTAGCGCCCATTGATACCTGATAGCGAGCTATTCACACAAATATAAGCTACTATTCCATTTTTGACTGAAGTTTAATCAATTATATGGCTCATACCTGCATATTGCTCGCTATGATCAGCACAGACTATAGGGTTGGATAAATTCTCCCTTGCAAAAATTAACTGTGCCGACAATTGATAGTATTGCTCCTTATCACACGGCACTTCCAATGCAATCTAATCAAATTTCTCTATATCAAATATTACCCTCTTCTATATATTCTGCTATGCATTTACATTTTTAATTTATATCTTGATTTTCATGATATTGGGGTTGGCGGATGAGTGCTGTGAGCATCGGTGAAGGTGTCAGTCTGCTGGTATGAGGCGAATTTTGATGACAGCAAATAGGCTAAGGGTAAATACGGTAATGGGACTGCAACTATAGCCGCTCCACACTTCATCCTGCATAATAGCAAAAGCCTGAGCGTAAAGTTACTGACAACACACCAAGTCGGCAACTACTACTAGTCCACTAGTTGAATTATTTCACTTTTCTAAGCCAGGAAAAAATGGCTTAGATACGAGGAACCATGCTGTTATTCGCTGAAGATTGCGCCGGAACCTAAGTTTTAGTCTCAGTCAAGGAACCTAAGTTTTGGTCTCAGTCAAACTAGTAGTAGCAACTCTGATATTTTTCCACCTCAACCTAAGGCTTAGTCCCTTCAATGTGAACATTCTAATATGCCGAAGAGTTTTCTTTCAGACTCCGGCTTCAGCTCCCGTGCAGCAGTTAGCGTTGTTCACGAGCCCAAGTCGCATCTAGACTCGCGGGCTCGAGTCTCTTGGCGAGCCTGCTCGAGTGTTGGTGGCTCGAACAGGGTAGTGTTGTTCAAGCTGGCTCGAGCCACCAAGATGCCCAAGTCTCGAGCAGTCACGATACCTCCGGGCACAGCCCTTATCATTCAAAACAACCAACAATTGTATATAGCAACTTAAAAATGAATACAACTAGCTAAAAGACCTTCAAGTTCCAACTCCCCCGAGTCCAATGCCTGGGGAGGTTCACCATCTCCTTCCGTGTCTGCCTCATAGTTCCCATCTTCCCCACGGGTTTCCTCTACCTCTTCCCACGTTTCCACCTCCGGTAACCGCTGGCAGACCTCCTTAAAAAGCCGGCGATTTTTTTTCTTTTTCTTTAATATCATGTATTCGTTGATTAAGGTACAAGAAACAGTATGGAGCGCTAGCTATGACCGAAACAAAACCTATAAACAATCCAACGACCCGCTTCACCCCCTCATGGGAACAATCAAACTCCTCAAACCCAGAGCCCATCCTCCCCCCTCGTAGCACCTAAGACGAAAGCAAGACGGAGCAATACCTTCCTCCAGACACGTAAGGAAAGACAAGTATAGAAATGAAACCAGGGAAAGACACAAACCCTTCGGCGGGCCCCCCAAAACAAATGAAAGGATTTACACGGCACAAGTGCCGACAAAGAGGGAAGGTAAAACTACTGTTGCCGGATGCCCTAACGGAATCGTACTGAACCCCAAACCCATAGGGCTACAGGGCGAGCGGGTCGGGAACGGACTGTCCCCAGTTGTCGGCGAGCTTTCAGACTTTAGGACATGCCAAGGAGGTAGTGCTATACCATGACACGCCGTAACATACGCGGGGGTTGCGATCGTAGAGTAAATCGCTGGAGCGGGAGGAGGACGACGTGAGTCACCCGGCGAGGAGAGCCACTCAGCAGTGAAGGTGCCAGCTATCGTGAGGGGCAGTAGGGTGCCAGCCGGTGGGGCAGATAAGGTGCCAGCTCAAGAGTGCGTAGCAGTACGGTGCAAGCGGATCTAACGCGTGGGAAGCGGGAGGAGGAAGGCTCGCCAATCAACCGAGAAGTGCGAACACGGAGGACGGAGACAGGGTCACGATTTTTCGAAAGCCGACCGTACCGACCGAGCAACTCAGGAGAGAGTGCAATACCAGAGAGCAGGGCCACCAGGGCAACTACTTCACCGATAGCCCGAAACTAGCGACCGTGTGTTGATGAGGAGGGAGGGTTGCCGACCGTGCAAAACGCTAAGCGAGACGCGTCGCGAGATGCGGAGTGAGGGGTAGGAACGTCAACCGAAGCGTGCTTAACCCAAGACAGAACGGAACCAGAAAGGAATCCATAACCCCGTGAGGCGAGGCCACAGGCCCCAGAGAGAGGAAGGAGATGAAGGCGTGATGAACCCCGAGCAGTTGCCACGGGCGAGGTAGACAAGAGGCGGAGGACACTCTCATGATGATTTCCCATGGTGTTGAGATTTCAATCGCTGGAGGTGGAGCGAATGAGAAAGATGATTAAAAAAAAAAAAGCCGGCAATAGAGTAGCTTATATATATCGCGGTAAAGCATAGAGCGGCTGACTATGGGGACTTGGCTATTGCAATAACGCATGAGGTTCCGGAAAGAAAGTACCTCAACCATCCTGAATGCGGTATTTGTTTCCACCACGATCATCGACGGGAGTCGCTGGTATTCTTGTTCGTCAAGTATCTCTCCAGGTTGCAGGGTTCCTGCGAGCTGACTGGCAATGCTAAATGGGTTAGAACGGCTTCCTGTCAGCCTGCGCTTTCCTGTATTCGTAGCCTCAGCCATTCGCTTTATCACACAACTTGTACTCTTCTTCCCAGGAATTGCAACTGAGAATGCAGTGCACGGAAATACTTTCCGAAAGCTGATGTTGCCGTATAACTTGGTGGATATGGACCCCATTTATGTTTACAATGGCAAAGTAGATCATATGCCTCTCCTCCCCATCCCCGACAGCAATAAGAATCCGTTGTCTGATAATCAATCGTTTTGCGTAGAGATAACCAGTAAATCGTGAATCAGGCTGGCTACTAAGAGTAGCGCCATCGTATTGAATACCTAACTAGTCTTTGTCCTTAGTGTTTATCTCTAGAGAATCGACTTGGACAGCCGCGATCACGAAGTTTGACCCCACCGCCCGCTAAGCTGCTCACGAAAATCAGGCGTCGCCCCTCACTCGCCCTAGCAGCACTCGTGCTAGCTGACGGCCTGGCAGGTGAGGTTGATGTGCTAGCCGCAGAAGACATAGTGCACTAGCCAACAAATTGGGTGTGAAAAAAGAACTGGGAGAGATCGTTTGGCAACTTTGCTTGATGTAGGGGTTGCCGTACAAGCTACGGGGGAGATACGAGGCAAGGAGACCAGGAGCTAGTGCGACACCGGTCAATCGCGTGGCAGGACACAAGAAAGTGGCAGTAGGAGGCAGTCACGATGCGGTAGAAGGAATTGAGTTGGGCCAGTAGTACGTTACGATGGTTTGATGGATAAGCGACATCAGTGCCAAGAGACTCGAGTCCGCTCATGGACCCCTGTTCGAGCCGACTCGAGCCGCCAAGAAACTCGAGTCGGCTTGCTTGTAGACCCTATCCTAACTAAAAAGCTAAAACAGATACCGCCGGTTTGTGGGTATAATGATTCTTACAGCAAGAGCAAGTGTGGCGAGGTTTTTGATTTGCCAAGCAGTCGACACTAGTCCTAAAACAGTTTCAGACCTCGGTACGAAATCAACCTCGCTTCTATTACCCTTAATTATTTCCCAATTGGGTATTCGACGCTAGTCCCAAACCGGTTTCAGACCTCGGTACCAAATCAACCTCCCGTATTACCCTGACCTTATTCCTTTCCCAATTGGGCATTACGCCACCAGCTACCCCTAAAGCTTTATCTTGTTCGTGCTATTCTCTTTCCCTCAGGCTCCTCCTGCCCACGCCCTCTCTGCCCTGAATTTTCGTTACTTTGTTGGCTTCCCGCCCTCTGCTTTGCCCCTACTCTCTCAGGCTGATTATCTGCGGCTCCCTTTGCCAGTACTGTTAGCCACCACCCGCCTCACAATATAGGCGTCACTATTGTTGCCTTACCGCTAGCAACTGTCTCACGAGACAGTCGCATCTATCATCACAGTTTCTCTCTGATAACAACACTCACTATTCCTACTTCTAATAGGGGCCTTGCTCTCGCTGCCGGCAGCTCTTGATACTTTGCCTTCTCTATTGCGGGCACCCTGTGCAGGAGTGGGGTTGGGAGTTGGAAGTTGGAACTCTTGGGGAAAACTTGAGAGAGAAGAAAACTCCTTCACCCTATGAAGCCTTTGTCATTGCATATTCCTTGTCCTTCTCCAGCATTGCCTCTGCATGGCTGCTAAAACTTCGAAATTTTAGCTTCTGGCTTTGGTTTGTTTAATTTTACTACACGAATTATTTCTCCCGGAGATCGTCAGCCCACTGCAAGAGTTAGCATAAGTGAACCTTGGGCTAGAACGAAGCGGTAGCCTTGACAGGTAAGAATGGGCTCGCCCTTTCTTTCTTTTTGTGTTTTGCCCAAAGATCAGCCTAAAGGAGGTCAGTTTTCGCTGTTCCCTTGCACCCCTATTCATGGATGAGAATTTCGGACGTCTTTGGGCCAGGTTCAATTACCATAAAAGGCTTAAATAGTAACAATTGAATAGTGTGCTATCAGCGCCAGAAGTCCCTTCATTGAGAAGGGAACAGCAAAACATAGCAAAAATACAGCCACTTCCCAAGACAAAAAAACAGGCACTTCCGGACCTTACTAAGGGAACGAAGTCTCTGCGCCAGACCCCTTTCTTCACAATACAATCAAGTGGCTTGCGTGTCGATCCAACAGTTACAGGATAGGGTGCGGAATTCCTCTACTCCAGCCGGAAGAAGAGATTCTAGGCGGCAATCGAAATGCACGGTATCTGGGCAATTGGCGACACTCTTCTTGGTCACATGAGTTGGCAATCAAGGAGGAGAGAGAGAAGAGGCTGGTTAAAGGGGAGCAGTTGGCTTGGATGAGCACGGGAGCCAAGACGATGGGCAGCGGGATTGTGGATATAGAAAACAGGGGATTGGGTGCAAGCGACTGGTGGAGTCTCACTGTAAATTAGACGCGCCCTTCCTGGAACTGAGGAAAATATCCGCCCACTCTCCGACTTAGAGAAGTCCAGTGTTGCAAGGGTCCAGTCCGTCCGTCTTTAGCCTAGGACGGGACGAACGCCAAGTTTGAGCCCTTTGGACAGGACGGGGCCCAGCTGCAGTCCGCCCTAACATATTCCCGCGACGGACGGCCTGCCCTATACGTGTCTTAGTTTATGTTTCATTTTCCAATTTCATAGTATTAGGTAAGTGTTATTGAGATGTGAAACATTTTTATTCTAATGTAGAGAAGCTTAGGCACTATTACGTATCAAATTTCGCTATCAATCAACCAATTCTTCTGGTGATATCCAATCCCGGTTCTGTGCACCCCGAGTACAAGATCTGAGTGAATGAGACCAAGGGAGGCGCACTCTGCTTTATCGCTAGGATTTCTCAACATGGTTAATCTTCGTCTCGAGGGTCTGTATTTATTCACCATGGCGGAGGTGTGGAGCAACCACGCCGTCTATAGGCAATGGGTTTCTCGGTATGGGTAACGACAGGGCGACACGGTAGTGATGTGGGTATGCGGGGAGTATCCAGGGCGTATAAGGGACGGACAGCCATACTCAGGACGGTAGGTAACCTACAGGTGACGCCCGTCCTCATGCAGGATGCAGGTCCTTACTCAGGATGGTAGGTACCTACCGAAAGTTATCATTTCGAAAAAAGACTCCAGGGCCCGTCAAACTACAGTCCTGCAGGTTTGGAAAAGATGGACGCCGTGGGCGGCCGCCCGTACCCACCCAGACCGGACGGAGGGCACTATAGGACACCAGCGCCCTGGCTTCCGGAAGTGACGGTTGGGAATACTGGAGAAGACGCGTGCAGCTGGAGTATTGTCTAATCTCAAGGCCTAGCAATTAGGCTGCGGATCTCCACTGCTGATAGGGGGGACCCTGGAACGCCTCCGAGCTTTCGGGCACCAACACCTCGGCCGATCTGCATCCTCGGCAGCATGTCTATCCCCATCGGCTTTCAAAGATCCTCAATATGGCTAGTCCACCACCTAGTTACTCAGACGAGGTTTCACCCATCTACCGCTTTCTCAACAAGGCAGCCTGTCCGCCCTGAAGGCGAACGGTGTTAAACTGTTCTGTTCGGTCTTTTTTAAACTTGCCCTACAACCTGAAGCCAAGACTATAGCCCCACTATCCCAATCAAACATGTTTTGTCCCCGAGAGCGCGCTCCAATTAACTTAGTAAGCAACCTCGCACCGGTGCGAGATTGCTTATGTCATCTCACATCCCTAACCCTAGCTTTGAATTAGTAAGCAATCTCGCACCGGTGCGAGATTGCTTATGTCATAATTTCCTGGGCACAACTTTCGATAAGCTTGTCAACCTCATTTGCAGTGTAGCAACAACATGTCTCAGCCTCTCTTGAGCAACATCGGGATTATCCTACTCCTCAGCCAAATATTCCTTGTCCTGCAGTGCTTTCTCATGAGTTATTAATCGTGCGCAGTTACTTGTGGCTGGCAAATAGCTATGTTTCGCAAATCACTACCTCACATTCACTTCTTGGCTTTCCGCTATCGTTAATGGACAATTCCCTAATGCGTTCGAGTTGTTCTGCATGCCGTAGAGGCGAAACTGGAGAAGCTAGCTTGTCCACATATTGAATCTTGGGGCCGTTCTTATCGCCTTCGACGTCAGCCGCGGGGAACATCCCTTTCCAAATTCTTTTCTGGTTCGACCTGGATCTTGGTAACAAGCTTGAAGCTTCAGGTCATTGTATTCACATAAAGAACCCGAATATTTCTTCTAGTCTCTTGAGTTGGCAACCCCTCTTGTTAAACACGAACTCCAGAATCTGTTTAAAGATGTCCCAGCAGGTGGGCTCAATCGCGAATATGTAGAGCAGGTTCAAACTTGGCTCAACGAGAAGCTGGCCAATATGGTGAGACCTTGCAGCTGGTCCACAGGTCAGCTTTTCTTTAGTCTCATGAATGCTGAGCGCTTTGCTTTCTTTTTCTGTTCATTTACAAGTGTTCTTTTCCAACCGGACGGGAGCCTTAAGTCAGGCAAAACTAATATATCGTAAGCAGGATTCATGTACATAAACGTGGTTTCAGAATGGCCCATCCCAATATCAGTAGTTTTATCGCTTTAGTGTGATGATGTGGGGTAATTGTCGGATAGTAACCTATAGGTAGGTCATGTGGCTATGCAGCGGTGCGGATGGATTGCAGCTGTGCAGATGGATGGATATGGAGGTTTGCAGTCATGCAGGTCTGTGGCTATGTGGCTATGTGGCTATCCAGCTAGGAGATGGACGGGTATGGAGCATGTGGCTTTGTGGTTTCCGACAGTTCAGACGCTATGCCGGTAGGCATATGGCTTTTGTTCCATGGTTTCTTTCACACGCTATGCCATGAGGCATATGGTAGTTTGCGCATTGTTGAGCCTCAGGTTCTATGTATTCTGGACCTTGGGATGGTTCTAGAGTACGGAAGATCAGGTTTTGTCCGCAGCATTTGTTTCCTTATAGTTCATTTAGTTTAGGCTGTGTTTGGTTAAACAGAGATATATATCTTGTAGCCTGTCCTTAGCTAGTTTCGAGCATCAGAGTTACTCAGTATCGATCCTTTATCCTCCGCATTACCACTCAGAGTCTATTGTGATTTCACCGCTTCCTTCGTTAGGCTCGAACAGCAATTTAGCACAATCAAAACTATTTGCCGGCCAAGTTTTAGCCATTTCCATTCATACGCACACCTCGCCACACCTCGCTTAGACTTGCCTTGCGCTTGGGCCACCCCCATCAATATGACGTGTCACCTCGCTTGAACCTTCCCTGTTGAGCTTGTTTCCCACCCACACCATTTCTCTGCCTCACCTTTTCTGCTTACTTAAACCCTTCCTATCGCCCATCCTCGACTCATCGCCCATCCCCTGTTCCCCCCATGCACCCTCTTCCTCTTCCCCTCTCCTTCTTACCCACCAGTTTCTCTCCTGCCTAGCGGACCTCCTTTGCCTTTTATCACTTCTGGTAACCTCTATCATTATATCTCTCTCTCCTATAGGAGCCCCTCCTCCTGGCTCCACTCTTTTAGTATCCATGCAGGAATATGTTAACGGCTGAGTTTGTTCTGCCAGGTCCGGGATTACGACTTCTTCCATTCAGGCTTACCCATCACAGGCTACGGCATTGCTGGCTCCAGGTGCAATGGAGACGATTAGTGCAGAGTTTTCTGGCTTAATAGGATCCATCCAAAAGCATGGACCGGCACAAACTATTAATGCACATCTGCAGAGTTTAAGCTTGGCGGACCAAGCTCTCACAGTTGTTGATATGCTCAATCTTTTTAAACAACAAGGAGAGGTGTGTGGGGTTGCGGTTACTCATATTTGGGAGAATTATGTTAGTCAAGAGAGGCTCTGGGAGCATTACCAGGGCGGCGAGAGTCAATTTATGAAAGACGTTTACTTTAGTGACTTTGTTGAGCCGGCAATCAAAGCTGCCAAGGCAAGTGAGAAGTATAAGGCCAAGCAGAGGGCTTGCATAGAAGAGGCATGGGGAAATGGGTGGGAAAAAAAGATAGATAAGCATGCCGACCACCCTTCCTCTTTGTCAGAAAAATATTTGCGTGGTATGGCAAAGCTTGCTGGCAATGGCATCGCATTGCCTATTGCCGCCCTGCTTCTATATGAGGTAATGACTGCCCGGGTATTATCTCCACGCAGAGGAATTCGCACCCGGCGTGCTATTAGCCCCAGCGATATACAGAGAGCTCTGGATGCCGTCAAGGTCGTTTCCCAGCACTATAATCTGGGACCGAAAGACTGTTCCCTTATACAACTCACCGCCTACCTTAACCATGGCATAGCGGATGTGCCAGTGGCCGTACCTGAAACACCACAGATTCCTCAGACTTCCAATTCAACTCCGGTTTTGCCCCTCCCCTCCGGAGCAGAGCCTTTGGCAGTTGAGGTATTCTATAATGTCAATTTTCCTTAGAATTGGAACATGCTAACCACTCTAAACAGGCTGCTGCTGTTTCTGCCTTAATGGGCCTTAGCCAAACAGAGACATCAGTTACTATTCCACCTTGTCAAACCACCCCCCCCCCTCATGGGCTGCCTACTCCCGACCCATCCCCGCACTCCAAAGGCCCCGGTCCAGCCCTTCCAGTTGAACAGCACGCTAATACGGGCCCACTCTCACCCACAACTGATGGAATTGGGCTGGCACCGCCTTCAGTGAGCTATCAAATTTCCCCTCCTGGGGCAGGTGCTCCCGCAGCCTCGACCCCTGCTTTCCATTCTCCCCTATCAAGTCCCGAACCTTCACCTGCCCCCATATTCACCACTCCACCCCCCACTATCACTATCAACGATGACCTTTCCCAAGCCCCCCCTTTGAGTCCAACCAGCCAGCCTGCAGATCCTGTGTTGAGCCATCCTGCCCTGCCACCCTCACCCCCGGCTGGTACCCCGACCACCACTCAGCCACACAGCACCCCCACCAACAGCGGCTCTAGACCAGCCCGCCCTTTGAGAGAAGCTCGCCGGGCTAAAAAGCCTGGGGTAATCCGTCCTGCTCAGGTACGAGGGCCTCCCGCTGCTCCCCCGATCACAACCCAGCCCAACTTTACTCCAATCAACAATAACTCTCCTCCACCCCATCAATTGAGATCAAGGGGCCAGGTTACCGATTCTGTCTTGACCCACCCTGGCCAGGCACCGACAGACCCGCCCCTGCCAGACAACAGATCCACGTCCAATCCCCCACCACCCACACCCCAGGCCTGTCTCACGCCCAGGAAGCGTGACTATAGCGAGTTCACATCGGAAACTCTTCGCTTTCCCAAAACTTACCATTTCCAGCTTCCCGATGGTTGGGCAGACGGCTCTCCTGTAACCGCATCTTTGCGGGAGCAAGGGTCTTACAAAGGTCTTGAAGTCATGCAATTCGCCAACGCTGACTCTCATATTGCGATCCACAAACAGCTGAGGCTTTTCAACCGCATTGCTAAAGTCTCAGAGAAACATGCCCACTTTGGCGACCCTCATACCCTGCTGCAACAGGTACTCGTACAAAGCCCATATGTCTACCTGACGGCTTTGGCCGCTATGAGGACAACTAGCCACCGTTTGATATCCCTCCCTGTACCGCTTATCACTCTTCACACTTCTCCGGGTTCCAAGTTAATGGATTCTACATTTCCCTTTGGCGAGTATATCAAGAGTGAGAAGGAAGTCCCCAGTATACGTTTGCTTTATTCACTTAACAATGCGACCTTAAGTCTTGGAACAGGTTTATCCGCCAAGGAGAAGGTGGAAGCTTGGTGGACTGCGTCCGGTGGCGATTTGAAAATAGCGGCCGAGCAGCTTCAGCCAGGACACTTTTCGGCTGTCCAAGTCCAAGCGGGAGAATTGATCGCCATGCCTCCACAGCTCTTATGGTCTATTGGGGCTGATATTTCCCCTGGCGGCAGCAGTGATGTCACGCCTACGGAATGCAAATTTGTCGAAGTGCGATACATTTCGGTCACACCAAATCGAGAGCTTGACTTTGACTACTGGCCTAAAGCTAAAGG